>ENA-OYXK01001184-OYXK01001184.1-human-gut-metagenome-genome-assembly--contig:-NODE-1184-length-12054-cov-4.392783_pt1 | contig 12054 bp, 10 predicted proteins | sample MGYA00244215_ERZ653417 | MGnify/ENA primary metagenome ERZ653417 (study PRJEB26926, sample SAMN06164905) | human gut metagenome | biome: ENVO:00009003; feature: ENVO:2100002; material: ENVO:00002003... | reverse complement strand
CATGCCTAGTCTCGTGGGCTCGGAGATGTGTATAAGAGACAGGTCCCAGGTCTACCACCCATAATGGCACTCTCCCTTTATTTTAAACAATATCCCTGTTATCTTCCGGTTCTCTGCTGTTGTTTCCGATCACGGATATAATTCAGCTTTTTCTGATACTCATCCATGACAGCCCTCTCCCAGTCTTCTTTAAATGCTGCATTGATAGAATGGGCAATGTTTTTCAGACAGAAGACATCCTCCAGCGTGATCGTGCAGAATCCCCTTAAATTGTTCGGTTTATCATTCTTTTCCATTGGCAAATTGTTTAAGTTAATGACATTGATTCACTCCGTTCTCAGCAACACTCTTCGCGGCATGTCTTACAGGATTTGTGATCGGATATTCGCGATTGAAGCATTGGATTTACTTACAGCAATTCTATAATTTTGTAAAAAAGTCAAAATAATACATAAATCCGTCAAAATATCGAAAGTATTTTCTCTATAAAGTATTTATTATATATTTATGCAATACAACTATACACAAATTCTAAATTATCAGGGGCAAAAGATATTTACAGCAATCCTTGTAAATAACGCATATTGAGAGGATTGCTATAGTCAGCTCACATAATTCTTATTCAAATCAAACGTACTAAAATATAATATTATCAGGAGGTCTTTACAATGGAAAAAAGATGGTGGAAAGAAAGCGTCGTATATCAGATCTATCCTCGCAGTTTCTGCGACAGCAACGGAGACGGAATCGGTGATCTTAACGGTATCACCGGCAAACTTGACTATTTAAAAGAGCTTGGAATTGACGTAATCTGGCTCTCTCCGGTTTACAAATCACCAAATGATGACAACGGATATGATATCAGTGATTATCAGGCGATCATGGACGAATTCGGAACCATGGAAGACTTCGACCGTATGCTTGCCACAGCTCACGAAAAAGGCATCAAAATCATGATGGACCTGGTTGTAAACCATACCTCTGATGAACACAAATGGTTCATCGAGAGCCGCAAATCCACAGACAATCCTTACAGAGATTACTACATCTGGCGTCCTGCAAAAGAAGACGGAAGCCTTCCGAACAACTGGGGTTCCTGCTTCTCCGGTCCTGCATGGGAATACGACAAGACAACAGATATGTATTTCCTGCACCTGTTCTCCAAGAAACAGCCTGATCTGAACTGGGACAATCCAGCTGTACGTCAGGATGTTTTCGATATGATGAACTGGTGGCTGAAAAAGGGAGTTGACGGATTCCGTATGGATGTTATCAGCCTTATCTCCAAAGAGCCGGGGCTTCCTGACAAAGAACCTGGAATTAACGGCTATGCAACCTTCAATGTATCCGCAAACGGTCCTCATGTACATGAATACCTTCAGGAAATGCGTCAGAAAGCACTGAATAATGCTGACACGATCACTGTAGGCGAATGCTCAGGTGTTACTCTGGAAGAGGCAAAGAAATATGCAAGAAGCGATGAAAAAGAGCTGAACATGGTATTCCAGTTCGAGCATATGGATGTTGACAGCGATGAAAAAGCCGGCAAATGGACAACCAGAAAGATGGATCTGCGCAACCTGAAAAAAATCCTTACACGCTGGCAGAAAGGTCTTCAGGATATTGCATGGAACAGTCTCTACTGGGAAAATCATGACCAGCCAAGAAGCGTTTCCCGTTTCGGCAATGACAGTGACGAATACAGAGAAATCTCTGCAAAAATGCTTGCAACATGTATCCATATGATGCAGGGTACACCTTATGTATATCAGGGTGAGGAACTGGGTATGACAAACTGCCCGTTTAACACTCTTGACAACTTCCGCGACCTTGAAAGTATCAATGCTTTCCACGAATTAACCGAACAGGGTAAGATGACCGAAGAGGACATGATGGCAGCAATCGGTTATAAGGGACGTGACAATGCAAGAACCCCTATGCAGTGGGACGACAGTGCTTACGCAGGTTTCTCCACAACTAACCCCTGGATTATGGTAAACCCGAACTACACTAAGATCAATGCCAAAGATCAGGTTAACCGCGAAGATTCCGTATTCAAATATTATCAGAAACTGATCAAGCTCCGCCATGAAAGTGAACTGATCGTATACGGTACCTATGATCTGATCCTTGATGATGACAAGGATATCTACGCTTATATCCGTACACTTGGCGATAAAAAACTGATCGTATACTGCAATTTCAGCGAGAATACACGTGAAGTAGAGCTTCCTGAAGAATTTACAAACGGAAAAGTTCTTATCTCCAATTACATTGATGCAAAAGTAAACCATAAAATCACTCTCAGACCTTACGAAGCAATCGTAATCCAGAAATAATATTCCGTGCAGGGCTGTTGTCAGATATTTTTTGACGACAGCCTTATATTTTGCATTTTTTAATTATTATCGTTCTCTCCCAAATGACTTATGAGCAACAGTTACAATTTTCTTTTATTTTATTCAAACTTTTTTGTGCAACACTTGCATTTTCATGTCCCAATGTGATAATATATTTATATATTTTTGTATTGAGGTGAATCTCACATGATAACAATTAAAGAAATGGCAGAGATGCTGGGAATCAGTACCACCACAGTGTCAAATGTCATTAATGGAAAAACCAGCGAAGTTTCTCAGAAAACTGCTGAGAAAGTTCAGAAACTTCTGGACGAATATGATTACGTCCCAAATATAAATGCAAAAAATCTCGCACAGAACCATTCCAGACTCATCGGAATTGTATTAAAAAGGCGAAAGGATAAATACGAGAATATCTTCACAGATCCATTTCACGGCGAACTGCTGGGAGCTCTGGAATCTGCTATTCGTGAGCAGGGGTATTATATGATGATCTATATTTCTGAAGATATTGAAGAAATTGTGCGCAATATAGTAGGCTGGAACACTGAAGGACTGATTCTCATCGGTATGCTCCACGACGATTATCTCAAAATCAGAAGTAAGTACAAAAAACCTGCTGTCCTTATCGACAGTTACACTCCAAAGAATATTGCCAGATACGTTAATATCGGTCTTGACGATGAAGAGGGCGGATACCTGATGACAAAGTATCTTCTTGACTGCGGTCACAGAAAAATCGCATTTCTTGCCGACAATATGGAAGGTGTAGACTATATCCGATACACCGGGCATCAGCGGGCACTTCAGGAATACGGACTGGATATTGATCTGGATAATCTGATTGTGATCCGCCCTTCCAAATATGAACGTCAGGGAAGTATGGAGGAGATTTATGCAGTTGCACACAAGTTCACTGCCTTTATGTGTTGTTCCGATTATTACGCAGTTACCCTGATGAAATATCTCAAAGCCAAAGGGATCCGCTTTCCGGAAGATCTCTCCATCACCGGATTTGACGACAATCTGTATGCGCAGCTTGCTTGTCCTTCACTTACCACTATTCACCAGGATATCTTTTCGCGCGGAACCATTGCCGCAGAATATCTGTTCAAAATGATTGATGGCTGGAATCCAAAAACAACGAACCTTTCTCTTCCGGTCAGACTTGTAGTACGCGACAGCGTAAAGATTCTGAATCCCCCTGAAGATGATTCCTCCGATGACGGTTCAGCTTTATAAGGCACTCAGGGATATCTGTCACAGGATTTCACGCTCTAATGAGCCGGGAGCAATATGCATTATTTACGAGGATTGCTATAGAAGATTGCTATAATTCATGGATACAAAAAGAACGGAAATCCAGGTACATATCATACCTGGATTTCCGTTCTTTTTTCTTCTGCTACATCTCAATAACAAGGAACTGATAACCCTGCAGTTCAATCTTATTTCCATCCATAGCTACATTGTCATAGTTATTGATCAGAACCTTCCTGCACTCTCCTGCAAGTTCAATGGTCTGTGGCTCTTTCTGGTAATTACCAACTACAAGAAGAGTCTTATCCCCTTTACGATAGTATGCCATCAGATTGTGTACGTCTTCCCATACAGGTTCCAGTTCTCCGTAAACAACAGTCTCTTTGTATTCCGGATTCTTACGCAGTGCAATAAGTTTCTTATAGAAACTTCTCACAGATTCAGGATCATTCATCTGGCTCTCTGCATTGATCTTTGTATAATTCGCATTGACCTTCAGCCATGGTTTACCTGTTGTAAATCCTGCATTCTCACCATCTGTCCACTGCATCGGTGTTCTGGCATTATCGCGGCTGAATCTGGAAACAGCTTTCAGCGCTTCCTCAGGTGTACATCCTGCTTCCAGAGCTACCTTGTACTCATCCAGACTGGAAATATCATCTACCTGATCAATAGATTCAAACTTCACATTCTCCATACCAAGTTCCTGTCCCTGGTAGATAAACGGAAGTCCGCGAAGCATAAAGTTCAGACCGCCAAGCATCTTCTTACTTGCGTCACAGCAGTCACCTTCCGGGATATATCTGCTGACACCACGAGGCTCGTCATGATTTTCAATAATATTGGAAACAAATCCGATATCACCAATTTTTCTCTGTGTTGTAAAGCAACATTTCTTGTAGGCATCCGGAGTAATCTGTTTGCAGTCATACCATCCCTTGCCAGATGCCCCCCAGATAGTCTCTTCGAAGTCAAACATACTGGAGAAATATCCATTATCGCCGATGAAATCCGGAATCTCTTCATCCTTCTCATCGAAAACTTCACCGACAGAGAATGCATCGTATTTCTTAAATGTACGGTCTCTCATCTCGCCAAGGAAGTCGCCGATTCCCTTCGCTTCTTTCAGCATCTTCCTGATACTGCAAAGACCGTCTTCACGATCCGGCTCATAGTCATGCATCGGAAGTGCTTTCTTGATATTGATAATCGCATCAATACGGAATCCACCAAGACCTTTATCCAGCCACCAGTTGATATTCTTATAAACTTCTTCCCTTACTTCCGGGTTCTCCCAGTTCAGATCGGGCTGTTTCTTATGGAAAACATGCAGATACTGTTTATTTGTTCCTGGAAGATCTTCCCATACAGGTCCGCCGAAATAAGAACGCCAGTTAGTTGGAAGTTCTCCTTCTTTCTTGTCACGCAGATAGAAGAAATTACCATATTTACCATCCGGATCCTCACATGCTTTTTTAAACCATTCATGTTCATCAGAACAATGGTTTACAACAAGATCCATCAGAATGTACATATCTCTCTTCTTAGCCTCAGCAATCAGTTCATCCATATCTGCCATGGTTCCGAAGCGAGGATCAATATCATAATAATCTGAAATATCATATCCCTGATCAGCTAACGGAGAGCGGTAGCAGGGGGAAAGCCAGATAATATCAACTCCCAGATCTTTCAAATAGTCAAGCTTCTCAATAACACCTCTCAGATCTCCAATTCCATCTCCATTGGTATCATAAAAACTCTTCGGGTAAATCTGATAAGCAACCTTTTCATTCCACCATTTCTTTACCATTGTAAAAATCCTCCTGTGTTTTTTATTAACCGGCGCTATTGTCTGCTTTGTCCCCAGTATTATACCTCTTACCTTTAGCGCCTAAGGTCTCTTTTTCATTTACGGCAATTATATCAGAATCCAAGGCTTCTGTCTTATCTTTTTTTGATAAAAAAATACAAAATTTTGACTTTTTTATATTACCGGTATTCTTATTTACTGTGTTTCTTTTAATGAATGTCTGCGGTACTGCAGCGGTGTTGTTGACGTATATTTCCTGAACTCTCTCAGGAAATTTCCCAGATTATTATATCCACATTCCAGACAGATTTCCGTAACTGTAAGGTCAGACTCCTTCAGATAATGAATAGCCTTTTTTATCCTGTACTCATTCACATATTCCATAGGCGAACGCCCGATCACCTTCTTGAAAAATCTGCAGAAATACTGCTCATTCATCCCGATCAGTCCTGCAAGGTCACGTATATAAATTTTCTCTTTATAGTTCTCCTGTATGTAAGTCAGTGTTGTCTTGATCGTCTCAATTCTGTGGTCATGATTCTTCTCCGTTACCTCAAACAGATTATTCGCAGACAGAACTGCCAGAATCCGAAGCAGCGTTGATTTGATAAACAACTGTCGGGTGATATCATCCGTAACCGCCTCGCCGTCATAATAATTCTCCCGGAAAGAATCTCCGCCAAATACATTACGGATTTCTTCATAAGATTTTCTTACCGGTTCAAATGCCGGTTCATTCTTTCGCAGACATCTCGGAAACTGGATACTGCCATTTTGTACCGGCTGGATCAGATTCGTCTGAATCTGATCCAAAGCATATGCAGAGCTTAGCATATCCATATGAAAAACCACCGCATTTTCCACACAGCCGCCGTTTTTTTCAACAGAAATACTGTGCAGTTCCCCGGGATTAATAAAATAAAAACATTCCTCTGAAATGCTGAAACGTTCCATATTTACTTCCAGACAGAACTCTCCACCCGAAAAATAAAGCAGTTCTACTTCTTCATGCCAGTGATGTTTCACCATATTCCCTTTTATCCTTGTTCCTGTCTGATAGAACGCACAGGGAAAGTCCTGTGTACCATGGACGCGTATTTCCTTTAAAGTTGATGGTTGTTGATTCTGCATGAAGCTGCCTCCTGTTGTCATTGTTATTGTTATTATAAATCCGGCATCAAAAATCCGCAACTAAAAAGGACATCCGAAGATGCCTTTTTAATAGTAAGTATTTATACAATTTTGTGCCTGCTCAAAGAAACTGTCCTCTTCACATTGCCCAAGAACATATCCCTGAAACAGTTTTCCCATATCTGAGACAGCTCCCATGGAATTTTCACATAACGGACGTGCATTCAGTGTATATTCCCGGAGATATTTCCGTACCATATCTATTCCTTCCAGATCAATATCTTCATTTTCGATCACATCCACTCTGGCAGGATAACTTTTCATTATTTTTGCATATTCAGTACTACCTTCATAACTGGCTGTATACTGAAGAAATCTGAAAGCTGCATCTTTATTTTCTGAAGCATTGTTCAGAACATACTGCCAGGTTGCAATATTAGTGGATTTTTTCTCATGAAACATGGGAAGCGGTGCCATATGTATTTTATTTTTCCCATATACATCAGCATCAAGAAATGTACCCAGAGCCCCCGTATACATAAAAACACATCCATATTTTCCCCTGATAAATTTCTCTTCCATCTGTTCATACTGATCTACAAACTGTGCAGGCGATGTATTTTTCTCATCCAGCATACTTTTCATATATCTGGCTGCATCTTGGGTTTTCGAATCAGTCCAGTCGAAATAATCGCCACCCCAGAAATTAACAAATTGTGCAAGACTGTTATAAACATGTGTATTTTCCCATGCATCTCCATAAGCGTACTGATCTGAATTTTTCAAACTCTTCTGTAGAATATCAAAATCACCGGTATCCTTTATCTCATCGAGTCCTGCCTGTTTCAGCAGTTCCTGATTTACCCAGAACATCATAATGTCCATCTGAAAAGGGACAGAATATATATGTCCATTCTCTTCACAGATGCTTTCCAGATACTCCTGTGGAAAGCTGTCCCTTACTTCTTCTGTCATAACGTTTTTTTCCAGTGGTTCCAGATATCCCTTATGTTTAAACTCAGAAATCATCTCATCATTCACGGAAATCAAATCAATATTTTGGTCCCCAGAAGCCAGGATCGTGGATATTTTTGCCTGCCGATTATCCGCATTGGACGGACATTTTTCCACAGTGATTTCCATATCAAGTTTTTTTTCTGTTTCCTCGATAAAATCCTGAAATCTTTTATTATCTGCATCAATATGCATGATTGTCAGCTTTTGTTTGTCTTCGTGAAACGACGATGAGGGGAGCTTAGATAAGCTCCCCGTACTTCCACATCCTGTAATAAGCAAACATACTGCAGTTATGAAAATTACAACACTTTTTTTCAAGCATTTCACCTCTGTTTTTTATCTTGGCCATCTGTCCTCTTTTGACATCAATGGTGCAAACGGTGCATGTGGGTGTGTCTGATACCAGTAAGCCACGCTTGCCACATCATCCTGACGTTCAAATAATCCTCTGTAACCTACTCCAATCTGCTGAATGGTCACACGCAGATCCTCATCAAAACAAATCGGATCCTGAATATGCCAGCGATAGAAGCCTCTCATCGGCGGACAGTCATCATTATGATAGAAATTATGGATCAGCTCATCATGAGCAGAATAGTATGGGTAGCCCAGATATGGTGTATTATAATTCTGCTCCACAGTCTTTCCATCCACCTGCTTTGCAAAACTCCAGGAGCCTCCAAAATAATCTTCTGTTCCGGTTCCGCAGATTGTGGGATATTCATCATCACCGTCAATATAGAATTTCATTTCACCTTCGCCCCACCAGTAACGTTCCAGTGTGGTAAGTGCAATATAAGTTCCTACATAATGACCTTTTCCTTTTACTCCGTCAAGGATTGTATAATCTTTCTGCTTCTCTGTCAGTCGCTCTCGCCTCCACTGTGCATGGAAATAAGTGATATCATCCGGAAGCTCATCATACAGACAGTAATCTACCTGATAGAAGAATGCCGGAATTTTATTTGCATGCTGATTTTCCAGAGTGATTTTTGCTTTTTTCTTAAACGGCATCGGGAAGTAACAGTTAAATCCTCTGCTTGGCACCACTGCCATTGGGACAGAATTTACAATACACTCTCTTCCAAAACCACAGCAGAAGAAATCTCCGAGAGGACTTTCCACAGATGGCGTTTCCTCATCATCCCAGTACATACGGATGACCAGATCTCTCAATACAAAGCAATCTGCATCGGTTGTCTTATTATCCACAGTGATCCAGATATGATTGATCTCACCAGGACCTTCCATCTCTGCAAGAGTTACAGTTGCACCTGGCTCAATATCCTTCAGGCAGGGACTTCCTTTTCTGGACGGTCCCAGATGGCTCGCTGCCATTCCGCCTTTACCTTTTTCTCCGTGTGGATTCTCTGCATTGATTGCACGGCTTCTTCCATGCTTTGCCAGAGCAATTCCACCAAGTCCACCTTTAAATGACTGATACATAATGTTTTCCTCCAATATCTTAGCATTCAGATAATCAGGCTTTTACTCCTCCTGCCATTATACCATCCATAATTTGTTTTTCAAAGACTGCAACAAAAATAATAATCGGTAAAAGAATAATCCATCCCATTGCACTTACCAGATCCCACGGAACTCCATACATGTTGTCACGCAGCGGAAGCTGTACAATGGCAACGGAAAGAACCTGAATGCCATTTGAATAAAATAACGGTGTGAAGAAGTTATTCAAGCAGGTAATAAAGTTGATACTACACACAGTTGCAATTGCAGGTTTCATAAGTGGCAATACGATTGTAAAAAGTCTCTGTGAAAAAGTTGCACCGTCAATCGCTGCTGCCTCTTCCAGTGAAATAGGGATTTCCCCCACAAAGTTTCTCAGGATCAGAACCGTAAACGGGATAACAGTACTGATATACAGCAGAATCAATCCTGGATATGTATCATATAATTTTACTTTCTGCATGAACTCATACAATGGTCTTGCTGTAACAACCTCAGGAATTAACATAGTTGCAATAATAAATGCAAAAGCAATATTGATTCCTTTTGTAGTGAAACGTGAGAATCCGTATGCAGCCATTGCACAGAATACAGTACTGATAACCAGTGTAAGACCTACGATCAATACTGTATTTCCCACTTTTGATAAAAGTCCTACGTTCTCGATCAGAAACTTATAGCTTTCCAGTGTCGGATGATCCGGCAGATAATCAATCGGTGTTTTGAATAATTCTCCGGAAGGTGTAATAGAGGAAATAAAAATCCAGTATACCGGGAACAGGATAATAAATGAGACAATTGCAAACAGTACCCATCTTCCACCAGCCACTACACCATGATATATGTTATATTTCTTTGAATCTTTTTTCATGGTATTTCCTCCTCTAGTTATCAATCTTGTTCATAACATGTATATTCAGCCAGCTGAATACTGCCATCACAACAAACAGTAACATTGCCAGTGCAGATGCATAACCGACATTCAGATTGGTAAACGCTTCTGTCGTGATTCTGTATGCGATCAGTGCCGTATCTTCTCCAGGACCACCTGAAGTCATAGAATATACAATATCAAAGGTTGTCAGTCTCCATAAAGTAAATGGAATAGATAAAGTCAGTACATTTTTCAGTATCAACGGTAATGTAATTCTGAAGAAACACTGGATTCCATTTGCACCGTCTACTTTTGCGGCTTCATAGATATCACCCGAAATAAACTGCAGACCGGATAATACAAGAATCGCAAAGAACGGAAGATCTTTCCACAGATCCACGGCAATTACAGCAGCTCTTGCAGATCCTGTATTGATCAGCCAGCTATTCTGGTATCCATGGACAAACAATCTGATAAAGTCATTGATCAGACCATAATCATTATTAAATGCCCATTTTGCAGCCATACCTACAACAACTGCCGGCATTGCCCAGGGAATCAGTACAATCGTACGAAGAAAACGACGTCCCTTAAATTTCATATTTAATATCAGAGCAAGACCTACGCCTAATATTACATGGAATATCATTGATACTACTACAAAAATCACTGTAAAACGTATAGATGTAAGCACTTTGGGATCTGAAAAAATTTTCAGGTAATTCTGAATTCCACAGAATTCATTAATTCCGGACAGAATTTTAATATCAAAAAAACTATTTCTAACTGTCATTAAAATCGGATACAAAGTCGTAAATCCACGAATAATAACCACAGGTAACACCAACAGCCACGGAATCCATTTCATTGATTTTTTACTGATTGTCACAGGTACTCCCTCCTTCATATCTTTAAGCACAGGTATAAAGCAGATTTTTCTGCTTTATACCTTCATTTATTATGTCAGTTTTTATGTGTCAGTATTTCAAAAGACTTTAAACGAATACCGTTTTTACTGATATGTATCAACGACTTCCTGTGCTTTTTTACAGAACTCATCTACTGTGATCTCATCTTTCATGCAGGACTGGAAGATTGTTCCCATATCACTGATGAATTCCATTGTCTGCGCTACCATCGGACGTCCCTGTACATTGCACTCTTCTGCATACTGGCTGTACATTTCTTTTGCAGGATCAGTATCCGGAACAACTTTTTCTGCAACATCCTTTCTTGCAGGATATCTGTCAAATGCTTTATAGGATGCTTCCATTCCACCTTCATCTGCCATATACTGCAGGAATTTAATGGCTGCATCTTTGTTTTTGGATGCACTGTTCAGCACATAGTTCCAGGAATCTGTAAAGATTGCTCGCTCTCCATTGCCGCTGAAATCAGGTACCATTGCCATGTGGATCTTGTCAGCTCCCAGCATATCTGCCTTTGCATAATCTGTTCCAAGGCCCCACATGAACCAGCATCCGTATTTTCCGTCATTGATCTTCGGATTCATCTGCTCATATTTATCAGCGATCTGCTCGATGGATGTTTCTTTATCAGCAACCAGATCGTGGAGGAACTGAACTGCTTCCTTGTTTTCCTCTTTGGTCCAGTCAAAATAATCGCCGCCGAACATGTTTACAAACTGTGCAAGCTCGTTAAATGCATAAGTTTTCTCCCAGGAACCGCCGTAGCCGAATCTTCCGTCCTTGGAAACAGCCTTCATATACTTCATGAAATCCTCTTTTGTATCAATGGATTTGATTCCGACCTCATCCATGATCTCCTGATTTACCCAGAATGCAAAATATCCTGTATAGCCTGGAACACCGATAATGTTTCCGTCCTTATCTGTGATCATATTCTTTACATATCCCTGGGCAAACTGATCAGCGATATCATCTGTCATTACTGTATCATTCAGTCCTTCCAGCCATCCGGAATTTTTAAATGCCGCGCTCATCTCATCGTTGATCTCAATGACATCCACGGAAGCATCTCCTGTGGAAAGCATTGTGGTGATCTTCTGCTGACGGGTATCTGTATCTGTAGGTGCCGCAATTACATTAATGTTCAGGCCCGTGGCATCTTCCACATTTGCTGTCTCTTATACACATCTCCGAGCCCACGAGACT
>ENA-OYXK01001170-OYXK01001170.1-human-gut-metagenome-genome-assembly--contig:-NODE-1170-length-12158-cov-6.179708_pt1 | contig 12158 bp, 10 predicted proteins | sample MGYA00244215_ERZ653417 | MGnify/ENA primary metagenome ERZ653417 (study PRJEB26926, sample SAMN06164905) | human gut metagenome | biome: ENVO:00009003; feature: ENVO:2100002; material: ENVO:00002003... | reverse complement strand
TCTACACCTATTAAGTCGTCGGCAGCGTCAGATGTGTATAAGAGACAGGAAGTATGACTGTGTATATGTGGATATCGCAGATGAGCGTGAGCTGATGGATATAGATACCTTATCAAATTCAAAACATACCGTGACATTATAAAAGCTATTATGAAAGCTATTATGAAAGAGCACTGTATCAGTGCATACCGAATGTATATTTTATTCAAATTCCCATATACTACCTCCAAAGCATGAATGCAAATGCAAAAAAGTAACCGGAGGACAATAAAGTGAAAATCACAGGATTGACCAGAAGAGTAGATTCCCTCGGCAGAATAGTCATACCAAAGGAGCTTCGCAGGATGCTGCATATAAAAGAGGGAAGCCCACTGGAAATATATATGGATGCGGACGAGACGATAGTGCTAAAGAAATATTCGCAGGTGGGAAGCCTGAAGAATATATCACAGGCATATGCACAGAGCCTGTCAAAGGTAACCGGTGCCACGGTATGTGTGGCGGATAGGGATGAGATAATAGCGGCAGCCGGCAAAAACCACAAAAATTATATAGGCAAGGCTTTGTCAAAAGAGCTCGAGAATATTATGGATAAGAGAAAAAGTGCATTGTACAGTAAAAAAGACGATACCCTGATACCTGTGGTGAAGGACGATAAAGCTGACTGTGAAGCGCAGGCAATAGCAGTAATAGTGCATGATGGTGATAGTGCGGGAGCCGTTATACTATGTGCTTACGATGAAAAAGCCGATAAGTCTGAGATTGCCGAAAAGCTGGCGGGTGCAGCAGCAGAATTTCTGGCTGATCAGCTTGGCTAGAGATAGCGAAAAGCATTGTAAAAAACTATTTACTTGACTACAACAGTAATAAAGATGTAAAATAGTTTGATAAAGGGAGCAATTAGCTTCCTTTTGTGCTATAAAGGTATAATAGAAAATTAATCAATTATTAATTATCTGACGTAGAGGCATTGTAGTATAATAGACAGTACATATTGGATATAGTTGTCAATTATCTATAAAGTATGCCGATATACAATGGTATACCGATAGTTTGGAGGTAACGTTTAGAAATGGCAAAACAGAAAAAGAAAAAGAAGAAAAAGCAGCATCGCGTTTTCTGGTTTTTCATAAAGCTTCAGATTTTTCTGATGGTACTGATTCTCGGTGGATTATGCTTTTATTACTTTGGAGGCTATGCAGACAAGGTTGCGAAGCTTCACTCAGAGGCGGTAGAGCTCGTGCAGAAATCTGACAAAAACACATTTTTACCGGCGCGCACGAGTACACTCTACGATACAAACGGTGATGAGATATCCGAGACGGCCACTACCAAAAAGGCTGACTATGTGAAGTATGAGGATATACCGCAGAACTTCGTAAACTGTATGGTCAGCATCGAGGACAAGAAGTTCTATAAGCACAATGGTGTGGACATAAAGGCAATAGTGCGTGCCGCAAAGTCAATTATAAAAAACAAGAGAATTACCCAGGGTGGCAGTACCATCACGATGCAGCTCGCCCGAAATATTTACCTGGATACGAACAAAAACTGGCAGCGAAAAGTCAAGGAAATGTTCATAGCGATGGCGCTGGAAAAGAAATATTCAAAGAACGATATTATGGAGTTCTACCTGAATAATGTCTATTTCATGAACGGATATTATGGTATTCAGGCAGCGTGCCATGGCTATTTTAACTGTGAGCTTTCGGACCTTGATTTGTCGCAGACTGCCTTTTTGTGTGCGATTCCGAACAGCCCGACATACTATGACCCGATAAACAATAAGGATCATACATTGACACGTCGCAATCTCATATTGAAAAATCTAAAGGAAGATGGCAAAATCACACAGCAGGAATATGAGGCCGCCATAAACGAGGAGATTACCCTCAATATGCCTGAGAAGGATGACACGGTCAAGTACAATTATGTGGATACCTATGCATATTACTGCGCTACGAGGGCGCTCATGGAGAATGAGGGCTTCAAGTTCAAGTATTACTTTGACTCAGACGATGAAGAAAAGGAGTATGATGCTTCGTATGATGAGATGTATTCATATTGTCAGAAAAAGCTCTACTCAGACGGTTACAAGATTTATACATCAATTGATCTGACTATGCAGCAGCAGCTTCAGGATTCAATTGACCTGACGCTTTTGGACTTTACAGACACGACCGATGATGGCACATTTAAGCTGCAGAGTGCTGCAACCTGTATAGACAACGACACAGGCGAGGTGGTTGCAATAGTTGGTGGACGAAGTCAGGATGCGGTCAGTCATACGCTAAACCGTGCTTTCCAAAGCCATCGCCAGCCGGGAAGCTCAATCAAGCCGCTCATTGTGTATACACCATCATTTGAGCGTGGTAAGACACCGGATACCGTCGTAAATGACCACAAGTTTGATGGAGGACCGTCTAACTCGGGTGATTCATATTACGGTGATGTGACTATCAGGTTTGCCGTTCAAAAGTCACTGAATACTGTAGCATGGCAGCTATATGATGAGCTCACACCAAAGGTAGGCTTACAGTATCTCAAGGATATGAATTTTACCAATATCGTAAAGGATGACTATGTCACAGCAACAGCACTTGGAGGTTTTACAACAGGTGTATCCACACTGGAGATGGCATCTGCATATTCAACACTTGAGAACGATGGAATGTACAGGAATCCTACCTGTATAAAGTCGATTGTGGATTCTGACAACAATATCATATATACATCATCGCAGAAGGATACCGTCATATATACAGAGACAGCATCACGTATGATGACAGATGTCATGACAGATGTTATGAAATCAGGAACCGGACGTAGCGCTAATCTGGACAATGGCATGCCTTGTGCCGGCAAAACCGGAACCACAAACGATAAGAAGGATGGCTGGTTCTGTGGCTTTACCAGATACTACACCACATGTGTATGGGTAGGCTGCGATATGCCTGAGACAGTCAAAAAACTGACAGGAAGCTCTTACCCGGCAGAAATATGGAAGAACTACATGGATCAGATACATGCTGACCTTACACCAATAGATTTCCTGCCATATGCCCAAATATCGGATGATTATCAGGACAGCCAGGAGACACAGGATACACCTGCCGATGACCAGACGCAGAATAATCCTACAGATCAGACAGTGACCACACCTGATGCAGGAACCACAACACCGGATAAGACCACAACAAACCCGAATAAGACAGATGCTGCTGGTGGCAACACAGGTGGAAATACCGGAGACAATACAGACGGAACAACAGGCGGAAATACCGGAGAAAACAACGGTGGTAACACAGGCGGAAATGGTGGACAAAACACCGGTGGCAACACAGGCGGAAATACCGGAGAAAACAACGGTGGTAACACAGGCGGAAATACCGGAGAAAATAATGGTGGCAACACAGGTGGAAATACCGGGGATAACACAGGTGGAGCTACCGGTGGTACCACCGGAGGCGGAGCCCAGTAGATTTTTCTTTGCAGTGCTGTCGGGAGTTGTGTTCTTTGCAGCATACGCACCTGTCACGATAGGAAACAAGACGATAGATGCGCTCATATATTCAGTGACCTACAATGGTTCATACCTTGCTGCAGAGGGAATTATCACAATCATAGTGATATCAATCCCACCGGTTAAGAAGGCACTCGACTATGTGAAGCAGATGGCGAACAGCCGGTAGATAATCTATATCTAAACAATTAAATTATGTAAAAATGAGCAGAATAGGTAGAAATACTTGTTCTGCTTTTTTTATTGTATATCATTGTCCCGTATCATATAAAAAATGAAAAATAAAAATACTTTGACTTGACAACTATTTAAAATGTGATATACTTTCACTGTCAAATGATTTGATGATGAAAATATTTGACATGCAAACTAGTGCAAATATACCAGCACACAAAACTGAAAATAAACACAGAAAAAGGAGAACAGAAATATGTTGGAGAAAATCAAGGAAATCGTAGCAGATCAGTTAGGAATCGACGAGGATGATATCAAATTAGAGTCAAACTTCAAGGAGGATCTTGAGGCAGATTCATTAGATCTTTTCGAGCTTGTAATGGCACTCGAGGAGGAGTACGGAGTAGAAATCCCTTCAGAGGATTTAGAGAAAATCGCAACAGTAAACGACATCATTGAGTATCTTAAGAACAAAGGTGTAGAGGCTTAAAAGACATGGAGACAAGAATAACAAAGCTTCTTGGAATCAAATATCCGGTCATTCAGGGTGGCATGGCATGGGTAGCAACCCATGAGCTTGCCAGCGCTGTGTCCAATGCAGGCGGACTTGGCATCATCGGAGCAGGCGGAGCCCCGGCTTCATGGGTAAAGGAGCAGATAGTCGCTGCAAAGAAGGAGACAGATAAGCCGTTCGGAGTCAACCTCATGCTTATGAATCCGGAGGCCGATGAGATAGCAAAAATCATCGCCGAGGAAAAGGTAAAGGTAGTCACCACCGGCGCAGGAAATCCTGCAAAGTACATGGATATGTGGAAAGAAGCAGGCGTCATCGTAATCCCTGTAGTTGCAAGCGTAGCACTCGCAAAGCTCATGGAGAGAGGCGGGGCAAGTGCAGTAATCGCCGAGGGAATGGAGTCAGGCGGACATATCGGAGCACAGACTACCATGACACTTGTGCCACAGGTTGTTGATGCAGTGAGCATCCCTGTTATCGCAGCAGGCGGAATTGCAGACAACAGAGGCTTTAATGCGGCATTTGCACTCGGTGCGGAGGCAGTCCAGATGGGGACACGCTTTGTCACCGCAAAAGAATCGATAGTACATGAAAACTATAAGCAGAAGGTCATTAAGGCCAAGGATATAGATTCTGAGGTTACAGGAATGAGCACAGGTCATCCGATCAGAGTACTCAGAAACAAGATGACCAGACAATATCTCAAGCTGGAAAAGGAAGGAGCTCCATTTGAAGAGCTCGAAAAAATGACACTTGGCGCACTCAGAAAAGCCGTTGTAGACGGAGATACCGTATATGGCAGCGTCATGGCAGGTCAGAGCGCAGGCCTCGTAAAGAAAGAGGAAACCTGCAAAGAAATCATTGAGGATGTAGTGGGACTGAACAAATAGACAGTATTCACTTTTACATGTAAATTTAAGGATACCGGGGCGCCTGAAAAGAGTGGCTTACGGTATCCTGTCAGAAATAAGGAGAAACCGAAAATGGGTAAGAGAGTATTTATGTTTCCCGGACAGGGCTCACAGTATATAGGAATGGGTAAGGAGTTTTACGATACAATGCCAAATGCAAAGGCAGTAATCGACCTTGCCAGTGAACAGACAGGCTTGGATATTCCGGCATTATGCTTTGAGGAAAATGACAAGCTGAATATTACAGAGTACACACAGATATGTATGCTTGCAGTTGAGGCAGCTATATATCAGGCAATCATTGACAAAGGTATCACACCTGATGTCACAGCAGGCTTAAGCCTTGGGGAATATGGTGCTCTCATCGCATCTGGAGCCATGACTATGGCAGATGCATTTGCAGTTGTCAGAAAAAGAGGAATCTACATGCAGGAGGCAGTTCCTAAAGGTGGAGCCATGACAGCGGTTTTAGGACTTGATCCGCAGGTCATTGAGGATATCTGCAAAAAGACAGCAGATGAGACAAATTCAGTGGTATCGGTAGCCAACTATAACTGCCCGGGACAGATTGTTATCACAGGAGAAAAGGCAGCAGTAGATGCCGCCGCAGCAGCATGCAGCGAGGCAGGCGCCAAGAGATGTGTACCGCTCAAGGTAAGCGGACCTTTCCACTCAGCAATGCTTAAGGGCGCAGGCGAAAAGCTCGCAGATGCACTTGAAAGTGTAGAAATCCACGATATCAAGGTGCCATATATCACAAATGTCACAGCAGACTATGTGAAGTCACCGGCAGACGTCAAGGATTATCTGACAAAGCAGGTTTCATCGTCAGTACGCTGGCAGCAGACCATCGAGCGCCTTATCGCAGACGGTGCAGATGAGTTCGTGGAAATCGGACCGGGACGATCACTCAGCGGATTTATGAGAAAGATAAATAGAGACGTAAAAGTCGTAAACATAGACAAACTGGAGGATTTTGAAAAGTATGTTAACAGGTAAAAATGCCCTGGTTACAGGCGCAAGCCGCGGAATTGGAAGACAGATAGCTCTTACACTTGCCGCAGCACATGCCTTTGTAATAGTAAATTATAATGGTTCAAAGGAAAAGGCAGATGCCGTTGTTGCAGAGATAAAGGCAGCAGGCGGTGATGCAGTTTCTTATCAGTGCAATGTTTCTGATTTTGACGAGTGCCAGAATATGATAACAGCGCTCATCAAGGAGTACAAGCACATAGATATCCTCGTAAACAACGCAGGAATCACAAGAGACGGTCTCATCATGAAGATGAGCGAGGCAGACTATGACGCAGTGCTCGACACAAACCTTAAGGGTGCGTTCAACACAATCCGTCACATGTCACGCTATTTCTTGAAGCAGAAGTCAGGAAGAATTATCAATATTTCATCAGTTTCCGGAATACTCGGAAATGCAGGACAGGCCAACTACAGCGCAAGCAAGGCAGGAGTTATAGGACTCACAAAGGCTGTAGCCAGAGAGCTTGCCAGCCGGGGAATCACAGCAAACGCAGTGGCACCGGGCTTTGTAGAGACAGAGATGACAGATGTGCTTGCCGATGCGGCAAAGGAGAATCTTTTATCACAGATTCCGCTTGGCAGACCGGGAAACACAAAGGATATCGCAAACGCAGTATTATTTTTAGCATCAGATGCAGCAGGCTACATCACAGGCCAGGTGCTGTCTGTTGACGGAGGAATGGCAATATGAGTAGAAGAGTAGTTGTAACAGGACTTGGAGCAGTAACACCAATCGGAAATAATGTGGACGATTTCTGGGCAGCGGTAAAGGCCGGAAAAATCGGATTTGACCACATCACAAAATTTGACACAACAGATTATAAATGTCACATTGCAGCAGAGCTTAAGGATTTTAACCCACAGGATTTTATGGACAGAAAGGCAGCAAAGAGAATGGAGCCATTCTCACAGTACGCTGTAGCTGCAGCAAAGCAGGCAATTGATGACAGCGGACTTGATATCGAAAAGGAAGATCCATACATGGTTGGATGTGCCATCGGTTCAGGTGTCGGAAGTCTTCAGGCTATGGAGCGCGAGACACAAAAGCTTTATGAAAAGGGACCAAACAGAGTCAATCCTCTGCTTGTTCCACTTATGATCTGTAACATGGCAGCAGGAAATGTTTCTATCCAGTTCGGTCTCAAGGGAAAGAGTATCAATGATGTAACAGCCTGCGCTACAGGAACAAACACAATCGGTGAGGCATACAGAAGCATCCAGTACGGTGAGGCTGACGTGATGGTAGCCGGTGGTACAGAGGGCAGTGTATGTCCTATCGGAATCGCAGGATTTACAGCACTCACAGCGCTTTCTACAGTAGATGATCCGACAAAGTGTTCACTTCCGTTTGACAAGAACAGAAGCGGCTTTGTAATGGGTGAGGGCGCAGGAGTAGTTATCCTTGAAGAGCTTGAGCATGCGAAGGCAAGAGGCGCAAAGATTTATGCAGAGGTAGTCGGATACGGCTGCTCATCGGATGCATACCATATCACATCTCCGCAGGAGGATGGCGCAGGCGCAGCAAGAGCCATGACCAATGCCATGAGCGATGCAGGTGTCACACCGGCAGATGTAAAATACATCAATGCTCACGGAACAGGCACACATCACAATGATCTCTTTGAGACAAGAGCAATCAAGCTTGCGTTCGGTGATGAGGCTGCAAATCTTAAAATCAATTCAACAAAGTCTATGATAGGACATCTGCTCGGAGCAGCGGGAGCTGTTGAGTTTATAACATGTGTGAAGGAAATCCAGGATGGATTTATACATAAGACTGTTGGCTATGAGACTCCTGATGAGGAGATTGACCTCAATTACTGCAAGGACAGCTATGAGGAGCCTGTTGAGTATGCACTTAGCAATTCACTGGGATTCGGTGGACATAATGCAAGTATTCTGCTCAAGGCTTATAAATAAATAGCTTCTGCTTTTTTAGGGGCTTCGCGAATGTAGGCTGTGAGGTCCGGGGAGCACACAGTATATTCCTCGTGAAAAATATGAAGTCAGTCACGGCATTTTGCACGGACAGGCTGTGATATGGTGTTAGTGCTTCATGCTATTGGAGTGGATGGAACGCCGTGACAGTCCATATTTTTCATTCAGAACACACTGTGTGCTTCCCGGCTCCACGTTATTGAGCGCGAAGCATGTGCGCAGTTTAGGTTTATGGAATACTTTGTGCTTCATTGCTCCACTTTGTGGAGCTCGAAGAATGTAAATAGTTTACAGTAAGTTGAGAAAGGATATATGCAATATGTCAGTTTTGAATACGCAGCAGATTATGGATATTCTGCCGCACCGCAGTCCGTTTCTTCTCATTGATACGGTTGAGGAGCTGCAGCCGGGCGTAAAGTGTGTGGCTAAGAAGAATGTGACTATGAATGAGCCACATTTTATGGGACATTTTCCGGGAAATCCGGTGATGCCGGGAGTGCTTATTATTGAGGCTTTGGCGCAGACCGGTGCAGTTGCCATTCTTTGTCAGGATGAGTGGAAGGGCAAGACTGCATATTTTGCAGGCATCAATAATGCCAAGTTCAAGCAGAAGGTGGTTCCGGGAGATACGCTGGAGCTGACCACTGAGATTATAAAGGTTAAAGGTCCTATCGGTGTGGGCAAGGCTGTTGCCAGGGTAAACGGCAAGGTTGCCTGTATGGCGGAGCTTACATTTGCAATAGGTTAATTGCATAAGGAGACATGATGAAGTTATTCAAGAAGAAAGATAAAAATATAGAGGCTGAAGAGACTTTAGCCAAGAACGCTGAGAGCGCAAAAACAGCCGCAGATGGCAAAAATGCCGGTGCAGCGCAGGAAACAAAAGAGGATGTCCCTGAGACAATCGTTTGTCCCAAGTGTGGCAAGACTGTGCTCAAATCAGTTGTAAAACAGCACAAATACGTCTGCTATGAGTGTAATTATTATTTCCGTGTGCGTGCTAAAAACAGAATCAGAATGGTTTCCGACAAGGAAGCATTTGAGCCATGGTTTACAGAGCTTACAACAGGAAATCCTCTCAATTTCCCTGAGTATGAGGAGAAAATTGCAAAGACTCAGGAGAAAACAGGACTTTCTGAGGGCATTGTCATCGGTAAGACAAAGATTTACGGTGAGGAGACAGTGCTTGGTGTAATTGATTCAAGATTTATGATGGGAAGCATGGGCCATGTGGTTGGTGAGAAAATCACAAGCGCATTTGAGCGTGCCACAGAGGAAAGACTTCCGGTTATATTATTCTGCTGTTCAGGCGGTGCCAGAATGCAGGAGGGTATCATTTCGCTGATGCAGATGGCAAAGACCTCAGCCGCAGCAAAGCGTCATTCAGAGGCAGGACTTTTATATGTGCCTGTACTCACAGATCCTACAACAGGTGGTGTGACAGCCAGCTTTGCAATGCTTGGAGACATCATTCTTGCAGAGCCAAAGGCACTTATCGGTTTTGCGGGTCCTCGTGTTATCGAGCAGACCATCGGACAGAAGCTGCCTGAGGGCTTCCAGAGGGCAGAGTTCCAGCTTGAGCACGGCTTTGTTGATATGATAGTTGAGCGTGAGGATTTAAAGAAGACTCTTTACAAGATTTTACGTGCTCACAGACCTACCACTGGCTATGCCAATTTTGACCCGCTTCACTCAGACGACAATTACGAGCCGACAGAGCTTATGAAGGAGCGCGAGGCAAAGGCTAAGCCATTTAAGGTATGGGATAAGGTCAGCGCCGCAAGACAGATTAAGAGACTTGCATCGGTTGACTATATAGGCTATATCTTTGATGAGTTTATGGAGCTGCACGGAGACAGATATTTCCGCGATGACCCGGCTATCGTAGGTGGAATCGCTTACTTAGACGGCCAGCCGGTCACAGTTATCGGTGTTCACAAGGGAAAAGACCTTGAGGACTGCGCAAAGAGAAACTATGGTATGCCATCACCTGAGGGCTACCGCAAGGCACTCCGCCTCATGAAGCAGGCAGAGAAATTCAACCGTCCGATCATAACCTTTGTCAATACATCAGGAGCTTATCCGGGAATGGAAGCAGAGGAAAACGGACAGGGTGAGGCAATCGCAAGAAACCTTTATGAGATGAGCGGCATCAAGGTGCCAATCCTTTGTCTCATGATAGGAGAAGGCGGAAGCGGCGGAGCTTTAGCTCTTTCTGTAGGAAATGAAGTGTGGATGATGGAAAATGCCACATACTCAATCCTCTCGCCTGAGGGCTTTGCATCTATCCTCTGGAAGGACGGAAAGCGTGCAAAGGAAGCCGCAGAGGTAATGAAGATTACAGCACACGACTTAAAGGAGCTTGATGTCGTGGATGATATAATACCTGAGTTTGGCGGAGCCGACGAGGATGCCCTTTCATCAATCGGAAACTACATGAAGGGCAACATGAAGAAATTCTTGGAAAAAGAAAGCAAATTGACAAAGGACCAGCTCTTGGAGGAAAGATACAAGCGTTTCCGCAAGTTCTAGTCCCGGAAAGGAAATTCTATGAAGATAGTTGGAACAGGAAGCTGCTTGCCACAGAGAGTGGTCTCAAACGATGACCTGGCAGCCATAATGGACACATCTGACGAGTGGATCAGCTCGCGTACAGGAATAAGAAACAGACACATTGCAACGACTGAGACAACCACCTCACTTGCCTGTGATGCAGTAAAAAGTGCGCTGCAGGATGCGGGGATTGACGGAAGTGAGATAGACTTGATAATAGCGGCAAGCGTATCCACAGACAAAATTGTTCCATCGCTCGCATGTCAGATTCAGGCTGAGATAGGTGCAGGCAGTGCAGTGGCATTTGATATAAATGCCGCATGCTCAGGCTTTTTATTCGGGCTTGCCACAGCGGATGCATATTTTAAGACCGGCAGGTTTCACAAGGCAGTCGTAGTGGGAGCAGAGGTTCTTTCAAAAATAATGGACTGGAATGACAGAAGCACCTGTGTACTTTTCGGAGACGGAGCGGGAGCAGCCGTTGTGACAGACGAGGGCGATGCCTTCAAGGGCTTTGTACAGGGTTCGGACGGAAAAGGCGGTGAGGCGCTTGACGGAGACAACCGTCCTGTAGTCAATCCGTTTACCGACAATGGAAAGCAGTCTGCACTCGGTGGATATGTCACCATGGACGGTCCTGCTGTATACAAGTTTGCGGTAAAGACAGTGCCAAAGGCTATAAATGAGCTGCTTGATGAAATCGGCTGGAGCGCAGATGATGTGGATGTCTATGTGCTGCATCAGGCCAATATCCGTATTATTGAGTCGGTTGCCAAGAGGCTTAAGCAGCCTATGGACAAATTTCCGACCAATTTACAGCAGTGTGGAAATATTTCTGCGGCAAGTGTGCCGATTTTGCTTGATAAAGTCCGCAAAGATGGTATGATAAAGCATGAGGAAAAAATAATTTTATCAGGCTTTGGAGCAGGACTTACATGGGGAGCCTGCGCCATAGAGTGGCAATAGAAAGAGGTATTTATGACGGCAGATGAAACTTTAAATGAATTATTGGTGTGTCTGTTCAAGGATTTGACAGAGATAGAGGGCAGATGTCTGATAACAGACGAATTTTCTGATATTTCTATCAACGATATGCATATAATAGAGGCAATAGGAGTCGATGAGCCAAAGCGCTCCGGCACCGTAGCCAAGCTTATGTCTATCACTCTGGGCACGCTGACAAAGGCAATAGATGGTCTCACCCGCAAGGGATACGTGAACCGTATCCGCAGTGAGGAGGATAAGCGTGTGGTAAAGCTCTCACTCACTGACAAGGGAAAGAGTGCATACTATCATCATGAGCAGTTTCACCGTCATATGATAGAGCATATAAAGGACGATCTTTCGGATGACGAAATGAAAGTTCTTATAACTTCACTTGCAAAACTCTCGGATTATTTCAAGGTGGTATATTCCGATGATGAGGAGAATCAGTACCAAAACTGGGATAATATAAATGCTGTCTCTTATACACATCTCCGAGCCCACGAGACTAGGAACGATCTCGTAT
>ENA-OYXK01001169-OYXK01001169.1-human-gut-metagenome-genome-assembly--contig:-NODE-1169-length-12165-cov-5.254913_pt1 | contig 12165 bp, 10 predicted proteins | sample MGYA00244215_ERZ653417 | MGnify/ENA primary metagenome ERZ653417 (study PRJEB26926, sample SAMN06164905) | human gut metagenome | biome: ENVO:00009003; feature: ENVO:2100002; material: ENVO:00002003... | reverse complement strand
AGATCATGCCTAGTCTCGTGGGCTCGGAGATGTGTATAAGAGACAGGCACAATGGCTCCCGCGCCGTCCCCGAACAGAATGCAGGTTCCGCGGTCGTGCCAGTCCACCAGGCGGCTCAGGGCATCTGCGCCGATCAGCAGCACGTTTTTTGCCTTGCCGCTCCGGATATACAGCTGGCCCAGTTCATACACCGCAAGAAACCCGGTGCAGGCGGCGCTGACATCGAGACAGGCGGCACGGAAAGCACCGATTTCATCCTGCACAAGACAGGCGGTATTCGGAAAGATACTCTCCGACGAAGAGGTTCCGACGAGAATCAGATCCAGCTCTGTCGAACAGATCCCGGCATTTTCCAGCGCTCTTCTCGCCGCCTTTACTGCCATTTGGGCAACTGTCTCCTCCCCGGCTATGTGGCGCGCACCGATTCCCGTCCGCTCCCGGATCCAGATATCGCTCGTATCCACCATCTTTTCCAGATCTTCATTTTTCCATATCGTCTCCGGTACATACGAACCGGTTCCCGCAATTCTGCCGTTTTTCACCTTACTGTCCTCTTGCTTATTTCATTCTCAAACATTTTTCTTTTCAAATGTTTTGATATTCAAAGTATATCATCAAAATTCATTTTGTCAACCTTTTTTTATTGCTTTTTCCATTTCCCACTTCTATAATGAAACTATGTTCGGGATTTTTTCGAAACTATTTTTTCCGGATTCTATTATTTTGAGCCCCGGCGCAGGTTCTCTATCGAACACTCCGGCAGGCTCCAGAAAGGACACCAAACTTATGCAGGTTCCAATGTCATCCTATCTTGTGGAAATCAAACCACAGATTCAGGAACTGATCCGTCTGCTCGAGCGCGAATTCGATTATGTCAGCGTGCTCTGCACCGATGTCAAAGGTACGACCTACCGCGTCAGCATGCATCAGACCACCGTCGGCGATTATCACTTCTGTGAACGCGGCTTCGTTGTCCGTGCATGGCAGGACGGTTCCTACACCGAATATTCCTTCAACAACCTCACCGATGCCGCAGATCTTGCGGAGGAAATTACTTCCGCGCTGAAATCCGAATTTCAGGCATTAAAGGCACTCGGCATCGCGCAGATGGAGTCTCCTCTCGTGCAGGAAGAAGCCATCACCAAAACGATGCAGAATGAAATCGAGATTGACCCGGAGACCGTCTCCGCAGAGGAGATTCTCTCCCACCTTCGGAAGCTCTGCAACGCCGGCGCTGCCCATGAAGGAATTCTGGAATTCCAGAGTACCGTCAGCTTCGCCCGTGTCAACAAGCTGTTCCTCTCCTCCAAAAAGGATCTGATGCAGTCCTACGCTTTCTCGGAGGGCTCCCTTTCCGCAATCGGCACAGAAAACGGAAAACAGAATATGTCGTACCGTTCCTGCTCCGGCCTGAAAGGCGTGGAAATCTTAAATGAGATGGATGCGATTGTTGAGGAAATCATCGCCGTTCTGTACGACAAGCTCCACTCCGATCCGGTCATCCCTGGCATGTACGATGTCATCACCGCACCGGATGTCACCGGCGTGATTGCACACGAAGCATTCGGCCACGGTGTCGAGATGGATATGTTTGTCAAAAACCGCGCACTCGCCAAAGAGTATATCGGCAAGCCTGTTGCCTCCCAGCTCTCCTCCATGCACGACGGAGCAGTCGGCGCACAGCAGGTCAGCAGTTATCTTTTTGATGATGAGGGAACGCTCGGCACCGACACCACGGTCATCGACCACGGTACACTCGTTACCGGCATCAGCGATCTCGTAAGCGCACTCCGCCTTGGCACCACGCCGACCGGAAACGGAAAACGCGAGAGCTTCGAGCGCAAAGTCTACTCCCGTATGACCAACACCTACTTCACCGCAGGCACAGATAAACTCGATGATATGATCGCTTCGATTGAGCACGGCTATCTTCTCGAAAGCGTTCAGTCCGGTATGGAAGACCCGAAACACTGGGGCATCCAGTGCATGGTCGGACTCGGCCGCGAGATCAAAGACGGTAAGCTGACCGGAAAAGTCGTATCTCCTGTCACCCTGACCGGCTACGTTCCGGATCTCTTAAAGAGCATCTCCATGGTTTCCGACAAAGAAGAGCTCTTCGGCTCCGGCATGTGCGGAAAAGGTCACAAAGAATGGGTCAAAGTCAGCGATGGCGGCCCGTATCTGAAATGTAAAGTGAGGTTAGGCTGATGAACGAATTATACGATGTATTAAAAACAAGCAAAGCCAGCGACTTTCTGATCCGCGAAGAGCAGACCGAATCCCGCGAGGCATTTTTCATCGGTCAGAAGCTCGACATGAGCCGCGCGAAAAAAGTAACTCATACGTTTCTGACCGTCTTTGTCGACAGTGAGGATGGAAAATTCCGCGGAAGCGCAGAAAAAGAGATCCACCAGGGCATTTCCCGCGAAGAAATGAAGCAGGAAATTGACCAGGCGCTGTTCGCCGCACAGTTTGTGCAGAACCCATGGTACCCTGTTGCAGAGCCATCGGATGCCCAAGCAAGCGCCGACATGGCTGATGCTTCCCGCGATCTTACCGCTGAACTCGTAAAACTGGTGCAGGCTATGCAGGAAATCAAGGCGGAAGAGGATTCCCGCGTAAACTCCTATGAGATTTTCGTCAACCAGAAGCAGACACACATCCGCAATTCCCGCGGTGTCGATGTCACCTTCTCCGGCTTTGACTGCGAGATCGAGGTTGTCACAAACTCCCGCAAGGATGATCATGAGATTGAGATCTACAAGGATCTCCGCTTCTCCGACAAATCTGCCGAGAAGATCATCGCCGAAGTGCGCGGAATGTTCCACACCGGCCGCCAGCGTCTGAATGCTGTTCCGACCCGCCAGAATGAGCATGCTGATGTTCTCCTGACCGGAAATGCCGTCGGCAGTTTCTTCCAGTATTTTGCCATGCATACCAACGCTTCTTATCAGTATATGGGCGTTGCAAAAGCAAAAATCGGCGAAGCCATCACCGGCGCAGATGCCGATCCGCTGAATATCCGCCTCGTGCCGACGCTCGACGGCTCTGCCAAAAACGCGCCGTACGACGAAACCGGTATGCCGGTAGCCGAGCGCGTTCTGTTTGAAAACGGCATCTGCCGCTCCTACTGGGGCAGCCTTCAGCATGCCCATTATATCGGCATGAAGAATACTACTTCCATGAATAACATGGTAGTTGAAGGCGGTTCGAAAACACTCGACGAGCTGCGCAGCATGCCGCATATAGAAATCACCGATTTCAGTGCGTTTGATATGGATGCCGTAAGCGGCACCTGCGGCGGTGAGATCCGGCTCGCGTATGAGAGCGACGGAACCACCTCCCATCCGACAACCAGCGGATCACTTTCCGCCCGTTATGACGATGTGCTGAAAAATCTGACTTTCTCGAAAGAGACACAGCAGATAAACAACCGCGTGGTACCGTGTGCGGTACTGCTGCGGGATGTGACGGTGGCGGGAGAATAATTTTTCATTCTGCAGCATACGAAAAAGGAGCATCTCCAGGTTTCAAGTTCGAAACCGGAGATGCTCCTTTTTAATTTTCTGTGTTTATGTTCAGTCTTTTCTTCGTCTTCTGGATTTCTTTTTGCTTCCAAAATCCAGAACAACGACCAGGGTGTTAAGACCCAGATAAGTTTCAACATCTTCTGCCGTTTTGATATTGTCATTCAGCACAGTCTGCAGTGTCAGAATTGCCAAAGCAAGAACAAAATTTCTAAACAGTAATGGGGTCTGACCCCAATGTGGTTATTTATAATCGTGTGTTTTCAGTGTTGTCGTAATCAGGTTGTGGACCGGCGTATCGTCTTCCACAACCAGTATCAATGTCTTATTCATTTAAATTCACCTCACTGAGCGGCAGCGTAAAACGAAAATGACAGCCGTGCGGAGCGCAGTCACGAAGCACCAGTTCCCCGCCATGCGCATTTACAATGGAACGGCACAGCGCCAGCCCAAGGCCAAGGCTTCTGCGGCTGTCACTCACCTTATTTTTTCCGGAATAGAACATTTCAAATACATGCTCCCTGCACTCCGCCGGAATGCCGGGTCCATTATCTTCCACCGCAATCCATACGTTTTTTTCTTCTTTTCCGGCTGTAATCCGGATCTTGGATCCTGCCTGTGTATATTTTACTGCATTGTTGATCAGGTTTACCAATACCTGCACAATCAGCTTTGCATCCATGCGGGCGAGCAGTACATCTTCCCCGCAGTCCACCGTAATTTTATGTTCGTTTTTCCGCCGTTCTACATGGCGCAGCGCCTCACGTACTACATCCTCAACCACCTGATCGGATAACTGCAGTTTTACACTTCCATCTTCTATTTTCGTAAGCGCAAGCAGATTTTCCACCAGTTCAATCAGCCATCCGGCATCCTCATAAATATCCGAAAAAATCTGTTTCCGCATCCCTTCGTCCAGTGCGTCAAAGTTACTGATCAAAGAGTCTGCATTGCCGAGAATTGATGTCAGTGGTGTGCGCAGATCATGGGAAATCGTCCGCAACAGATTCACCCGAAGCTGCTCATTTTTCGCCATGACTGCCGCCTCTTCTTTTTCTCTCGCACTTTGTTCCCGATCCAGTGCCATGGCGCACTCTCCCAGAATAGAAAGCAGGATACTGTTCTCAAACGCATCCAGTGGCTTTTGTCCGATGAAAATGCCGATCACACCATATCTGTTCTGTGCCGCATAGATGGAAAGGTACAGATACGGTTCTTCAGAAAAACGTTCTGTCATAGCTCCCGCCCGTTTCCGGTTTTTCAGAACCCACTGCAGGATTTCCTGTTCTTTCACATTAAAAACTTTTTCTGATTTTATTCCTGTTTCGGCGTGATAAAGAGTTCCCTGCACAATGCCGTTTTTCTTTTTTTCTACCGGCGCCACAACCAGATTTCTTCCCAGAAGCTTTATCAGCTGCGTTGCCGTAATATCAAAAATTTCTGACGCATCCTCTGCCTTTTGCAGAAGCTGGCTGGTATTAAAAAGAATCTTGGTTCGAAAGGCATCTCGTGCAGAAAGCTTTGCATTTTCTTTCAATTTTGAAGCAAGCGTACTGGTCAGGATTGAAGTGCCAAGCATGATCGCAAAGGTCACCGGATAGCCGGAACCATACGCATACAACGAAAGCCTCGGCTCTGTCATAAAATAATTAAACAGGACAACACTTGCCACAGAGCTGACCACACTACAGGTATAACCGCTGGTCAGAATAGATGTCAGCATGACGCCAAACAGATATACCGTAATAATATTGGCATCCGTAAAACCAAGCCGAAAAAAGATTTCTCCGATTCCGGTCGCAGCAGCCAGAATCAGAACCGTAAGCATTAGTTCTTTCCAGGAAGGCAGCTCCATCCACTCCGGAATTTTTTTTCGTTTCTGATATCTCTGGTACACGTCTGAGTCTGGAATAATGTGAATTTCCAGATCAGGCACAAGATCCGTCAGACGCTCGGTCCACACCCTTCGCTGATGGAAATAGCCCTGTTTCATCATGCTCTTTCCAATGACAATCCGCGTCACCTCGGAAATTCTTGCGTATTCTGCAATCTGCAGGGCAATATCCTCACTGTGTGTCGTTACAATTTCTGCCCCGCTCTGCTCTGCCAGACGAACATGCTTCTGCAGCCTTGCCAGATCCTCCGGTGTTTTTTCTGTTTTTTCTGCTGTCTGCACATACAATGCCGTAAAGCCGGCCTGAAACGCCTGTGCCATCTGCGCCGCAGTCCGAATAATTTTTTCATTGGATGGCGAAGAGGACAGACACACCAGGATATGCTCTTTTTTTTGTTTTTCTTTTTCCAACTGTCTCACCCCGCCTCCTATTGTAGATCATAAACGAAGAGAAAGCTATAGTCAGGAAATCTTTTTTTCTCCCGTTCCCTGTTCTTGTTTTCTGTTTTCCGTGAAATTTTGTCCCGTTTCCGGTTCCTCTCTTCTGTTTTCCGTGAAAAATGTCTCTATCTGATCTACGAGCACGCCTCCAGACAAAAAACCGACCAGGGTAACGAAGAGCAGTCCTACACTTAACACAGAAATCACCTCTCTTTCAGATTCGAAAACATTTCTGGATCGCTTTATATTCACCAAGAACCAATATGGTAGCATCGCCATTCAGAACTGTCTCCGGAGACACCGCAACATCTGTTTTTCCATATTTTCTTGTTGCCAGAATATTAATACCGTATTTTTTCCGGATATCCAGCTGGCCGACATTTTTTCCAATCCAGTTCTCCGGGATTTCAACCTCAAAAATCGCATACTGACTGTCAATTTCAATATAGTCAAACACATGATCCGAGCTGTAACGAATCGCTGTCCATTTTGCCATCTGTTTTTCTGGATAAACAACCTGATCCGCTCCGTTCCTCAACAGGAATTTTTCCTGTACATCCCGTTCTGCCCGGGACACGACCCATTTTGCGCCCAGCTCCTTCAAAAGACACGCGGTTTCCAGCGAATCCTGAAAGCTGCTTCCGATCGTCACAATACAGACATCATAATTTCCCACACCAAGGGATCGCAGAAAGTCTGCATTGACACTGTCACCGATCTGTGCATTTGTCACATACGGCATCACGGCGTCGATCCGTTCCTCATTTCGGTCTACCGCCATCACCTGATGTCCAAGCTGATTCAGATGCATGGCAATATGTCTCCCAAATCTTCCTACTCCAATCAGTAAAATATTTTTCATCTCATCTCTTCCTCTCTTCTTATCCTACATTTATTTTTTCCAGCGGCATTTTTGCATGTGCGCTCTTTCTCCCCGGCATCGCAGCATAAACAAGCGTCAGACCGCCAACCCTTCCAAGAAACATCAGTGCGATCAGAATTCCTTTCGAAAGAACACCGAGCTGCGGCGTAATTCCAAGCGTCAGGCCAACCGTTCCAACAGCAGATGCTGTCTCAAACAGACACTCAGAAATCGGCAGATTTTCTGCCACACTGATCACCATTCCTCCCATTAGCACCAGAAAAAGATACATCATCAGAATCGTAGATGCATTTTTTAATACCTCCTGGCCCACCCTGCGTCCAAACATCTGTGTGTCCTCTCTCTGACGGAACGTAGCAGACGTATTAGCTGTCAGCACGGCAAATGTGGTAATTTTCATTCCGCCAGCCGTTGATCCCGGTGCTCCGCCAATCATCATCAGAACAATCATGATCGCCTGGGAGGCACCTGTCATCCCGGAAAGATCTGCTGTATTAAATCCGGCCGTTCTTGTTGTCACGGACTGAAACAATGCGCAGAGCGTCCGCTCCTTGACCGGCATTCCGGCGAAATCCCGGAAGAAAAAGAAGGCCGCCGGAACAAAAATCAGAAACAGACTTGTAAGCAGGATCACCTTGCTTTGCATGCAGTACTGACGAAAATGGTATTTTTTTGTATAGATATCATCCCAGGTCAGAAATCCGATTCCACCTGTTACAATCAGCCCCATAATCGTAAGATTAACCAGTGGATTTCCCACATAAGAAGTCAGGGACGGATACAGATGATCCGTTTTTCCAAGAAGATCAAATCCTGCATTGCAGAATGCGGATACAGAATGAAACAACGCCATCCAGATTCCTTTTCCGCCGTAATCCCGTAAAAAAACAGGCAGAAGAAACAACGCCCCCAACAGTTCAATTCCAAAGGTTCCTTTGAGGATAAAACGCGTCAGGCGCACAATTCCGCCCACCTTCGGGGCAGAAATCGCATCCTGCATCGTGCTTCGCTGCATCAGGGAAATTTTTCTCCCGGAAAGCATCGCAATCGAAACAGCGATCGTAACCACACCAAGACCGCCGATCTGAATGAGCAGCAAAATCACGCTCTGTCCAAAGACGGACCAGTAGCTTCCTGTATCTCTGACTGCCAGTCCTGTCACACAGGCGGCTGATGTTGCAGTAAACAGTGTTTCTGTAAATGGCGTTACATTTCCTTCCCGCGAAGCCACAGGAAGCATCAAAAGCAGTGCTCCTGCCAGAATTACCCCCGCAAATCCAAGAATGATAATTTCAAACGACGACCATTGTTTCCTGTATCGCAGTTTTATACTCCACATTTCTCTTTTTACTCCTTCTTTTTGATTCCTCCTTATTTTAGAGACTTCCGCTTTAAAAACGTATAAATACCTTTTCCATGGCATTAAGATTGTATAAAGATTTTTCGAATTTCAAACCAAAAAACAGGAACCGCCCAAAAGTTTCCCACAACAGTAATGGGGTCTGACCCCAATGTGTGTATATTCTTCTTCTTTTACCGCAGTAACGCATTAGTTGGTTAAACTTCCGATTTTTCTCCTTTTGAAAGTAGATTCTTTTGTCATAAATATCAAAAAAGTATTTACAAATCCTTACGCATCGGTTATTATGTATATAATCTATTGAGAAGTTCGTGTAAAATTATGCAATTTTGTTTTTAATAAGTACTCTGTTTCCTTTCCCAACGGCATTTTGTTGGCTTTTTACGTCAAACAGAACGGATCAAAGGGTAAAATACCAAATTTTTTTGCAAAAAATCACTCAACGTAATTACAGATGAAATCGGATCCATATCCCGAAAAAAACATCGCACCTTATTTTCGAAAGGAGATATCAATTTTATGTTTCATTTTCTAAAAGGAAAGAGTAAAGAAAATGTTCTTTACGCACCTTGCAAAGGAAAAGTAGTTCCGCTTTCCGAAGTCCCGGATCCTACCTTTTCCGAAAAAATCCTGGGGGACGGATTTGCAGTGATTCCGTCTGAGGGAAAAATTTATGCACCGGCAGACGGTGAAATAGCCATGGTATTTGATACTCTTCATGCCATCACGCTCACAAGCAGCTCCGGAGCCGAAATCCTGATCCACATCGGCCTGGATACGGTTACACTAAAGGGCGCACCGTTTACCGCACACGTTGCAGCCGGCGATCAGGTCAAAAAAGGAGATCTTCTGATGGATGTCGATCTGGACAAGATCACCGGAGCCGGATTGAACACAGTCACTCCGGTACTGATTTGCAATACCGATGATTACGAGAAAATCAGCTTGAAAAAAGAGGGCGAAGTTTCCTTAGACGAAGCCGTTCTCAGTATTTCCTGATCTTTTTTTGATCTTTCGTCAGATGAATCTTCATCCTCTTCTTTTATGAAATGTACGCTTGAAGTCTTTTCTCACTTGCTTTTGTGAAATGCACTCTCCATGTCTTTTCTGCACTTGCTTTTGTAAGTATATTGGATGGATTCGGTAAATTCACGTATCTAATTGGAGGTATCCAGTTATATAAATTATCTTTTAAGGAGGGAGAAATATATGAAATTTCTTCAGAAACTAGGGAAAGCCCTCATGCTTCCTGTAGCAGTATTGCCGATCTGCGGTATCCTGATGGGTATTGGATACCGGCTGTGTCCGGCAACGATGCAGGGCGGCGAGATCTCGGGCGTAGTAAACCTGATCGGTCTGTTTCTCGTAAAAGCAGGAGCAGCTCTGATCGACAACATGGCAATCCTCTTTGCAATCGGCGTTGGTGTCGGTATGTCAGAAAAGAATGACGGTACCGGCGGAATCGCAGCTCTGGCATCCTGGCTGATGATCACAACACTTCTTTCTACCGGAGTTGTTACAACTATCATCCCGTCCATCGCTGAGAGTGCTACAAAGACGCTGGCCTTTGACAAGATCGAAAACCCGTTCATCGGTATCCTGGCCGGTATCATCGGATCTGCCTGCTATAACCGTTTCAAAGACACCAAGCTTCCGGACTGGTTATCCTTCTTCAGCGGCAAACGCTGTGTAGCAATTGTTTCCGGTGTTGTTTCTATCGTAGTATCTGCTGTTCTGTTGCTGGTATGGCCATTACTGTTCGGTGCTCTGGTAGCAATCGGTAAATCTATTGTCAGCCTTGATGTTGTCGGTGCCGGTATCTATGCATTCCTGAACCGTCTGCTGATCCCGACCGGATTACATCACGCTCTGAACAATGTATTCTGGTTTGACACGATCGGTCTTGGTGACTTGAAGCACTTCTGGGCTGGTGAAACATCTGCTGATGTAACCTGGAGCCTTGGTATGTACATGTCCGGATTCTTCCCATGTATGATGTTCGGTATTCCTGGTGCTGCACTTGCTATGGTAAGATGTGCAAAACCTGCAAAGAAAAAAGCTGCGATCGGTCTGGTAGCTTCTGCTGCAGTCTGCGCATTCATCTGTGGCGTTACAGAACCTTTTGAGTTCGGATTTATGTTCCTTGCTCCTGTTCTGTACGTAATCTATGCATTACTGTATGGTATCTTTACTATGATCACAGTTGCTCTCGGCTTCCGTGCAGGATTCAGCTTCTCCGCCGGTGCTATGGACCTCCTGTTCTCATCCTCACTGCCCGCAGCACAGAAAATATGGCTGATCATTCCGCTTGGAATCGCAGCATTCCTCGTATTCTACTTCGTATTCCTGTTTGCTATCAAGAAATGGGATCTGAAGACTCCTGGACGCGAAGATGACGATCTCGAAGCAGAGAAAAAAGTAGAACTGGCAAGTGATAACTATACCGCAATCGCAGCTAAAATTCTGGAAGGCTGCGGCGGAAAAGAAAACATCACAAGCATTGATAACTGCGTTACAAGACTGAGACTGGAAGTGAAAGATATCACTGCCGTAAACGACAAGGTAATCAAATCTGCCGGTGTGGCAGGCGTGATCAAACCTGGCAAAACCTCTGTACAGGTTATCGTTGGAACAAAGGTTCAGTTCGTAGCTGACGCTTTCTCCAAGCTTTGTGAATAATATTTACCCAGGTAGTCCATAAGGAGCATATCGCTGATGCGGTATGCTCCTTTTAATTGCGCAAAGTTTTCCTTATTTTCTGCCCTTTCGCAGAGCAGGAACCCGGCTGTTGTTTGTCAAATGGCTGCTATCAAAACCAAAGGTCGGATTACTGGTGTTTCCGAAAACGTGTGCATATATGTGGGGAATCGCCGTGTGACCTCAGCTCTTGTTCTAAGCACCGAGCAGCTTTTCGGGACAGGTACAGCACAGTACATCGTTTCGTAAATGTATTTTTTTAAATCTTGTTATGAAAAGGAGTGCGAAAAAACGTAACTTTGTTTTTTCGCACTCCCATTTTCTCTCCCAAAAAACGCCGCAGCTCTCGTCTTACTTCGCGCTGTCTGCATCTATCACAGACTGGATCTGTTTCATCAGCGTATCATAATTCTCCTGATTGTCGATTCCGCCAAGCATCGGTTCTCCCACAATATTTCCATTTCGATCGACTAAGATTGTGGTCGGAAATGCCATAATATCGGAAGCATACTTTCCTGCAGCGGAAGCAGAGTCAATGGAAAGATTGCGGTATTTCGCACCCTGGCTTTCAAGAACCGCTGCTGCTTCTTTGATCGCTTTTTCTTCATCATCCGTAATCGTAACGTCATAATCTGCCGCATGTGCTTTCAGTACATACAACTGATTAATTGTCGTCATGACACCATCTTTGGAGCTTTCCCCGACAGTTTTTCCATCGTCTCCTTTCTGATCCCACACATTGGATGCAGAACCGCTGACACCATACTGTGACATCAGCATTTTATAATAACTCGTGGTCTGTGCCTGCTGATCTCTTACCATATAACTTGCCAGACCCAATGTTACTTTTTCATCTCCTACAGTTGCTACGGTTTTTGTTCCATCAATTGCTTTTGAGCATCCGGACAGTGTACCTGCTGCAAGAGCAGCTGCCAGAATCCCACATGCTGCGGTTTTATTTAACTTTCTCATGTTTTCCTCCGTTACCCTTTTATGTACTCCGGGAGTACATTTATTCACTAATAGCATTTATTATAGACTATTTCCGCCTATGGGGCAACTTTTTTCCTTTTATTTCAATCTTTTTTCACAAGCGCTCATCTCTTGTTTTCCTGTTCTCAGGAATTTGCCTGCACTTATACCAGACACTGCATGACCGTCAGTAATTCAGTCGCCTTCTCCTGCATCGGCACTGCTTCCTTTGCCTTTCGGTTTCTCGGACGATACAGAAAATACGGATTTGTTTCGACTTTAAACTGCAGTTCTTCCGGATACTGATTCAGGATCTCCGGTATCTTCGCTGTGTCAATCTTCTGTCTCTTATACACATCTCCGAGCCCACGAGACTAGGCATGATCTCGTA
>ENA-OYXK01001156-OYXK01001156.1-human-gut-metagenome-genome-assembly--contig:-NODE-1156-length-12236-cov-5.247024_pt1 | contig 12236 bp, 10 predicted proteins | sample MGYA00244215_ERZ653417 | MGnify/ENA primary metagenome ERZ653417 (study PRJEB26926, sample SAMN06164905) | human gut metagenome | biome: ENVO:00009003; feature: ENVO:2100002; material: ENVO:00002003... | reverse complement strand
TATAATAGGAGTAATCGTTTATAGAGAGAACATAAGTAATATTATATCTGCTATTAGAAAGATAACGCAGATACCAATTATTATTTTGACGGATGCAACTTCTTTATTGTGTATGTCATGGAAAAAAGAATTAATATACGCTGGTGCAGATTGTGTAATGGATATAAATAGCACTATAGAAGAAGTAGATCTGCAGATTTTTTCATTGGCACGACGAAATAATAAACAAAAAATAACTCAAAAGCAATCCGAAACGATGATTAATAAGGGAAAACTTGTAATGGATCATAAGAAACATAAAGTATTTTGGAATGATGTAGCGTTACATTTAACACGACAAGAATATAATTTTTTATACTTATTAGCGGCGACACCGATGAGAGTATACACGTTTGAACAGATTTACCAGCTTGTCTGGAAAGATTATCCTGTTGGTGATATTAAAAATATCATCTGGTGTCTGGTAAAGCGACTGAGAAAAAAGCTGAATGTTGTTGAAGATGGTGCCGGAAATTGCATCGTCAGTGTCAGGGATATAGGTTACAAATTTGAATTGAATAATGAAAACGAACAGCAGTAAGGCGAATAATCCGTAAAAAGATTGTTCGTCTTATTTTATTTGTGCTGGAAAGAAGGTGATAAAAATTGACCGTCAATTGACAGGTTTCTGACCGTTAACTGACAGGTGCATCCGATACACTGTGCCTTTGTAAAGATATGATTACAAAGGAGATCCGTGTTTGCAGGGAAACAGCAGAGATGCCGGACATTCCTGTGGACAGGAAGAACGAGCCAGATCACCGCCACACTCCGATTTGATTTCACAAAAATTCAGATCGGAGGAAAAGATAAGTGGCTTACAATAAAGCAAAAGAAGAATATAGATGGAACCAGTGGAAAGCAGAGGAAGAGAAGATCCTGCGTGAACAGGGCGTGGATGAAGAGACGATCCAGAAGCTTCGGGAGTATGACTGGGACGATTTCAATGCAGAGCGGAGATTCCGGGAACACCAGACCTCGCTTCTGGACTGTATGGAACTGCTCCTGGAAGAAAAAGAAACCAAAGAGTCCCAGCCGGAGAGCGTAGAAGCCCTGCTGGATACCGTGGAGAACGAAGAACTGCTTCAGATCCTGTTATCAACTGATAAGAAAACTCTTCAGATGGTTGTCCTGAAGATGATGGGATATGCACCAAAAGAGATCAGTCATCACATGGAACTGCCGGAGCAGACGGTTTATACAAGATTGCGGAGGTTACGGGAAAAGATCAAAAAGTCCATGAAATTTGAATAAAACAAAAGGTTCTCATCGGCTGACTATTAGAACGAACAGACAGGAGGATTGATACGATGGATGAGAAAGAAGTGTCCGAAATGCAGGAAGAAATGATGACGGTACTGGTAGTCGAGCCGATGAAAGCTCCCTATGTCAAGAACATCCCCAATGAGCTGGAGGATCTGCAGCAGGCGGTAGGCGGTGACATTGAAATGACCTATCCGTTTGATGATAAAGTTGGAATCCTTTTAAACGGCAATGGAAAATTTGAGGGATTGCCACTGAACCGGGCGTTATATGATGATCATGGACAGGTCTATGATGCGATAGCCGGGACTTTCCTTGTAGTAGGGCTGACAGAAGATGATTTTACTTCGCTGACACCGGGGCAGATTGAAAAATTTAAAGAAAAATACCAGTCACCGGAAATTTTTACTCTGTTTAACGGAGAACTCCATGTGATGAAGATGCCGCCGGAAGAAGCAAAAAAACAGAAAGAAAGCCGTAAGAACGATGCAAAACAAAAGAATCCGGCAAAGAAGAAAAACAGATCCGGGGATGCAAGATAAAATATTTTTTTGTGAAGTGAATAAAAAAATACACTGCCATCGGCTAGTAAGCAGAGGGACATCCCTCGGCTGTTCTTTGGCAAGTGAATATCGGCACTACAGGTACGTTCCCAACCGTAGAAGCGTGACAGCATGAGCGCCATGATTAAGTATAAGGTAAAGATTCTTAGGCTTGGAGCGAGGAAGCATAGCTGTGAATAAGGCGGTGGCAGCCTTTCGCCAGGATCACGGACGGGGGATAATGATACACGTTACCAGCCAGAGAGCGGAAGATGGACTCCGGGTTGTAATCAGAAAGACCCCCAGGACATCTGTGAGAGGCGGCAGGCCAGCCGCCCGCCTGTAGTGTCCCCTTTCCCAGAAGAAAAACAGGGATGGTTCCGGGGATGCGAGGTCAAATGTGGAACAGCAAGATAAAAAAGAAATCAATGAAGAAGTGTGTCGTTGATATCAGATACCATGCGGCTGTGGGAGACTACAGCCGTATTCTTGTGGTATTAACGTCACATCAAGGGGAGAGAAAGATGGAAGAAACAAAAAGAAGTGGGATGAGCAAGGATCAGTTCTGGAATCTGATTGAAAAAGCAAAGGAAGTGTGCGGCACCGATCTGGATGCTTCGGCGGTGTGGATCAAGCAACAGCTTTTCTATATGACACCGGAGGATGTTCTGCAATTCCATAATCTGGTTTACAGTTACCGGGATGCAGCTTATAAGTATGGCTTATGGACAGCGGCAGGTATTCTGATGGAAACAAGGTGCAGTGATGACAGCTTTTCCGATTTTCGGATGTGGCTGATCGCCCAGGGAAAAGATGTATATCTGAATGCCTTAAAAGATCCGGATTCCCTTTCCGGTGTAACTCCTTATGGATACTGTAGTTTTGAATCATTGGGATATATCTCATCGCAGGTCTACAGTGCCATGAAAGGAAAAAATATTTACCAGGATAGTACAGCCAGAATGCAGATGGAAAGCTATGAGCAGGTGATCCGGGATATTGTGTACCATCCCATGATCGAGTATCCGTTGGAATTGCCAGAAGCCATGGTGGTTTATCCGAAACTCTGTGAAAGGCATTTGTCCGAGCAGGTAAGGAATGCTCCACAGAAGGTAAGGACATGGAATGTTTCCCGGACGGATATCCGAAGGATGATGGCACGGGGAAATGCTGCCATAAAGAAAATGCAGGAGCAGGGAGCAAAAGCACCGGAAGCAGTCAGATCCGTCCGTAAGGGTACGGTAAGATAAGCTTCCCGGCAAGGAGAAGTAATGTGTTATAAAAATGAATATCAAAAAAGGGCGCATGGCGAAGTGGAAAGAATCTTTCGGGAACTTCTACCGGAAGCCGGGCTTCACGTAAGAGAAGAACAGATCCGTCTCTGCCATGAAATGCTGGATGCCCTTATGAAAAATGAGATCACGCTCTGTGATGCAGGAGTGGGCATTGGAAAAACCTATGCCTATCTGACTGCCTGCATCCTGATGCGGAAATATAGTGTACTGCATTCCGGTTATTCGGGATGTGACAGGCGGCCTGTGGTGGTATCCACTTCCAGCATTGCCTTACAGAAAGCTATCATAGAGGAATATGTTCCTTTTTTATCGGATGTACTGTTAAAAGCAGATCTGCTTCAGGGAGAATTAAAGGCAGTTGTCCGCAAGGGAAAGGAACATTTTGTGTGCGATTACAGGCTGGCCCAAAGACTGGAGGCAGTCCGGGATAAGAATAAAAATCAGGCACAGATGGAGGCATTGAAGTCCCTCCGGCATAACTTTGATTTAGATTCCGTACATAACCTGAGCGGTTTTGACCGCAGGCTGGTGTGCGTACCGAAATTCTGCCCCAGGGAGTGTCCGGGGAAAGCAGGATGCCGTTATCAGAAATATTTGGATGTTTCCAAAAAAGAGGAAGTTTTTATACAGATATGCAATCACAATTATCTTCTGGCAGACGCCATGCACCGGATGAATGAATACCGGCCTCTGCTGGCAGATTACAGAGCATTGGTAGTAGATGAAGCACATAAGCTCCCAGAAGCTGCCAGCCAGATGGATGGGAGAAGTATTGGAAGAGAGGATGTGCAGGAAATCTCGTATTTCTTAAACAGGGAGCATAAAAGTTCGGAAGGTAAGAGACTACAGGATTGGTTTAATACACTTTCAATGGAAATCCGTAAGGATCAGGCTGGGATGGGAGATGACATAGCTGGAAAAGAAAATTTCTATTTTCCGGCAAAGTGCCGATCTTCTCTGGAGCAGGTAAGGGGGAATCTCAGTCTTATGCTTAAAAGACTTGCTGGAAATGTCCCTTACTGGATCTTCCGGCGGCTGGAAGAGATGGAAGAGCTGTTCGGCTGGTTTCTGAAGAAGGATACCAGATACGTTTTATTTCTTCAGCCAGACGGCAGGGGAGATCCTGTGTTTATGGCTGTTAGCAGAGAGATTCCAAGGTTTCTCCATGATTCCTTATGGGACAGGGGATTTCCCTCGATTCTCACCAGTGGAACTTTAAAAGCCGGAAATGGGTTTGTAAGGACCAGACAGATGACCGGGCTGGAAAAGAAAAGCAGAGTCCGGGAGTGTGTAGCAGAATCCCCATTTTGTTACAGAGAGAACTGTCTGCTTTATATTCCTGAGAATTTAAAAGCGACGCTCAAGGGAAGCCGGGAAGAGGCCGAGCAACTTGCAGGCCAGATCCGTGATCTGGTGTGTTCCACTTACGGGCATACACTGGTACTGTTTACATCTTATACCCTGATGGGAAATGTGCAGCAGCTTTTGCGGGATCAGATCCCGTTTCCGATGGTGCAGGTATGGAGAAACTCACAGGAAGAAATCGCACGGTTTAAGAAGATGGAAAATGCCGTTCTGTTTGCAGCCGGCTCCTGTTGGGAAGGTGTGGATTTTCCGAGGGATATGGTATCGTCCCTGATCATTGTAAAATTGCCGTTTGCTGTACCGGACCCCATCCATGAAGCACAAAGGGAACAATACCGATCACTGGAATCCTACATCCAAAATGTTGTTGTTCCAGATATGCAGAAGAAACTGCGCCAGGGATTCGGACGGGCGATCCGGACGGAGCAGGACACCTGTGTAGTGTCCATTTTAGACCACCGAGCGGCAAAGAAAGGAAAGTACCGGGGAGATGTTCTGGACGTCCTGCCAAAGTGCCAGATGGCAGAAAAAATCGATGAAGTAGAGGACTTTATCCGAAGCCGGAAAGTGGAGCGTTACTACAGCTGATAACATCCGTGGTGTTGTTGGTTCTGCCCAGATCTGGACAGAAAATAAGACAAAAAGTTTAGTGGTATTTCAGGAGCGGTTTTGACCGAATTGGTGGTATTTGTGATAGCTTTATCGGCATGAGTTGGGTATACTGTGTATAGCGTTAGAGGAAAGGAAGTGAGCAGGAATGAGACGATATGAACTGGAAAAAGAAAGAGAGGGTTCCACCGTTTATTTCTTTATCAGAGATGTGGAAACACTGGATATCGTCCTGCTTCCAACCAAATATCTGATGCACAAGATACGGAGTAAATGTTCACCGAATACGGTGCGGCGCTCCGCACTTGCAATCCTGTACTATCTGGAATACATCCATGGAAAGAAAAAGGAATTGACAGACGTATATCAAATGCCTTATGTTGAACAGACAAATCACTTTGTGGAATTTTTATACTGGCTGAAAGCCGGGAAGCATACCAGAGATAAAAATCACAGATCTCCAAACAATGGAACCTGCAACGCATACTTAAGAGATGTGTTCAGGTTCTATCTTTTTATAGAAGAAGAGTACCAGCAGTTCGGGGAGCTGAAAGTCCTGTCCTATAATTATTTTGTAGCCGTGGATGCAGTAGGCGTAAAGAAAAGCATACGATCAAAGAGTTTCAAAGGCTATTTAAAAGAGGAAGAGCATAAGGCGAGAGCAGCAAAGAAAGATGAAATTGTGGAAATCTTGAAAGCGTGTACCAATATAAGAGATCGGCTTCTCATGCTGCTTCTGGCAGAGACAGGCTACCGAATCGGTGAGATCTTAGGAATTGATTACAGTAAGGACATTGATTATCAGAACCACATAATCCGGGTATATTTCCGTGAGGACAATGAAAATGGCGCGAGAGCAAAGAATGCAGAATACCGAAGTGCGAAGATCAGCAAAGATACCTTCGGCTTTTTAAATCTGTATATCGCAGAGTACCGAAAACTACTTCAGCACCAGACAAGCCTGTTTGTGAATATTTCCGGGGATAATATCGGAAAACCAATGAACGTGGAAGCAGTATACTCCATGCTAAAAAGAATGGATAAGAAAACAGGGATTAAGATCACGCCTCATATGCTCCGGCATTACTTTGGAAATGAGCGGAGAAAAGCAGGATGGTCGCTGGAACTGATACAGCTGGCCTATGGACACCGCCACATCCAGACAACCATCAATTATCTGGACATTGTGGATGATGAACTGCTGGATGCCAGCCAGGAATTCTACGAGAAACACTCCTCCCTGTATGGGATTGAGGAATTGCTATAGGAGGTGGTTTTTATGCCTGCGTTTTTACAGTCTTTTATAGAGGCAGAACAAGAACGGAGCAGGCGGATTGAGCAGCTACGAAAAGAAATCCGGGAGTTTGCAAAAGAGGAAGCAGGAAGTTCCATTACAGAACAGATTCTGCTGTTTCTGGCAGATGAGATGGTAGAACATCTTTCGGAAATAGATTATGAACTGCGAATGAAATTTGAATTATACATAACACCGCTGATAAAGCGAAATTACATTTACCGATATACCGGAACGTTCGACCGGATACGGCAGGCGTACATCCGGGAACGGATGAAAACTCCGGCTGGACAGAGGGAATGTGAATGGAAATATAAAAATGAAATACTTTTTGTTCCATACCACTCAGATCCTGTAATCGTAAAGAGTGTGGAAACGGTACGGTGTCGGAGCAACATGGTCTGGAATTTTAAAGCGGCAGCCAGTGAGAAACTGAAACGTCAGATTTTTACCGTGCTGGAATATATTCTGAAGAATTATGAAATTTCCAGACTGAGGGAATATAAACTGACCGGGCTACAGCTTTTTTACGAATTTTGCATCCGGGAGCAGATTACAGATATCCAGCTTCTGGAGCTGGAACAGGAAACAGCATTTCAGGACTACCTGAAGCAGAAAGTCGAGAAAGAGCAACGGCGAAAACGACTGAAGAGCATTGTGGAAACTGCCCGTAAAGTGATTTTTATAGAAACAACTGATGAAACAAGATGGGATGCTACCATCTGGTATTTAGAGCGATTTCGTATTGCCAAAGAAAGAATAAACCAGAGTGACAGTATAGAAAAAATATCATTTCAGGAAGTTCTACAGCCCAAGAATCGATTGCTGCTTCAGGAATATATGAAGTACGAAATTGGAATCGGAGAACTGGCGCTCAGTACGGTGTACGAAAGATTCCGAACCATTCGAAATTTTTTGCAGGAGATCAGCGAACTGGAAGTTACCAAGTGTGATGCCAGCCTGATTGATGTATATTTAAAGAATTTGCAGAATGGTGCTATGGGAGCAAAGACATTTAATACCAATGTTTCGGGAATACAGTTTTTTATGAAATTTCTGGAAGTAAAGGGGTATATAAAAAAGGTTCCGTTTTATGCATCGTATTACTTGGAAAAACAGATCCCAGTCCACCATGACAGAAGTGTGGAAGAGGATGTGTATATGGAAATTATCCAAAACCTCTCACAGTTTCCTGAACACCTGAGAATGATGTTTTTACATCTCTGGTGTGTGGGACTCCGGATCAGTGAGGTCTGCACCTTAAAAGGGGATGCGTATTATATCCAGAATGGTGACTGCTGGATGAAGGTCTACCAGGTGAAAATGAAAAATTATAAAAGGGTTCCCATTCCGGTAACATTGTATCGTCTGATGCAGGTTTATCTGAAAAAGCACCCTACCGAAAAAGAAGCATACATTTTTCGGAATCGGAAAGGTGGAGCATTTTCCAAAAGCACCTTCATGGGGCAGATGAAAAAATACTGCTCCCAGATAGGCATACAGAATGGAGAATATATTTTTAAGTCTCATGATTACCGACATACCGTAGCAACCAATTTTTATGAGCATGGCGTATCAATCCAAAGCATCCGGGACTATCTGGGACATACGTTTGAGGAAATGACCATGCAGTATATAGATTATATGCCAAGAAAAATTGCTAAAGAAAATGACGCATACTTTGAGGAAGAGGAAAACAGCCTGCTTGCCTGTATGCAGAAAGGAGAGAAGCATGGATAATAAACTGAAATTCCAACAACTGGAATGTTATAAGCTGGCTACCGATGAGCAAAAGGAAAAGCTGAATAAGGAACAATATTTTGATCTGGATAAACTGCCGGGAAACCAGCTTCAGACAGAATTTGTCGAATACATTTACTACCGTGGAACGCAGGTATCCATCCTGACCATAAAAAGGGAAAGGCATTATTTTAACAGCTTATGTGAATTTTTTCAGAAGTCATCCCATCAGGAAAACAGCCTGCTTGACAGAGAAAAAGACTTCTGGATAAAGCAGTTGAAAATGTGGATGATACAAAACGGTAGGGCTTTGACGAAGCATAAAGTGACGAACATTCAGACTGAATCGGTGGAAAAAGCTGCCCTGATCCGGTATTTTGAAAGCCTTCTGGAATTTACACTGGACCGATCAGAAACTAATGAGCTGGCAAAGGATATCTGGCATCTGGAAAGGCTTCCGCTTATCCTGCGGACAAATCCGATTGTCAACCATAAGACACTAAATTTCAGAGGAATCCGGCAACCAGATATTCGGGAAGAAGTAAAAAAAGCAATTTACCATCATCTGAAAACCGAAGCCCTTGGCAGTATAAAACGTGAACTGTCCGCAATGAATAAATTTTCAAAGTATTTGGATGAAAAGCATTCCAAGATCAGCACCTGCGAAGAGATTGACCGGGAGATCATAGAACAATTTTTAATCAACATCAAGGTAGAATCAAACGGAGGGAATGGCATCCGGGATGACCTGCTAAAGCTTCGAAATGTGCTGGAAACAATCGGAAAAATTTATGATTTTCCACATCTTACAAAACTGTTTTTAAAATCTGATTTTCCGCCAGAACGGAAAGCAGAATTCAAATCTTATTCGGACAGTGAGCTGAAAAGACTGAATGCCCAGATTGTAAAAATGGAAGAGCAGATAGCAAGGGCAATGATCATCCACCAGATGCTTGGAACCAGAATTTCCGACACGCTGACCTTGCGGAAAGACTGCCTTTATAAACATGACCGTCAGGATATGATTATCATATACCAGCCGAAAACAAGAAGATATGAAAAACCGATCAGCCGGGAGCTGGCACAGCTGATTGGAAAGGCAGTCAGTTATGCAAATGAGCATTATCCTGAAAGCATTTATATCTTTGCGGACGAGAACAAACCGGAGAGACCAATCAGTTACCAAACCTTGCAGGATAAAGTGCTTCGAATGATCTATGAAAAAGATATCCGGGATGACAGCGGAAACTTATTCGGATTTGGAACGCATATGTTCCGGCACTGCTATGGGGTAAAATTAACGGAACTCCAGGTGGATGACTGGACGATAGCGAAGCTCCTGGGACATAAGGGAGTACGAAGTGTCCAATATTACCGAAAAATGAGCAATCAGCGGATGGCAGATGAAACAAGAGAAGTTAGAAATTTTATGTCACAGATTATACTGGCAAGTCTGGACGGATGGGGAGAAGAATATGAGCAAATACGACAAGATGCTGGAATTGAATAAAAGAAAGAGCGAAGAAAAAGTGGAACGGGCAGTCCTGACAATACGGACAATGGTGTTGGAGAGAGAAAAGGTGTCCGTACCAGCACTGATGCAAAAGACTGGTTTATCTAGAGGATTCTTTTACAAGAATCCGATTGTAAGAGGTGAGATTGATGCAGCAATGGAACAGCAGGCTGGTATGGTGGATCCAAGGAGAAACATTATCAGTCAGGCGATGGAAGCGGAAATGAATCTGCTCCGGCAACAGCTACAGAAACTGAAAAGCGAAAATGAGAATCTAATAAAGGAAAACCAGAAGTTAAAAAAAGCACTATCCAAGAAAGAGTTGAATCTTATCAAACAGATTTAAGCTATATCATAATGCAAAGTAGGTCTGCCAGAATACAGCAGATCTGTTTTGCATTGTGATATAGAAACAGATTATGCTTAAAAGGCATTAAGCAACCCATGATAATGGGTATTGGACATAGAAAGTAATATGGGTGTATGATGGAGCCGATAAGAAATAGAGCGTACCTGAAAAGCAAACTGCCACAGGAAAATTATGAACTTTATGTAAAAAGCTGCAAAGTCTATTGACCTGGAGTTTACTTCAGGTTGTACCATAAAAGAAAAAGAGCAAGGAGGAATTTTTTATGGATATTGAACAGATGAAAAAAGACTTAGGTGGAGGTAACGTATTTCCAATCGGTGAAGAAAATGTAGTATTTGCAAAATATTTTACAGGTGAGTGCTATCTGAATATGCTTACAACAGAGAGAGTACCAGTTGGTCTCGTTACTTTCGCTCCTGGAACCATCAATGCATATCACATCCATCATAAAGGTGGACAGATCCTTATGGTTACTGGTGGAAGAGGATGGTACCAGGAAGAAGGAAAGCCGGCTCGTGAGCTGAAAGCCGGAGATGTAGTAAATATTCCACCAGAAGTAAAACATTGGCATGGAGCAGCGAAAGACAGCTGGTTCCAGCATCTGGCTGTTGAAGTTCCGGCAGAGGGTGCTTCCAATGAATGGCTTGAGTTTTTACCGGAAGAAGAGTATAACAAATTACCATAAAGCAAGAAAGACGGAGGTTTAGTATCATGGCAAAGATCACACAGACAGCGGGAAGAAATGCTCTGGGAACATTTGCCCCGGAGTTTGCACATTTTAACGATGACGTTCTGTTCGGAGAGAACTGGAATAACGAAGATATTGATTTAAAAACAAGAAGTATCATCACAGTCGTAGCACTGATGGCACAGGGAATCACAGATTCCTCTTTGAAATTCCATTTACAGAATGCCAAGGATCATGGGGTAACGCAGAAAGAAATCGCAGCGATTATCACCCACGTAGCATTCTATGCAGGCTGGCCAAAAGGCTGGGCAGTGTTCAACCTTGCAAAAGAGGTTTGGAACGAGGACGAAACAGAGGAATAACCTGGCAAAACTGCTCGTCACGAAAAGTTCGCACAAAGCACAGACGTGTATGCCGTTAAAGCCAGTAACTACAAGGGATTGCGAATAGGGAGTCCAGTTTAATGCAGAAATAACTGGCATATCCATCATGCAAAAAGTGGGGGAGGACAGATCCTGGTATGTGTTGCCGGAAGAGGATATTATCAGGAAGAAGGGAAAGATGCTGTAGAAATGAAGCCAGGCGACTGCATCAATATTCCGGCAGAAGTGAAACACTGGCATGGCGCCGCACCGGATGAATGGTTTTCACATCTGGCAATAGAAGTTCCGGGCGAAAATAGTTCCAATGAATGGCTTGAACCGGTAAGTGATGAAGAATATGGGAAATTACAATAGGTGAATGAAATGTTTGATAGAAGTATTGTATTGAATAATGGAGTGAAAATTCCACAGCTTGGTCTTGGAACCTGGTTTATTGATGATGATAAGGCTGCTGACGCTGTAAAAGCAGCAGTAGAGATTGGATATAGACATATTGATACTGCACAGGCATATGGAAATGAGCGTGGCGTTGGTGAAGGAGTAAGAACCTGTGGTATTCCGCGTAATGAGTTGTTTGTTGTATCAAAGGTTGCCGCAGAGCATAAAACCTATGAGGAAGCGATGGCAGGAATCAATGAAACACTTGAAAAGATGGGATTGGATTATCTTGATATGATGATTATTCACAGTCCGCAGCCGTGGGCAAAGGTTAATCAGTGTGAAGACAGATATGTAGAGGGAAATCGAGCAGCATGGAAAGCTCTTGAGGATGCTTATATGGCAGGAAAACTTAAGGCAATTGGAGTTTCCAATTTTCTAATTGAAGATATTGAAAGTCTTCTTGAAACAGCAAAGATTAAGCCAATGGTAAATCAGATTCTTCTCCACATTAGTAATACGCCGATGGAGTTAGTAGAATATTGCCAGAAGAATAGTATTGTTGTGGAAGCATACTCACCAATTGCGCATGGTGAAATATTGAATCAACCAGAGATAACTACGATTGCAAAGAAGTATGGTGTGACTGTTCCACAGCTCTGTATTAGATATACGCTTCAGCTTGGTGCAATTTCTTTGCCAAAAACAGGTAATCCTGAACATATGAAGAGCTGTCTCTTATACACATCTGACGCTG
>ENA-OYXK01001143-OYXK01001143.1-human-gut-metagenome-genome-assembly--contig:-NODE-1143-length-12287-cov-5.655657_pt1 | contig 12287 bp, 9 predicted proteins | sample MGYA00244215_ERZ653417 | MGnify/ENA primary metagenome ERZ653417 (study PRJEB26926, sample SAMN06164905) | human gut metagenome | biome: ENVO:00009003; feature: ENVO:2100002; material: ENVO:00002003... | reverse complement strand
GAGAAATTTAAACAGGCTCTAAGTGTTATTTAGTCTTATCGGAATAAATAGTGAAAATCAAAGCAAAACGAGGTATTCGAAACGGTAATACGCTATTTTACAGCCAAATAGCATTTTTTTGCTTAATGCGATTGTGGCCTTGAAAAGCCTAAAATAAGCCTGATTTGGACATTTAATCGTTACCAAATCGTTACCTTTTTTAGGATCAAATCGTTACCTAAAAAAACAGCATGTAACATACACCATATCAGCACATTAAGTAGGTAACGATTTCATAGTTTTGCATTGATTTTCATGGCTCTTTTTAGAGAGAAAAACAGTATTTTTATCACTTAAAAAAAGCAGTGTAATTATGGAAGAAAAAAAGTCGACATTCAGCGTGCTATTCTATTTAAAAAAGAACGCACCTAAAAAGGATGGAACTGTACCTATCATGATACGTATCACGGTTGATGGTGCAGACAAAACAAGAAGTGCAAAACTTAGCGTTGATCCCGCACGATGGGATAAGGTTAAGATGAGAGTAAAGGGGAAAGACAGTTATGCGCAACAAATTAATAATGTCCTTGATCAATGGATGCGTAACATTGGAGCCAAATACGATAAAATATTCCATCGTGAAGGCTATGTTTCTGCTGAGAAAGTTGATAATGCAGTGATGGGAGTTGATATTGCTAAAAACACACTTCTAAAAATATTCAAAGAGCATAATGAAGAATTTGAAAAGAAAGTTGGCAAAACCAGAGCATATAATACCTATCGTATGTATTGCGACGTTTACAACCATCTCGCTACATTTTTAAAGTTAAAATATAATCGCTCCGATATAGCAATGGTAGAGCTTACAGAGAGTTTTATTACAAGTTTTGACTTTTATCTACGTTGTGAGAAAGATTTTAAGGCGAATACAGTACGTCTTTATATGGTTCCTCTGAAAAGACTAACAGCAATGGCCAGGGATAATAATATCATTCCAATAGATCCATTCAGAAACTTTGTCGCAGAGAAAGAATCCATTGACAGGGGATATTTAACAACTTCAGAATTAGAGGCTTTGATCTCTGTTAAGCTTCCCGATATTATGTGGGAAATAGTCAGGGATATGTTTGTTTTTTGTTGTTTTACCGGATTATCACATGCTGATTTATTGAAATTAACGAAGGATAATCTTCAAGATTTTTTTGATGGAAATGAATGGATTATATGCCGAAGAAGAAAGACTAAAACAAGGTCAAACATTCCATTGCTGGAGATTCCGAAGAAGATTATTGCAAAATACAGTGAATACGGAGTAAATAATCATGTTTTTCCTGTTCCAAGTAATAGCAAGTGTAATACGCTGATCAAAGTTGTGGGTGGATACGCTCAAATTGATAAGCATTTAACATTCCACATGTCCCGCCATACTTTTGCAACCCTGATGTTGACTAAAGGTGTTCCTATTGAAACCGTTAGCCACATGCTTGGACATACAAACATTATCACGACTCAAATTTATGCAAGGATAACCAACCAGAAGGTAAGTCAGGATATGCAGAATCTATCGCATGAGCTAAATAGTTTTGAAGAATCACTACTCGAAAAATTTGAATGATCGATGTGCATACACATATTAAAAATAAGCCGGGACAGTGCTCCCGGCTTATTTTTTTAATATCTTAATTTCATCCATTATAATTATCTTCCAGTACACGCATAATATCAGATTCCTTATAGATAACCTTACCAGGCAATTGAATAAACGATATTAACCCATCATCCCGATACTGTTGTAAAGTCCTCCTTGATATATGTAGTATCTTACAGACTTCTTCATGATCCATGTAAACCTCCCCATTGAGTGGTGGGTGGCAAATCATAGAAATTTCTTCAATTCCACTTCTAAGCTGTTGTAAAGCAGAAAACTGCTTTCTCATGGCCTCATGTTCCTTGGTTATTAGCTCCATCTTTTCCTTTCGTTAAGTTCTTCAATAAAGACTCTACATCACTTAATTTAAAATAACTTTTCCTGTTGATGCGGGAATATGGTAAAAGTCCCTGCTCCTTATAATTTTGCACTGTGCGTTTACTGATATTAAGTATCATGCAAACATCCTCCTGGTCCAACCATTGGGAATGAACAGGTTTAAATTTCTGAAGAAGACCTCGTGTTAATGCAATTACTTCATCAACCTCCTGTTGAAATTCCTCGAACGTTCTTTTTTCTATTGTTATAACCTCCATAGCTTAATCATTTTTGGGAACAAATATAAATTGATATATAGATAGATACATAAAAAACATACCTCTACTAAAGTTTTTGCTTTAATTTTCGTCATCTTGCTTGTTTAGTGTCAGCAATATAGAGTTTTTAATAATGCAATAGTGTCGTATTCGAATAAGTTCATACTTATTATATTTGCATCAGAAAAGAACATTTATCAAGATACTTCCCCCTATAAAATGTATAAACTGTCCACCTCTAGCAAAAGCATGTTTACTATTTGGCTGAATTTGTCTCATTTCCGTCCGGTTTTGTCTGTATCGGAATTATGCAGTTCCGGAAGAACAACCTTAACTTTGCATCCAACAAAATTTATCTAATATGAATGGTGATTTAAGAGTATCGTTCAAGCCTGTTCCGGCTACAAAAGACCGGCATAGTGGTTACGTCCGCATGACAGCAACTGTTAATGGAACCCGCTTTCGTATAGCATTGAAGCATATTATCCCGTCCTGCTCCCAGGAAGAACTGATGGCCCTATCATCAACCCTCTTCCGCATTTATAAAGAAGCACTATTGCATAACAAACCTATCACGGCCAAAGAACTAAAAAAGCAGTTCATGGCTGCACCCCCTTCGTTATTATATGACACCATACACCGATCCAGCACTTCCGATCTTCTCAGTATTGGTAAAACAATATCTTTTGAACAATATCAATTCCAATTAAAAACCATAAAGTCTATACCCATATTTTGCCAACTAACCTATGGAATCCCAGAAATATCTATATTAGCACTTCCTGATACATTTTTAGACCAGTTAGAAGAATTCTTCTCTAATTATTCGACAGAGAAGCACCGAAGCCGGGAACAAGTACAGTTGATTCGTTCCATCTTATTGAAAGAGCACCGAAAAGGCAAAATCAGACTATCCGATCCTTTAAAGCAGCAACTGATTCAACATAACACTCCGGAAGAACTCACACCGGAAGATGTGCTTCGCCTCCAGGAGATCCATCTCCCTTGCCACTATGCAGCCATAAGGGACATTTTCATATTTAGTTGTTACACCGGTTTGAATTATGCTTCAATCAGGCAACTGACATGCCGCCAACTACGAACAATGTCGGACGGTTCTTTATGGCTGTTTCTGAAAGACAAACAGATTCCCCTACCCGACTTATCGAGAAAAATATCTAATAAGTTATCAAAGATCAGTAACAGTCAGTTACTTTTCAACAAAATACCTACGATACAATATATCAATCAAGTCCTCCATATTATTGCTTTAAAAAGCAAAATATGTACAAACATCACATTCAAATCGGCAAGCAAATATTACCTTTCCCAGCAATCAGTGATAAAATCAGAAAAATGAAAACTAAATATTCTTCTCCCACTTTAGAGCCTGTCTCCCATCTTTAATCAGAACACACAATTATCATAACATTCTCTTGTTAACTTTTAACCCTTTATCAGTTTCACTTACGGTTGAAATATAGCTAACATTTTTAAGCACCTCAAGCAGTCTTGAGTTGTAACTGTTTTTATCAAGAATAGGATGTTTTTGATCATGTTTCGCAATATCCGCATAAGGAGATGGTAATTGAGATAATAAACTTTCAATAAGGTCCATATCATCACCATTGTTTTCAATGGTGTAAGTAACGACGGCAACCCGGTCGTTGATGTTATGAGATATCCGTAAAACCGTTTTAAGAACATTCTCATTCAAATCTATCCGTTCCTTTGTAAGAAGAGAACAAATCTCTGTTGCCAAATCGCTATTATCCTTTATTGTATCAAGATTCAGCGCTGATACAATTTGAGACTTCTCATGAATCGTAAAAGCACTCGATTTCAAAAGGCATAACGCAATATCTGCCGTATATTTGAAAGTTTTTACTTCCTGTAAAAAATCATTCTTATGGCTAATCAGGTATTTTACCATTATTGGTGCCTTATGTAAAAATAATGCAAGTGTATTTTCATACGTATATTCAATTCTATTTTTATCAATTAGAAAATCAACTCGTTCAGATTCAAGATGAGAGAGAGGATCACCATTGTCAATCGTATTATCAAACGAATTAAATAACTTCTTGAATGTACTTATATTCAATTTATTTGAAACCAAGAACATATTAAACAACTGGCCTTTTTCCTCTATCGAATCAACACATTCTAAACATTCTAAGTTATCTCCATAATGTTCAATGTATGATATAAAATTTTCTGAAACAGATTTTCCAGAGGAACAGAAATATGACGCAACATTCTCCCAGGTTGGCTTTACCAGGAAAAGCTTAACAGCCATATCTCTAAAACTTTCTGTTATGTTCTCTATATTTTCTATTCGATTACGTTGATTTGTCAGATAATTGATCTTATCCTCTTCATCTATATTTTCATTATTCAAAATGAACAAGAGAGAGTCCTCCTCTTCATCATTAACTGTGTCGGAGAACTGCTCCAAGCAGTAATCAATATTATTCTCTATATACAAGATGAAAGCATTGTTTCCCGTTCTTTTTATGCGTGACAAATTAAGATTACCGGCATTGACATCATCATCTTTATTCAAATAGTTTGTTATTATGCACAGATTCTCCTTATTCGGTAAATAGAAATTATTGGCAATTATAAAATCCAATAGCTCACGGGAATCCGTATTAAGGATAACATATCTTTGTTCCTTTGACAGTCGTTTTGTCTGCTCCAGTCCGATTACCTCTATATGATCCGTCAAGAAAGCATAATTGTCATTTAGCCATTCTTTTTGTTCATCAAGCAAATTAGCGGCATCACAAAATCTAAGCCAACCTTCTATAAGGATTGTACGTCCTACCGTATCACTATATTCGATGATTGTCGTCCAACTATCTTTTATGCTCCATTCTATAAAACACTTGAATAGACTTCTGGCATATTTGCTGTTCTGATAGTACTGAACCATAAAATCTAAAGGAACATCTGCTCGTTCAATCCGTTTCACAAACAACTCGTATTTCTCCTGGAAGGCAGGTTTCTGACAAGAAGATATTAGAAAATTAGCTAAATCATTATTCAGAACGCAATCATGATTGAATACATACAATGGAACCTTCTTGGCAAAATTTTCGACTTTATCAATATGGGCTTGATAATCTCCTTTTATCGTCTGTTTCATCGCCAGCAGCAAATCCCTGTCATTTTGCGACACCATATCCGGATAGAAATAAGAGATATAATCATAGTATTCCTCATCAATATACCCCCGACGTATAAAGACATTCATCAACGGTTCTAATTGGATTCGAGTAAAATCTTCACACTGAGTAAAATCAAATGCAGAAAGCAACTGTGATAACTTTAACGATTTGATATGTCTTTCCTTATTTACTATATCTTTTCGTTCCTTAATAATTTCTTTAAGGGAGTCTTCAATAATCTTTTTTCTCTCCCAGTAAGACTTACAGATAGACTCCGGTATATTTAAAACGCCTCTACCATTTAGGTAACTATAATCTTCATATACATAGTCGATTTCTTTCACCGCTAACATATTATCAAAGGTGGTCTCGTTATCTATAATTATCTGAATATCAACTTGGTTATCATTTATCATTATTGATTTAGGATATCTATGCATTTCCTTTATAATCTGATATGCTATTATACTCCTTAAATCTCTTTTAGAAAGATGGGAATTTTCAGTATATAGCTTAATTCTTTCTTCCAATGCTTTGTTCCGGTTTTCAATTGTCCGCAGAGCGTATGCTACAAATTTACTTTTTGATGAAATACATTGATAGACCTTCCCTTCACGGTTATGTAACAACGCAAAATCTTTTGGAAAATAGTTCTTATAGACAATCATTGCTAAAAGTTTTGTCGGATTTAACGATATTTTTCCGACAACACAAAGTCGTTTACGATATTGCTGATATTCATTTGCAATATTGCGTAACAGGCGCATATCGTTAATAAAAAAAGCAATCTCTTCCAAGTCATCATCCGGTATATCTTCATATCCTCGTATGCGCAGTTCCTCTTTGAGCTTATCTTTTGAATTAGAGGGATTTATTACAGGAATAACAGTAGATATATAATCAAAAAATTTAGCTCTTTGTGAATCCTTAAATACATCATCTTTAACTGCATATATAAAAGTGATATGTCGTCCGATTTCTTTGGAATCATTAATCAATTGATTCAACTCTCTAAGTTTAAGATATATGTCTGACGTATTAAAACGATCGAGATCCTCAATAATTAATACATCGTAATTCGTGACCTGAAAAAAATAAATGATTTCGTCCAGATGTTTGTTGAATATGGATGTTTCCTCTTGCAACTCAACTTCTCCATCTTTCAGATTGAGTTTGCTAAGTTTATAACCGCAATAGGTCAGAAGCGCCTTCCGGACACAGATAAACAAACAGGCAAGCATGTATAAGACACTGATTATATCAAATATTGTATTGGTAGTCATACCCCAATCAAATACTTTATACATCGCATCTACCCGTAACCACGTAGGTTCAAACGCAATAAGGTAAGCAACAAAGAATCCGACAATGCCCAAGGTCCATTTACATAACTTCTTTTTATCAAAGTGAAAAATTCTTCTGAATCGGGAATTTGGTAGGTTCTCATACTTCTCACGATATATCAATTGTTGAAGTATGCTGTACTCGATCAAGCGGTTTAGCTTCTCGACTTCTTCTTTCTGCTTCTTGTCCCCATCAGGAATATCATATGACTCCAATGTTGCCAAAGATATCTGCAAATAATGATGATTCGGATAATGTTTCTGTAAAGTAAATAGCACTGAACTTTTTCCAGAGCCATAAGGCCCGGTCAAAGCTATATTACGTAAATTATTATCAGACTTAAGTTTATCCCCTATTTCCTTAACGGGAAGAAATTGCGGCTCTTTTTCATCTATAATCGTGGGCATCATTGTCTGTTGCTGGACATTTATGTCAGTAGAGTCTTGCTGCGTAATTCTATTTGTCTTATTCTTAAAAATACTAGGTATATTCATGCTGTCTAACTACTTTATATATGCAAAATTACAATATATTTTCGGAGCAGAGAAATGTATGCATATATTAAATTCTTTTCCTTTCCACCGGAAAGAAAAAGAATCAGGAAACATGAAAATCTAAAAGCTCTTTTATAGGAAGAAAGGTTTATCGTATCTTTTTTCATGGATAAATACTTGCATACGGCCCCCGCTGATTTTACCCCATACCAGAGCACACCTTCATAACGGTTATCACGATCAAGAATCGCCTATATTTATCTTTTTCGTCCATCGGTCTTTTCTTTCGGTGCAAAATCTTTCAATCCCTCTACCGCACCTGCCGACACCGCCCAAAGGTAGATGCAGGCAACGCTGCCATAGGGCGAATAGCGGCGACGGTACTTTTCGAATAAGGAGCGGGTAATTTTACGATGATGGTACAGCATCCGCATCCCCCGTTGCACTGCCAAATCACCGAAACTCAAAATATCGGGACGTTGCAGCGAATGAAGCATCAGCATTTCCGCCGTCCATACGCCGATGCCATCCAGTTCCGACAACTTGGTGCATACCTCTGTGTCGCTCATCATCCGGAGTGCATGGATATCAAACTCACCCGACACGATTTTTTGTGCTGCTGCCCGTATGTAATCCACCTTCTTGAATGTGATTCCGAACGCCTGCAATGTTTCCGGCGAGAGATCGAGTATTTTTGGGGGAGTGACTTCACCGAACACACCAACCATCTTCTTCCAAATCGTTTCGTGCGCTTTGGTCGAGATCTGTTGTCCCACAATCGAGTGAACAAGCGCAGTGAAAAGATCAGGAATTACCCGCCTTTCCACCATGCCCACTTTGTCGATTACCTCGGCCAGCCGTTTGTCCTTGCCTTTCAGATAAGCAATCTCCTTTTCTCCGTATTGAAAATACTGTCCCATCCGTTATTTCGTTTTGAGGAATACATTGGAATCAGCGGGAGCCTCACTGCGACTTTGATCGGTATATTCACGTACGATTTCACTTACGGAGATACGATAATTGTCGAATAATTTATCGTGTCCCATCTTTTGGCTCTGACGATGGTTCACCTGATTGCGCCAACCTACTGCTGCTTCCTCGCTCTCCCAGAACGACAGTGAAAGGAATTTGCCTTCGTTGTTTACGCTGGCAAATCGCTCTACGCTAATGAAGCCCGGCATCTTTTGCAATTCTTCTTTCAAGGCCGCTCCTAACTTGAAATATTCTGCTTTTCCCATAGTGGTAGGCGTTACCTCGAAAATGACCGCCACTTTCTTATTGCCGTGCCCCGTTAAGGCATTCAACTCATCGAGCGTCATGGAATCGTTGTAGATGCCTGCGCATACTGTATAACGCATTCCGGGAATCGGATAGATATAAGAAATTTTGCGCAAGCCTTTTTCTGTACCCGGCTTCGGCCAGATAAATTCGATCCAGCCGCCGCCACGCATGGCGACCTCGCATAGCTCCACTCCGTAATATTTTCCCGACCAATCGAGATGCTCACGGATATTGCCTCCGGTACGTTCCGGAAAACGGGGATTAGAAACAACAAGGCTTTTGTCTACGTCGATAAAGAAAAGGTAGGCATCCCTGTCGTTAAAATCGGACTTCGGATCAGTAAGTACAGCAAGTGCCTCGCTTCCTTTTTCTTTCAGCAGTTCGGCAGCCTTATGCACATTGGCAATGACTGTCTGCGGTGTTTCTTCGGTTCTTTTGTTCATATTCTGTGAAAATAAATTAGATGTTCCGGTTACAAATAGAACCAACAACATGATAATTAGCTTATTATTCATAATACAATATACGTTTTTTACTTCAACGATACAAAGTAACGACAACCCTTTTTCTTTGGCGACCCGAAAATTGCTATTCTCATTATTTATAAATTAGATCATCAGGAACTGAGACACTCTTATTTTGAAATGCCAGAGTTTAAAAATACCCCCCTTATTTACGAATATCTTGTACCGTTCCGCTTTACCTTTCGAATATTCAGTTTACCTTTGCCGGAAAAATAGCAACCTTAGATTTATCGAATATGAATAAATTCGTTTTCCAGTGCTCAATTTCGACTGACCAATTGAACTTGATAAAAGATTTCTCCGATAAAATGCAAATTAACGGCGATGCAGTCGTACAGTTCGATGAGCGCGGACAATTTTATTTCCTCTGTTCTAAGGAGAGTGATCTTCAACAACACTATACCGATGATAACGGTTGGTTAATCACTTATAGTTATCCATTTAACAGTGAGTTGATCATTGGCCAGGGCTTACATGAAAATACCACCTATGCCGGTTACCTGCATACATTTGAGGACAAGGATAAAGTAAGGATGTGGAATGATATTTTAGATTTCGCCTTTCGTAGTGACTTTCATCGAGTGTTCTTTCCTATGGAGAACTATTTCAAGGGTTTTCTGAAGTTGGACGACAGCCTTTGTTTCTATCTTTATGATTATGTACCTGTTTCACGTAACCTCAAAGCAAGTACGGATCTAAAGAAAACAACCAATTTGCTTTTTCGCATGAAAGAGGGGCACGTTGTCCCCCTCACCGCAAAACTCTTTTCGTTGGCTATGAGCCGCATTTACGCCATCACCGGCAAGAAGGATAACTCTATTTTAATCCCGATCCCTGCATCCACCCGTGAAAAGCACATGCAACGGTTCTCTTACTTCTGCCATCTTCTCTCCGAAAGGACGGGCATCAAGAATGGCTACAACGCCATCCGGATTGAATCCGATCGGCAAGAACTGAAAGGAGCCCGCAACGTTGACAAAATTTTCAATCTGAAATTCAATCCATCACTATTCTGTGACAAGCAGGTCATACTCATCGACGACGTACTGAATTCCGGTACCGGCTTTATCCAGATCAAAAGAAAACTTATGGATTTGGGAGCAAGATCAGTCATTGGAGTTTTCCTGGTAAAAACGATACAGGAAGAATAAGATTTAAAAGTTCCGGGTTCAAGATTATTTCTTGAACCCTTTGATTATATCCCTTTTCATCTTTGCAAAACACCGATTATTATCCGACATAAATTTCTCACCAAAGAGATCCTCTTTTATTTTATCTTCTGTATAGCAGGTGTCGGGATCGCTTTCTTTGAAAACGTTATGCAACATCTTTATTTGCGCTGGAGAATAATCTTGTAATAGATCTAATAAACGCAGTGCTTCGCCTTTATGATAATTGTAGCGTTCACGAAGATGGAACATGTCAACTGTTTTTTGATATATCGGATCACTATAATGAAATGTGATTTTAAAGTCATCCGGATGTTCTTGACTATTGAGTATCGCGCATGTATCCTTTGGAGTTACAGAGATTATAACAGAACTGTCAAATTTGTAATCAATGCTTGTCGGACTAAGTGAACATATCTGCCTTTCATTCTCGCCCAAAACACCAGTACCTTTTAATCGTTCGTTACAAATTGGACAACTTGGTACAAAGTTAAATAATGACAGTCCCACAATCGGACATTTACTTTTCGGTAGCACATGATCCAGATCATAATGATTTCTTTTGTAGTCTTCTATTTGTTGGCTCTTCTTGACAGTGGAATTTTCCCAATAATGAATATTATCGAATTTCTCTAAATTACCAGTATAAGGACGACCATTTATTATCATTTTTGCAGTCTTTATCGAAAGTGGATCTTTTGTTGTAGGTATGAAATAAATCAAATCTTCAAGAGAGGCTTTATCTAACAGTTCTTCCACACTTTGATATATCAACTTATATCCGTAAGCATTTATATAAGACATCTCGCAATAATGACAGGTTTGTATCTTCAATTTATCCGCATGCTTCATAAAAAAAGCAGAAATGTCAGGTTGGAACTTTTTGATTTTGTTGGTTGTCTCATCTTCCTTGACTTCTTCGTCATCACTGCTTTTTTTCTTGGTTGTTTTGGAATAATGAAAAATTACTTCTAAATCTTTGCATTCATCAGATGATATGCGCTCTTCTTCTACTAGTTTCGTGAAATCACAATACAATTCTGCTAAAAAATTAAAGTTTGCTATCAGGATATCATCAATATGATCCTTATACAAATCCGGCTTAGGGCTTATATGCCGAAGGCTATCTCGCAAAGGTTCCCATAGGGTTTGCATCTGACCTCTTTCCTTATCAAATATTTTAAGGTATTCCTGTTTCAATAAGGTAATATCTACGGAGGCATTATTATAATCAATTCTTCTCATCTTTTTCTATTTCGGCTATCCGATTATCAATATTCTTTAACTTTGATTCAGTTTCTTCACGTTCACGTATCAACTTCTGCAATGGAGTCTCTCCCAAAGAATATAATTCATTGAGCATCTTATGAATTGTTGATTTCAAATAGGGATCTGCTATGATACTCTTCACATAAGAATAGTAGTCCTTATTTTTGTTCAAGTCATTTTGAACACATTCCTTTTCTTCATCTTTCTTATTGTAGAGCGAAATTATGTGATCAAGCACTCTACGAGCTATTTCTCCCATAGGATATTTCATAAAAAAATGGCTTTGAAGAATTTCATGAATATTTGCGCTAAATGTCTGCTGTATCTTTTTAACATGCCTTCCTTCTTCTAAATAGAGTATGTTCTCAAGTGGAACATCACTTAACACAAAAGGCGAATGCGTAACAATCATGATATTGATAGAACGTATTTTTCGACCGTCTATATGACACCACGAAATCATCTTCAACAAATCCGACACAAAACTCCGCTGGAATTCAGGATGAAAATAAAGTTCTGCTTCATCGAATATCAGATTAATATGATGATAAGGTATTCTATATCTATCTCCAGTGACGCTTTCTATATTCTTGATATGATACATCACATAGCTGAGATTAAATAACATTTGTTTCTCACCACTACTGAGTTGCGATAATCTGATTTCTTCCTTTAAAGCTTTCTTCGTCTCATTTGATTTATCCTCATGGTACAAAGTCATGTCACAAAAGAAGAAAGGAGGAGGTAACAATTTGAAAACCTGATCGTATGAATCATATCTCTTAACCCTGTCTCTTATACACATCTCCG
>ENA-OYXK01001130-OYXK01001130.1-human-gut-metagenome-genome-assembly--contig:-NODE-1130-length-12377-cov-7.313261_pt1 | contig 12377 bp, 9 predicted proteins | sample MGYA00244215_ERZ653417 | MGnify/ENA primary metagenome ERZ653417 (study PRJEB26926, sample SAMN06164905) | human gut metagenome | biome: ENVO:00009003; feature: ENVO:2100002; material: ENVO:00002003... | reverse complement strand
CTACACCTATTAAGTCGTCGGCAGCGTCAGATGTGTATAAGAGACAGCCATATAATGCTCATGGGAAACAACAAAATCATAGGAGCTAAAATCAAAAGCATCCGCGAATCCAAACAACTTTCCACCCAGGAAGTATCCGAACGCTCAGGTCTGAGCATCGAACAAATAGAACGTATCGAGGGCAATATAGACTTTCCGTCTCTCGCCCCGCTAATCAAGATAGCCCGCGTATTAGGCGTACGCCTGGGCACATTCCTGGACGATCAGTCCGAACTGGGCCCCGTCATTTGCCGCAAGAAAGATAGCAATGACACGAACAGCATCGGTTTCAGCAACAACGACAGCAAGGCACGCAAGCACATGGAATACCATTCCCTATCACAAGACAAGTCCGGACGCCATATGGAACCGTTCCTGATCGATGTCGCTCCGAGTGAAGACGGGGTGGATTTCGTACTCTCCACACACGAAGGGGAAGAATTCATCTATGTACTGGAAGGCGTCCTCGAAATCAACTATGGCAAGAATACCTATATCCTGGAAGAAGGCGACAGCATCTACTACGATTCCATCGTCGCCCACCACGTACATGCCGCCGCCGACAATACGGCGAAAATCCTCGGAGTCATCTACACCCCCTATTAATCTGCAGCTTCTATGGACATTCAATTACAAGATAAGACGCTCGGCCAGTGGATGGAACATTGGGCCGAGACGACACCCGACAAGGAATATCTGGTATATTCCGACCGCGACCTCCGTTTCACCTGGAAGGAATTCAACGAACGTGTAGACCGGATGGCGAAAGGCATGCTTTCGATCGGGATCAAACATGGCACGCATGTCGGCATCTGGGCGACCAATGTCCCCGACTGGCTTACATTCCTGTATGCTGCCGCCAAGATCGGAGCAGTGGCCGTTACCGTCAATACCAACTACAAGCAGAGCGAACTGGAATTCCTGGTCGAAAACGCGGATATCCATACATTATGCATTACCGACGGCGTGTTCGACGGAAGTTATGTCGACATGGTATATACCATGTTGCCCGAACTGAAGGAATCACAACGTGGCTACCTGAAAAGCAAACGTTTCCCGGTTCTGAAGAATGTAGTTTACATCGGGCAGGAGAAATACAGAGGAATGTACAACACTCCCGAACTGCTGCTTTTAGGCGAAAACGTCAGTGACGAGACACTGTTGGAAGCCAAAAAGCTGGTGACCCCGCACGACGTCGTGAACATGCAATATACATCCGGCACGACCGGCTTCCCCAAAGGGGTCATGCTGACGCACTATAACATTGCCAACAACGGGCTGTTGACAGGAGAACACATGAAATTCACGGCAGACGACAAACTATGCTGCTGCGTCCCTCTGTTCCACTGCTTCGGTGTCGTGCTCGCCTCCATGAACGTCTTGACGCATGGATGCACACAAGTCATGGTCGAAAAATTCGATCCGCTGGTCGTACTCGCCTCCATCCACAAGGAACGGTGCACGGCCCTTTACGGCGTGCCGACCATGTTCATAGCCGAGCTCAATCACCCGATGTTCAGCATGTTCGACCTGACCTCCCTCCGCACCGGCATCATGGCAGGCTCCCTTTGCCCTGTGGAGTTGATGAAGCAGGTGGAAGAAAAAATGTTCATGCGCGTGACCAGCGTATACGGGTTGACGGAAGCATCGCCCGGTATGACACATTCGCGCATCGACGATCCGGCGGAAGTCCGCTACAATACGGTGGGCCGTGACTACGAATTTACCGAAGTCCGCGTGATCGATCCGGAAACGGGCGAAGAATGTCCGGTAGGCGTACAAGGTGAAATGTGCAACCGGGGGTACAACACCATGAAAGGCTATTACAACAACCCGGCAGCCACGGCCGAGGTCATCGACAAAGACGGCTTCCTGCACAGTGGCGACCTGGGCGTAAAAGACGAACATGGCAACTACCGCATCACCGGACGCATCAAGGACATGATTATCCGGGGAGGAGAGAATATCTATCCTCGTGAACTGGAGGAATTCCTCTATCACCTGGAAGGGGTGAAAGATGTACAGGTCGCTGCCGTTCCATCCAAGAAATACGGAGAGGAAGTGGGAGCCTTTATCATCCTGCACGAAGGCGTCACCATGACGGAAGATATCGTCAAGGACTTCTGCCGCGGAAAGATCGCCCGGCATAAGATCCCGAAGTATATATTCTTCGTCGACACCTTCCCCATGACCGGTAGCGGAAAGATCCAGAAGTTCAAACTGAAAGACTTGGGCTTGAAATTATTGGCCGACCGAGGAATCACTCCGGTATGATTTTTTTTCGTACCTTTGCAACATTAACATTTTAGTATCAATTTATGTCACAATTATTTCCAACTAATCTGCCTTATAAAGTGGCAGATATGAGTTTGGCTGAATTCGGTCGTAAAGAAATCGAGATCGCCGAACACGAAATGCCGGGACTTATGGCACTTCGCAAGAAGTACGCCGATCAGAAACCTCTGAAAGGAGCTCGTATCACCGGCTCACTGCACATGACGATTCAGACCGCAGTGTTAATCGAAACATTAGTTGCGTTGGGAGCAGATGTTCGCTGGGCAAGCTGCAACATCTTCTCTACACAGGACCACGCCGCCGCAGCCATCGCAGCCGATGGTGTTCCCGTTTTCGCCTGGAAGGGTGAAACACTGGAAGAATACTGGTGGTGTACCGACATGGCACTCCGTTTCCCCGACGGCAAAGGTCCGCACATGATTGTGGATGATGGTGGCGACGCATCCCTGCTGGTTCATATGGGTTACCGTGCAGAGAACGATGCCGAAACGATCAACCGCAAAGGTGGCAATCACGAAGAACAGGTCATACTGGATACCTTAAACCGTATCCTGGCTGAAGACAATACCCGTTGGCACCGCACGATCGCCGAAATGAAAGGTGTCTCCGAAGAAACGACTACCGGCGTACACCGCCTGTACCAAATGATGGAAAAAGGCGAACTGCTGGTTCCGGCCATCAACGTCAACGACTCCGTTACGAAATCGAAATTCGACAACCTGTACGGTTGCCGCGAATCACTGGCCGACGGCATCAAGCGCGCTACCGACGTGATGATCGCCGGTAAAGTCGTGGTGGTTGCCGGATATGGCGACGTAGGGAAAGGCTGTGCCCACTCCATGCGCTCTTACGGAGCCCGTGTCCTGATCACGGAGATCGACCCGATCTGCGCCCTGCAAGCCGCTATGGAAGGCTTCGAAGTGACAACGATGGAAGAAGCCGTCAAGGAAGGCAACGTTTTTGTCACGACCACCGGTAACTGCGATATCATCACCATCGAACACATGGCCCAGATGAAAGACCAGGCCATCGTTTGCAACATCGGCCATTTCGACAACGAAATCCAGGTCGACAAGTTGGTGAACTATCCGAACATCCAACACACCAACATCAAACCGCAGGTTGACAAGTACACATTCCCGACAGGCAACTCTATCTTCCTGCTGGCAGAAGGCCGCTTGGTGAACTTGGGTTGCGCGACCGGCCACCCCTCTTTCGTAATGAGCAACTCCTTCACCAACCAGGTCTTGGCCCAGATGGATTTATGGACAATGCCTTACGAGGTAGGTGTCTACCGCCTGCCGAAACGCCTGGACGAAGAAGTTGCCCGCCTCCACCTGGAGCGCATCGGCGTCAAACTGTCCAAACTGACTCAGAAGCAAGCCGATTACATCGGCGTACCGGTCGAAGGACCTTATAAGGCCGAACATTACAGATATTAATATATCTGAGGGTGTGCCCAAAAGTATGATGGCTTTCGGCACACCCTCATTTTTATTTTGTAGATATGCAAAAAAGACACGCTGACAGACAACTATATTTCAACGAACAAAGTATTACGACACAAAAATATGTAATACCTTTCATTGAAAAGCATAAACCGATTACGGCAGATTCCCACATTCTTGAAATAGGTTGTGGAGAAGGGGGAAACATAAAACCCTTTCTGGATCTCGGTTGCAAAGTGACCGGCATAGACATCAACGGAGGCCAGATTGCAATCGCAAAAGAAATCTACAGCGTACATCCCAACAACAGAAACTTGACATTGATCTGCGAGGATATCTACAAAGTAACCGAACTGCACAACAAGTTCGACATTATCATCATCCGGGATGTGATAGAACACATCCCCAACCAAGAATTATTCTTGCCTTTTATAAAGAGGTTCTTAAGTCCCCACGGCGTTATTTTTGTGGCTTTCCCTCCCTGGCAGAATCCGTTCGGAGGTCACCAGCAGATTTGCAACAACAAGCTCCTAAGCCATTTGCCCTGGTTCCACCTATTGCCTCGCCCCGCATATAAAAAAGTGCTGGAATGGGGGAATGTCAATCCCGGAGGACTTTTGGAAATCAAGGATACCGGCATTTCATTGGAACGTTTTCTCTCGATCGTGCACAAAGAAAAATACCGGATAGCCGAAGAAGTCCTCTATTTCATCAACCCTAATTACGAAACGAAATTCAATCTCCATCCTCGAAAACTATGGAGATTCCTGAATATCCCGTATATCCGTAACTTCTATACAACCTGCGGATATTACATCTTAAAGAATTCATAAATATGGCAACATCCCATTTATCCCTTATCATCCCTGTCTACAACCGTCCCAACGAGGTAGAGGAGTTATTGGACAGCCTTACACGGCAGAGTGAAACAAACTTCGAAGTCGTCATCGTCGAAGACGGCTCGAAGGAGACTTGCCAGCATGTAGTCGAAGCTTTCAAAGATAAGTTGGATGTTTCCTATTCCTATATTCCTAATGGCGGTCCGGGCAATGCCCGTAACTACGGGGCGAAGCAGAGCAAAGGCGATTACCTGATCGTTCTCGATTCAGATTGCATCCTGCCTCCCGACTACATCAAATCGGTAAACAAGGAACTGAAGGAAACCGGGGCGGACGCTTTCGGAGGGCCGGACAAGGCCTCTGACAGCTTTACGGACGTGCAGAAAGCCATCAACTACTCCATGACCTCCTTCTTTACGACAGGCGGCATTCGTGGCGGCAAAAAGAAGATGGATAAGTTCTACCCCCGTAGCTTCAACATGGGAATCCGGAAAAGCACCTACGAAGCGTTAGGCGGCTTCTCCCCCATGCGCTTCGGGGAAGATATCGATTTCAGTATCCGCCTATTCAAGAACGGCAACAAAGTATGCCTGTTTCCCTCGGCCTGGGTATATCACAAGAGACGTACGGATTGGCACAAGTTCTTCCGCCAGGTTTATAATTCCGGCATCGCCCGTATCAATTTGTACAAGAAATATCCGGACTCGCTTAAACTGGTACATCTATTGCCGGCGGCCTTTACATTAGGAGTACTCTTTTTCCTGGTCGGAAGCCTCTTCTGCACTTGGAGTTTATTGCCGCTCGGACTTTTCTGTTTGCTTATCTTTGCGGATTCTTCGATTCAGAATAAAAGCATCAAAATCGGCTTCCTGTCGATTATCGCCTCCTTTATCCAACTGTCAGGATACGGTTGTGGATTTTTAGATGCTGCCTGGAACAGATTGGTTCTGAAGAAAGAGGAGTTTTCAGCATTCCAGAAAACGTTCTACAAATAAAAAGACTCCCAAGGCCATTGTCATGACAACCGTCTTCATCCCATACGAACATTGACTTCATCGGGATAAAGACGGTCGTCAAAAGTGATGCTTTTGAACAATATCAATTTTTACTCTTTTTCCAATATTTCCATCCCGACCAACCGATCGCAGCGATCAGCAATAACAAGATCAGGAACGAACTGTAGGAAGAAACGTATGCAGCCGTCACATAACCGGACGGACGGAACTCGAATACGATCGTATGTTCGCCTGCCGGAACACGCATGCCACGCAATATCCAGTCCGCACGGAAATGAGGCACTTCCTTGCCATCGACCGTAGCCTTCCAACCCGGCTGGTAATATACTTCGGAGAAGACTGCCAATTGTTCCTTATCCGCTTTACTCTTATAGGTCAGACGGTTCGGACGGTATTCTTCCAACACGATCGTTGCGGTTGAATCTTTCTGCGGCACAAATCCTTCCAAATCTTCTTGGAAACGCTTATCAACCACAGCGGTTCTCAGCGGATCGATCGTATTCAAGGCTTCTATCTCGGCATCCGCATTGTCCACCATATCCAGCTTGTCCACAAACCAGGCATTCCCAAATGCATACGGATTCTTCAACGGTTGCTGTTCAGGGTTATAGATGACATAGCGGGTATTCAACATATTCAAGGAAGGACAAGCAGCCAACGCAGACATCACGTCTTCAGCCGTCTGTGCCTTCTGCAAAGCACTGATAATCCCACGCAACTCACCGTCCAGCCGATGGTCGATCAGCTCCTGGTAACGGCGTAGCTTGACGGCATGATACCCTCCGATAGAATGATGGAAATAGGAAGTATTCGTTTCCTGCCACGGGTTATTGATGTTCAACACACGGAAAATCGAACCCGTATCCTGCAGAATCGCCTTGTCGGCAACCGTTTCCTTATACATCTCCGCCGGCTGCTGCCTGACGAAATTACTGTCATTCAGATAACGACGATCCACCGTCCAAAGATCAATCAAAATAAGGACTGCCACCCCTGCACTTACGAAAGTCGCCGCAGTCTTCTTGTTCTTCGCCTTCCAGAACCAGACAAGCAACCCGGCTCCCAACAGGATGAAGACCAAAGAACGCAACGCATCGGCCGAAGCCAGCGAAGCACGGTCCATCAACAAGGCCGTGTAATACCACTCCGGAACCTGGTTCTGGAACTGCGCATCGTATGCAGACCGGAAATCCAACAACAAGGAAGGCATCAGCCAAAGGATCACACAAAGTCCTCCAGTCAGCCCCAAAGCCCAAAGGAATCCTTTTTTCAAACGAGCCTCCTCCACTTTTTCGGTCAAGATTTCCCGCAACCCCCAAATAGCGACGATCGGAAATACCAATCCCGGTATCACCAACGCCATCTCGACTGTACGGAACTTATTGTACAAAGGCAGATAATGGAACATCAGGTCGTTGAAAGAATCGAAATTACGTCCCAACGCAAGGAATGTCAGGAACACCGATCCAGCCAACAGCCACCATTTCATAGGGTTCCGGATCACGAACATCCCCAGGACGAACAGGAAGCAGACCAACGCCCCGAAATAGACCGGCCCGGAAGTGAATATCTTATCTCCCCAATAGGTATAGGTCTGTACTTCTTTCCCCACCTGGGCCCCGTTTTTCTTCAACTCCTTGTATAGCTCGGAAGAGCTGTCCAACGTTCCTCCCGAACCACCGCCATATACATTCGGCACAAGAACGGTCATCAACTCTTTCCAGCCGTAACTCCATTGAAAAGCATAATCCTTATCCAAACCGGTGGAAGCCTTCTCCACTTTGCCCGAAGCATCCGGTTTCGGCGTCAGCTCCGAAGCGCCACGGATGGAGTGCTGCCCCAGATCCCAATTGGAATACATCCCCTGCGCGTTAGGCAATACGGCCAATATGACGCAAGCGGCCATAATCAGGGAGGTCTTCAACCATTCGCCATAGGCTTTCTCCTTGATCTTTCTGACCGCATATCCTACATAGATCAGCAGACAAAGCAGGACCAGATAATAGGTGATCTGGATATGCCCGTTCGCCAAGGATAAGGCTACCCCCAACAGGAACAAGACGGCTCCCCACAGATAGGAGCGCCTGAAAAGCAAAGCCATACCGGCCAACGTCACCGGCATATAACCGATCACATAGGCTTTCACGATATGCCCCGCCTCGATAATAATGATATTATAGGATGCGAATGCAAAAGCGAATGCCCCGGCAATCGCAAGCCACCAGTTTACTCCCATGACGCACATCAGCAGGTAGAAACACACTAACCCGGTAAAAACCATCGCAGCATCACCATACCCCACCTTTTTCAACCAACCATCCACAATCGAATAAGAAGGCATACTCGGTGCGGCCTGCCCATATCCTGTCACATACGGCATCCCTCCGAACATCGCATCCGACCAGACACTGAACTCACCCGGCTGTGCCGTCTCGGCGTATTGATCCATCTGGCTTGATCCCATTCCGGTCGCCTTGATATTATCGCCCTGCATGATTACTTTCCCATCAAACACCGCCGGTGAAAAATAGGTCATCACCAGTCCCAAAAACAAAATCAGGGCAACAACATGTTTCCCCCATTGCTTCAGCAAATCCTTCATATATGTCTCATTAAAATTCATATTCTTTACACCCGCCCCTTCAGGCACTTCGCCGTATAAAAACGGATGGCGAACCAGCCGTGGAGCAAAACCGTAACAAAAGTACCATAATATTTGCACATAATCGCATATCTCTCCCGCAAGGATGCTTTTCTTTGCGTCGTGCTCGTCCCGCCGTCCAGGAAGTCGGACAGGGTAAGGTGCGTGTTACAGAATGAACGGGCCTGCTTCATGCAACGGATACACCAGTCGAAATCGGCCGAATAGCGATATTGCAAATCATATGACGGGGCAATCGCACGTTTTGGTATGAACGACTGGTGGCAAACCAACATCCCCATCCGGAAACTCTTCCACGAGAGCTTCCGCGGCGCCCTGAGGCGGCGCAGTCCCAGCGACCGCCTTTCCTCGTCCACGATATTCGTTTCCCCATAGATGATATCCGGCAAAGCCTTCCTCTTCTGCAACCTGGAAACGACCGACTGGACCGTATCGGACGAACAGAGAGTATCGCCGGCGTTGATGAACCAGACATAATCTCCCGTCGCCTTTTGAAGCCCCTTGTTCATGGCATCGTATATCCCCTTGTCCGGCTCGCTCACCCAATAGGCCAGCCCCGATTCATACCGTCTGATGATATCCACCGTTCCGTCTGTCGAACCGCCGTCTATCACGATATATTCGATGTTCGGATAGGACTGGCTCAACACGTTCAACAACGTCTGCTCCACCAGGCGCACGGCATTATAGGTAATCGTTATGATTGAAAATGTAGGTTGTAACTGCATATAATTATGACTATGTTCCATTTAACTTAACAATCCGTCTCCCGCGAATGACTCCGGCAAATTCATCGGTGACCGGTTGTTTACACCACCACATTCCTCCCCAGCCGCATCGTCACACGTGAGAGGCGGGATTTCTGTTTTGCGAGCAAAGATAACAAAGATATTCGGTCTTCACATGAAAGACAGAGAGATAAATCGCTCACGGTCTTTGCAATCTGCCGAAGCAGGTGGTGTTCGTAGGTTTCCAGCAAGGCCAGATGGAGGGAAGCGGTAATCTGACGGCGGAAAGAGACGAAGCCCGATCCATGCAGCAGGCTGTCCGGGTCCTCTCCGTAAGGAAGCTGCATCCGGCTCACTTCGAACAAACAGGCCGGCTCCAACCGTTCCCCTTCCGGGCCTGTCCCGCACGAGAGCATCGCCACGATCTTTTCCATCGACGCCTCTCCCGCCCCGTCGGCATCCAGCAGCAGGACGATCCGCTGCGTATATCCCCGCCAGCAACCGGAGATGCCCGGCAGTGAAAGCCACCCCGCAGAGCGCCACCGTATTCGTAAATCCGGCGGCATGCATCGCCAGGGCGTCCTTGTAGCCTTCGGTGACGAAGACGAACCGCCTCTCCCGTATCGCCTCCCCCGCCCGGTCCAGCGCATAAAGCACCCGGCTCTTGCTATAGACCGGACTGGCCGGCGAGTTGACATACTTGGCTCCCTCCTCCCCATCCGTCCGCCTGCGGGCCGCAAACGCCACCAGCCCTCCCTTCTCGTCCCGGATCGGGAAGATCAGCCGCGACCGCATCTTCCGGTAATCCGCCGGCACTTCCGGGGGAGCGATCCCCACCCCGAAAAGGCGGTACGTCTCCCTCAAAGCCTCGTCTTCCGGCACGTAAGGCTGCAACAGGGAGGCGAACAGACGATTGGCGGCGCCAATCGTCCGAATGGACAATTGAGAATTGACAACAGACAATTGGTCGTCACTGTTTTCATTTGCCGTTTTGTCCGAGGAACCGGCTGTCCTCTTTCCGTCCGTCCTTTTCTTCTTCCCTGCATAATTGTCTACTGTCCACTCCCTACTGTCAATCGAATACCGTTTCGCCAGTTTTCCCATCGCTTCCGTAAACGAACATCCCTCGATCTTCTGCACGAAAGCGAACAAGTCTCCGCCTTCGCCGCAAGCGAAACATTTGAAAAACTGTTTTCCCGGATGGACGTGCAACGAAGGATGCTTGTCTGCATGGAAAGGACACAAGCCGACATATCCCGCACCGCTGCGCTGCAACGGCACATAGGCAGCCACCACTTCCTCGATCGTGGCCACCCGAAGGATTCTCTCTTTCAACGAATCGCCTCTCATAACAACCGGTTTTCATAAGACAGGAACCGTGTCATCGAAACGTTGTAGCGGAAACGCGCCCGTCCGGTCGCCCCGTTACGGTTCTTGGCGACCAGAAGATAGCCCACGCCCCGCAGGTCCTCTTTCGTATCCTTGTCGTACAAGATGCCGTATTTCTCGGCCCGGTAGACGAAGATCACCTGATCCGCCACCTGCTCGATCGCGCCGGAGTTACGCAGGTCGCTCAAGATCGGCAGATAAGGAGCCAGGCGCCGGTCGCTGTCGCGGTTCATCTGCGCCAACAGAACGGCAGGCACATCCAGCTCGACCGCCATCAGCTTCACCTTCCGCACCACATCGCCCAGGGCCAGATCGGTCGTCTCGTTGCGGCTGCCCCGTGTGTAAGGGATATGGATCAGGTTCAGATAGTCGATGAAGAAGATGTCCAGCTCCCGGCGAGCCTTGCGCGTCATCAGCACGGCACGGATCTCGTCGATGGCGAGCGAACCGCAATAGACGATCCTCAACGGCAACCCCGCCAGCTCAGCCGCCGCTTTCTCCAACAACGCACGCTCCTCGCGGTTCGTCCCCTTGAAACGGATCTTGCCGGCCTCCACGCCGCTCAGCATCGAAAGGATACGTTCCGTCACCTCCTCCTCGCTCATCTCGATGCTGAAATAAAGCGTATTCCGCCCCGCACGCGCCGCCTGAAGCGCCATGTGCAAAGCCACCGCCGTCTTTCCCATCGAAGGCCGCCCGGAGAGCACCGCCAGTTCGCCCCGGTAAAGGCCGCCCGTCAAGTCGTCCAGTTCGTCGAACCCGGTACGCACCTGTATATGTTCCCCTTTTTCGCGTGCCTCCTGGTTACGGAACGAACGCGCCAGGACTTCGCGTGCCACCTCGGCCGCCATCCGGACATCCACGCCTCCGGAGGCATGTTCACGCAAGCCGTCCATGTCGTCCGTGACACCGGCGAGGAGCTTCATCACGTCGACATCCGGCTGCTGCGCCTCCAGACCGCGTTTGTTCAGGCTCGCCACACAGCCGCGCAACATCCATTCGCGCTGTACCAGACGGACATATTCGTGGATGTGGCTGTCGTTGCGCACCGCCTGCAACATGGCGCTTAGGAAAGAGACTCCGTTCAGCTCGCCATAAAGCCGGTGATCGAGCCGGAACATCTCCGCCTCGACCGTCGCCATGTCGATCCGTTCGCCGCGCGAGGCCAGCTCGGCAAAGGCACGGAACACCAGGCGCAGCCCCGGTTCGGTAAACATCTCTTCCGTCACACGTCCGCCCAATTCGTGGAAAGAGGCGGGACGTCCCAGCAGAGCTGCCACCAAGACCCGCTCCGCCGGATACGATTGTACGGCATTCAACCCCATCAGACAGTCTCCCCGGTGTTATAGACCGTCCCGTTCTGGTACATGTAGAGGGCTGCCGCAAGCGACAAACCGTCGTCGCCGCCCCCCTGCGGAGAGCCGTGGCCGTCGGGCTGGGGAGGCGCGTCATAGAAGGTCAAGGTGAACTTCGTCATCCTGCCCACCGCCGTGACCGTCAGCCATCCTGCCTCGACAAGATGTCCGACAGCCGTGACTGCCGTCCTGCGTATCAACCCCGTACGCCGTGCCAGTTCCGAATAAGAGGTGATCCACTCGCCTCGTTCACAAGCATAGTCTTTGAAATGAAAGGAGACTTCTCCTTTTTTGAAATAGGCAAAACCCAATATGCACAGGAGCACCTTTGCCTCTTTTTCACACTTGTCTCCCGGCGTAAAAGCAATCTGCATGGCCTGCCGGGAAACTTTCGTATAGCCGCATCTTGCAAAATCGGCCGAAAACGTCATATCCTTTTTCATAATGAACGGATTTAAAATTAAACATTTTTACCCCAAATAAAAACGGTGCAGTCAATAGCACAATATAAACAATTTATTTTCAGCTACTTGCAGAGGTTTTCCGTCAGTTTCGGTTCAATCCTACATCTTCTGTCTCTTATACACATCTCCGAGCCCACGAGAC
>ENA-OYXK01001102-OYXK01001102.1-human-gut-metagenome-genome-assembly--contig:-NODE-1102-length-12534-cov-5.602612_pt1 | contig 12534 bp, 13 predicted proteins | sample MGYA00244215_ERZ653417 | MGnify/ENA primary metagenome ERZ653417 (study PRJEB26926, sample SAMN06164905) | human gut metagenome | biome: ENVO:00009003; feature: ENVO:2100002; material: ENVO:00002003... | reverse complement strand
AGATCATGCCTAGTCTCGTGGGCTCGGAGATGTGTATAAGAGACAGGTATATTTCCGTTCGATGCGTCTCTTTGCCCGCATCCGCCAAGGCTTACTATAAGCGATAATAAAACGATCTGATATTTCATGACTGTGATGATTTGATATTACCAATTCCAATAATTATAGGTGGCTATGACAAGCTGCTTGTTCGTGTGCAGCAGCAGGCGGTCTTTCTCCGTCTGAATCTTGTTGCGCAGCACGGTGATATAGTCCAGTACGGATACTTGCCCGGCATCCATCTCCCTGCCGTAATCGGACAGTACAGATTCGTATTCGGCAAGCTGGTTGTCCAAGGCCCTCTCTCTTTCGTCGTATCTGCCCAACTCGGAGAGGCACTGTTTGATTCTCATGTTCCGCTGATACTCGGAGTTCTCCTTGTAAGTCCGTATGGTGTTCTGCTGCCACCCGGCCTGACGTTCTTTCAGACGCTTCTGCCTGCCATCGAAGATAGTCCATGAGAATGTTACCCCTGCACTCAACCCGAAATGGCGATACCAGCCGGAAAAGTCGCCGACTTGAAGACCACCGTTTACGAACAGGTCGAGCTTGGGCTTGTATTGCAGGTTGAAGGAACGCAGGGAAGCTGTGGTATTCAAGCTGTCCAATCGGTATTGCTCGGTAAAAAGGCTTGGCTCGCGGTCGCTGCGCAGCCGGACGGGAAGGTTTATATCCGACAATGCCACATCGGTCACGTCATCGATGCCGCAGAGCAGGTTCAGATCCATCAGATGGGTGTGGTAATCCTGACAGGCAGCGGTATGCAATTCGGCATTAGCCTCCCTTTCGATCATCAGCAGGTTCAAATCCGACTGTTTGGACAAGCCGCTCTCGACCAACTTCCGGATGATATCCATTTGGTGGTCGATGACCGTTCCGACAGAATCCGTAAAGTCTATCTGCGCCTTGTCGAGCAGGCAGAGCAGGTATTGTTCCGTCACGGAACGTTCCAGCTGGTGCTCTTCCATACGGATACGGTTGTTCGTCCTATCCGTGTTGATCCTTGCCTGTTCTTGCGCCGCCTTATAGGAACTCCTGCCTAAAAGGGGCTGCGTCCATGTCACACCGGCATGGAGAGAACCGCTGCTCTCGCCCAAATCGTAACCGTAGTAATCCGTAGCCGAGTGTGCATTCCATTTGAAAGCGGCTCGTCCGCCGTCTTTCGAGATAACAGGCACGAACAGATACTCGCCATTCAATTCAAGTCGGGAGTGTGTGTACATGGCTTTCAGCCGTTCGAGTTCCGCCTGCTCTATCTCCGTCTGATTCCGGTAATCCCTTATCAAAGGGCTATGCTCTTTGGCTGCCTCTATATAATAATGCAGCGAGCGTTCCTGCACCTCCTGCCCATAGGAGTACATGCTGACAATGCTTAATGAAAATAACAATAATAACCAATTCATGTTCTACTTTTATTGGGGAGACAAAAGTAGAAGACGATTTTGTGGAAATTTGGGAGAAAGCGGAGTTTTGGGTGCTGTCTACATCCGAATTGTTTATAGTCACAGACAAAATAAAGGAGGAAATGCAGGTAACACTTCCTCCTTTTCTCTATGTCCATTTCTTTGGATTACTTTTTCATCCCTATTTTCTCCAACCATTTCAACACACCGTCTTTTGATTCCGGCACACGGTCGCGGGCAATGGCATAACCGTCGAGTACAGTGGCTTTGGGTTCCAGTTCACGGATGGTTTTGATTGCCCCTGAGAAACGGCTACCACCGTGCGTGCAGAACGGGATAACGGTCTTGCCGCCGAAATCATACTCGTCGAAGAACGTGTAGAGCGGCATCGGCATATCGTACCACCAGTTGGGGAACCCAACGAACACCACATCGTAATCCTTCAGATTTTTGATATGGGTAGCCAGTTTCGGACGAGCATTGTTGTCGATTTCCACTTTTGCAGCATCGATCAGAGCCTTATGTGAACCGGGATAGGTGTGGACGGTCTTTATTTCGAAAAGATCGCTACCCGTGGCTTCGCTGATAATGGCAGCGACATATTGCGTGTTTCCCATTACCTTTCCACCGGAAAGTATGCGGCTCGCTCCCGATGAAGCGTCCACGCCGTCCGTCTCCGGAACGGAGAAGTAAACCACCAACGATTTTCCATTGCCCGCATTAGCGATCGATTCTATTTGTTGCTCCGATACTTTTTCCGTTGTCTCTTTCGAGCTGTTTTCACGTTCTGCTGCCCAACAATAAGCAGTCATTGCACAGACAAGTATTGCCAGTATTCCTGTTGTTATAATTCCTTTTTTCATATTTGTTCGTTTTATAATTATTTATTCCATCATTCCGATTCTGCGCAACCAAGCCTCCGTACCACCGGCATTGCCCGGCATGTCGATACCGGCATCGTCCGGACGGCCCGGAACGGTAATGTCATCCGGGTTGAGATCTTCGGGCAGTGTCTCCGGAATATGCTTCGAATCGGGCGTTATTTTATAAATCTTTTGCATCGACTCGTTCAGATAGGTCGTTGCGCCGTAGGTGAAGAACGGAATAATCACCTTGTCTTTCAAATCGTATGCTTCGAGAAATGTACATACCACCATAGCGGGCTGGTGCCACCAGCAGGGAGAGCCGACGAAAATCGTCTCGTACTGCGCGATTGTCTCCGCGTCGGGCAGATTGGCCACGCCCGGACGCAAGTCGTTATAAGCCTCGTTCTGGATGCGGTCGCTGTCATCGTAGGGATTTGCAGCATACGGTTCGGCTGCCTCAATGCGGTACAAATCTGCCCCAGTAAGTTCCACGATACGCTCGGCCACAGCCCGCGTATGTCCCTGTGCCGAGAAATAAGCCACGAGTATCTTACTGCCTTCCGTCGGAGTATCCGGGTTGCCGGGTTCGTCTGGATTGTTCGGGTTGTCGGGATTCTCTGGCTCATTTTCATCTCCCGGTTCTTCGGGTGTCGTCGTCTGTTCCGTTTCCAGAGTCGGATCGTCGTCTGTCGAACAAGCCGTAGTACATGTCAATGCAAAAAGCAAAAACGGGATAAAAAACAACTTCTTCATATTCACTTATTTTAATGATTACTTTCGATTATATTCTTCATCTGTTACAGGTTCGAGCCATACGGCACCGCCTTTCGATTGTTGCGGACCGACAGCGATATGCGTAAACTCGCTGTTGGGGGCGGCTCCGTGCCAGTGCATCACATTCGGGGCAATCTTCACGACATCGCCGGGACGCAACACCTGTACCGGCTTACCTTTCTCCTGATAGCGTCCTTCACCGGAGGTGCAGATAAGGATCTGCCCGCCCGGATGGGAATGCCAACTGTTCCGCACACCCAGCGCGAAGGTCACGTTGCCTACGGTGCAGTCCATCGAATCGGCTTTCGTGACGAACATTTCGAGCCACGCATCGCCCGTGAAGTTCGGCGTATCGGGGAGTTTGTTTCCTTTCGGGAAAACATCTTTGACAGTGAAATCGGTGGTGTCGGCAGTTGCGATTGCGAGCACTTTGTCGAGTTGCTCCTGCGTCATGCCGAGGTTCCGGCAGATGGCCATGTGTCCGCGTAGCATCGGTTCGGCACTTTCGCCCAATGCGGCGATGACCGATACCGTAGCCAGTTCCCGTTCTTCGTATGTCAGCACATCGCGCTCGAAAAGGTCGGCGAACAGATGCTCTTTGAGGAAACGTTCGATGACGGGAGCGAACTCGGCATACCCGGCTTTGGGCGCATCGGCAGGCACGCCCGAGATTTCTGCCAGGATGTCGCGGCCGCGTTCGTATCGGGTACGGTTATCCTCCACGGGTGAGGCATCCCTGCCTGCGGTGTCTTCTATGCCCTGCATTTTCCGTTCGTCCAAGACGGCGATAAAGGTCTGCAAGGCTCGCAAGCTGCGCGGAAAACCGCAATAGGCGTAGGCGTGTATCAGTACCTCGCGGATTTCGTTTACGGTCAGCCCGTCCGCCAGTCCGGCGGCAAGAGCGGTTTTCAGGTTCTCCAAATCGCCCCGGCCCGTACACGAGGCTATTTTCACGATGGATTGCTGACGTGAGGTAAGTCCGCCGTCAGGTGTGGCGGGCTGCGCCATCATATTGATTGCTGTCATAAGGCAAATGTAGATTGTTACATATATTCTTTTCATATCTTGTTTCATTATAATTTCTTACCGAAAAAGTCAGTCAATTTTCCGACTGCCATATCCACATACTCCGGCATGTAGTAGGTCTTGATATGCGTGGCACCGGGAATCAGGAACAGTTCCTTGTCCTGCGTGCCCGTGGCACGGCTGTAACACAGTTCCGTCATGTAGAACGTGTCGGCTATGCTGCCGGCCATCATCAGCAACGGCTGGTTGATAAGGTACATTCCCTCGCTGGCATCGAACGCCATCAAATCCACAAGGCTGCTCTTGGTGTATCGGAACGTGGAATTAGGATGGGCATGGCTCTGGAGATAATACCCGTAACCGTCCCGATAAAGGTCAAACGGCAGTGCGGCAGCCTGTTCGGACGTTACGCCGCTCATATCGCCCACGTATTCGATCTCGCCGCCCTCGGCCTCCTTCTGGCGGGCTGTACAGGCATCGGCCAGACGCTCCTGAATGCTGTTAATCTGCGAATCGAGGAAGCCGTTGCGGCGTACCAGTCCCGTATTGAACATACTGAGTGTGGTGACAGCCTTGAAACGCTTGTCGGTCTGTGCCGCAGCCAGCGTATAACCGCCACCGCCGCAGATACCGAGGATACCCATACGGTTCGCATCCACACCCGGATATTGCAGCAGGATGTCAGCGGCCCGGCGGATGTCCTCGATGCGGTTAGCAGGCTTGTCGGTGTTGCGCGGCTCTCCCTCGCTGGCCCCCTGATAGGCGGCATCGAAAGCAAGGCAGATATAGCCCTGTTCCGCCATGCGCTGGCTGTAAAGTCCTGCCACCTGCTCTTTCACACCACCGTTGGGATGCGCCACCACAAGCGCGGGATATTTTTTCGCAGCATCATATCCGGCTGGCGTATAGACATTGGCGGCGATTTTCAAGCCGTTCAGGTCGTAAGTAATCGGATGGATATTCACTTTGCCGGCCACATTTTCCGTGAGTGCGCCGGCATAGACCAATCCCCACGGATTGTTGTTATGACTCTTTACGGCAGATGCTTCTGTAAATGCCGGATTTTGTGCGTAGGTTGCCCCGCAAAGGGTGGCAGCCATGCAACATGCGACTATAAATGTTTTCTTCATTGCTTTACTTTTTAATGATTTACATACATTCTTTCAATATCTCAAAAATTTCATTTCTTGTAAACTGCTTGCAGCAACCCGGCATAAGGAAACAGGTGTCGGCAGCGGCACGCAGTACGCTTTCGTCCGTGATGCCCATTTCGCTCCAGCGCGTAGGCAGTCCGATTTCCTTGATGAACGATTCGAGCGTGTCGATACCCTGCGAGGCAGTCCCTTCGGTTGTTTCTCCCTTTATGCCCCATACAGTTTCCGCCATGCGGGCCAGCTTCTCCTTGCCTTCATTCAGCAGATGGCGATAGAGCGTGGGATGGATAACTGCCAACCCTTGTCCGTGATTGCAGTCGGTATAAGCACCCACAGCGTGCTCGATCATGTGGCATTGAAAGTCGGTCTGCTTGCCCAGTTTCAGCATCCCGTTCTCCGCCATTGCCGAAGCCCACATCAGTTCGCCTCGAGCGAAGTCGTCGTTGGGATTGGCGATCAAGGCACGTAGGTTCTTCACGACACTCCGCATGACAGTCTCGTTGATTCCATCAGAAAGGTTCGTGCTTTGCGGCTTGCCCATATAGGTTTCCATACAGTGCGAAAGCGTGTCGAAAGCTCCGCTAATGACTTGCTTCATAGGGAGTGTCTTTGTCAAATCGCTGTCTAATACAGCGAACGAGTGGTATGCCCCGAACAACGGTTGCTTCAACTTCTTTTCTTCGTGGGTAATCACCGCACCGTTGTTCTGCTCGGCACCCGTACCCGATGCCGTGACAACAGCTCCCATCGGAATAAATTCGGTGGGCAGACGGTGGTGCACATACCATGCGTCCCACACATCCTCATCCATCCGTGCCTGTGCCGACACGATCTTACAGCAGTCGATGACCGAACCGCCGCCCACCGCAAGGATGAACTCGATGCCGTTTTCACGTACTAAACATGCGCCTTCCTGTACCTTCCGATAGGTGGGATTAGGCATGATACCGCCAAAGTCCGTCACCTGCTTGCCGCACTCCTCCAGCCAAGCGCGTATCTTGTCATACAGTCCGGTGCGCTTGAGCGAACCGCCGCCGTAAGCAAGCAGTACACGCTGTCCCACACATTTCATCTCTTCCTTTATCGCGCTTTCTGCGCATCCCTTGCCGAAATACTGGCGGACGGGATATTGATAAACAAACTTGTCCATTGTTATACTCTTTTTTAGTTCATTCTTAATTTTCCAGAAGCGACATCAGTCTATCCGTTTATCTCGTGCTGCTGCAAAACCGAGTGCAGTAATTCAACAGCAGTCCGATGTGCGAGACGATTATCGTGCTGCTGTGCCGGTCGATGGCGTGGTGAAGCTCCTTGTCGATTTCCTCCAGACAGTCGGCGATGGTCTGCCGTTCCCGCTCGGTCAAAGCGCCATGACAACTACATCGGGTGGGATAATCGTCGATATGCCGTTCCAGCGGTGTGTCGCAAAGCAGGTCGGGATGAAAAATCACACCCGTATAGCCTTTCGTGTCGCGGTGGAACGCGGCGGGTATCTCGAACATCTCCCCCGGATTGACCAGCCGCAGGGAAGTTTGCATCCCGTTTTCATCCGGCCGGCAAATCAGTGCGTAGAAATTACACGGCATACGCAAGTCCTCGCTCAGCTTGTCGCCGGACAAATCGGCAAGACCGACCAACGGGTTCAACGTTTCCTGCCCCGTGAACTTATTGAACAAATCTATCGTAATGACACTGTTTGTATTCATCTTCTTCCGGTTCTCTTTGATTGATGTTGCAAAATTACCCCGGCTCCGCAAGGAAACAGCTATCCAGATTACGGATTGGAGTATAACTTTTACAGATTACGGAAGTTTGTGGAGGAAAAGTGTTATTTTTGCATTCAACAAGATATAAGATAAACAGTTATGGACAATATAGTAAATATAGCAACGGTCAGCGATTACAATGCGCATTGGGGCATTGCGGACCGTCACCCGCTGGTCAACGTGCTCGAAGGTTCGCAGGTAACGAATCCGATTCCGAATTGTCTGAAAAACTTCGGGGTGTACGTGGTTTTTCTCAAAGACGTGATATGCGCCGACTATCTGAAATACGGACGGCAGGAGTACGATTTTCAGGAAAACACGCTGGTATTCGTATCGCCGGGACAAGTTTTGGGACATCCGGCAGACGGTTCCACCTATCAGACCAAAGGCTGGTGTCTCTATTTCAGTCCCGAACTACTGCGCGGAACACAGCTCGGAAGGCACATGAAAGACTACTCATTCTTTTCATACGATGTCCATGAGGCACTGCACCTCTCGCTGCAAGAGCGCGAAACCATCATCGACTGCCTGAAGAAGATAGACGACGAGATAAACAACGGCGCGGATAAGCACAGCAACACAATCATCGCGTCCGCCATCGAACTGTTTCTGAACTACTGTAACCGTTTCTACGACCGCCAGTTCATTACTCGCAAGAAAGCCAACAAAGACATATTGGCCCGTTTCGAAGAGTTGCTCGACGGGTATTTCGCATCGGAGAAGCCGCAATCTTATGGAACTCCATCCGTAGCCTATTTTGCCGGACAATTGCACCTGTCGGCCAACTATTTCGGCGACCTGATAAAAAAGGAGACGGGCAAATCGGCTCAGGAATACGTGCAGCAGAAAATCATGGATACGGCGAAAGACATGTTGGCTGACCCGGAAAAGAGCGTCAGCGAAATCGCATACGCCTTGGGGTATCAATACCCGCAGTATTTCAGCAGGGCCTTCAAAAAAGTAACGGGTTGTACGCCCAATGAATACAGGGACGAAAGAATAACGGTATAGAACTGTTCTTAGGTAATATTGGTGCAAGAGCAACGATTCTGCCCGGTGTCACTGTAGGGGAAAATGCAATTGTCGCAGCCGGAGCGGTGGTGACAAAAAGTGCAGGACCCAATACGGTTGTGGGAGGAAATCCTGCAAAAATCATCAGGCGGCTTTCCGATAAATAACTCGAAAAGAGGCTATTTCCGGTACTCCGTTGGATTAAGCCCGAGGTTCTGCTGTACGTAACGGCTGAAGTAAGCAGGCGATGAGAATCCGAACATATCGGAAATCTGGACGAACGTCAGCGACTTGTCGCGCAGCAGCCGCGAAATATCGAGAATCGTGTAACGGTTAATCCAATAGTTGGCGGTATATCCGCTGACCTTTTTCGACACCTCCGACAAATATTTCGACGTGACGCACAAACAGTCGGCATAATAGGACACTTCCCGATGTTTACGGTATGAGCCTTCTTCCAGCATTTTCAGAAAACGGTTTATGATGGAAGCGTTCTGTGTGGAAATGTCGCTTTCACCGTAAATGCGGGCATGAAAATCAAAGAAGTCGAGGATGGCGGCCTGCATGGCGTTGATGAGTGTCTCGCGGTAGAAACGATGTTCCGTATCGGCGATGCGTTGTTCGAGCAGGTCAAAATCGCGTCGGCAGACAATCTGCTGTTCGGGTGAGAGGCGCATGACGGGATTGAGGAAGAGAGCCAGTTGTCCTTTCATGCCGTAATTGCTTTGCGGCGTACACAACTCAACGAACCCGGGCGTCACATAGATGATTTTGCATCGGAAATCATCCGATGGTTCTATCCTTTCGATAAGTTTCCGCTTGCGGATAATGGACAAATCTCCCGCATGCAGCTCGAAATCCCGTTCGTTGAAACGGTAGCGGCAAGTTCCGCCCAAGCAGAGCAAATGAGCCAGATATTCCTCCTCGGAGTCAGTCGGAATCCGACTGCCCCAATCAACAACAACAATATCTTTTTGCTCCTTCATAACCTCATCTTGTTTTCGAGTGCAAAAATAGCGAAAATACGGATTCGCTCTGTAATCACACCCCTAAAAACCATTGAATTACTGTATTTTTAACGGTTGCACACATTTCCTTAGACCAGTCCTTGCGAAACAATCGGCCGTTGGGCAACCGTCCATTGAGAGAACTCATGATATGGCGGATTACTTTCGGGTTCATGATTTACTGCTTTATGGGTGACCCTCCGAATACTTCGCTCATCCGCATCGCACCGAGTGCCACATCGATGTTTTCCACTTGTTCTGCGGTAAAATGAATATCGGCAGCCCCGATGTTCTCTTTCAACCGGCACAGATGTCGCGTACCCGGAATAGGAACAATCCACGGCTTTTTGTTCATCATCCACGCCAACGCAATCTGCGACGGAGTAGCGTGATGCTCTTCTGACAGACTTCCGATAAGGGCAAAAAGCGGACGGTTCTGCTCGAAGCTCTCCCTACGGAACTGAGGCATCGACGCTCGGTAATCTGTCGCAGGGTCGAATGTCGTGTCTGCTGTATAACAGTCGGTCAGCAACCCATTGGCCAGTGGAGAGAATGCCACAAAACCGATTCCCAGCTCTTCGAGCACGGGGAACAGCTCTTCATGTCGGCGTGCCATCATCGAGTAGCGGTTTTGTACGGCCGTGACGGGACAGACCTTGTGGGCGCGGCGCAGATATTCCTCTGTAGCTTCCGAAATACCCCAGTGGAGGATTTTACCCTCTCGAATCAGTGACGCCATCGTGTCAGCCACCTCTTCCGGTGCAACTTTCGGGTCGATACGGTGCTGGTAATAGAGGTCGATACGGTCGGTACGCAGACGGCGGAGCGATTCCTCGACCGAGCGGCGGATGGTCACCGGACGTGAATCGGGAATGACCGCATGTGTGCCGTCCGCTTCGGGACTGTCGAACGATATTCCGAATTTGGTAGCGATGACGACACGGTCACGAAACCGTTGCAGGGCTTTTCCCAACAATTCCTCGTTATCGTGAGGCCGGTCAGAAGTCCCGTACATTTCGGCCGTATCGAAAAAGGTATAACCCATCTCCACGGCGTCGGCCAGCAACTCCGTCATTTCTTCCTTGTCGGCCGGCGTACCATAGGCATGGCTCATGCCCATGCAGCCCAGACCAACGGCGGAGACTCTCAGTCCGCTCAATCCCAATACCCGGTATTCCATATCAATCACTCAATTTTGCGTTCCATACCATATTTTCGACCTGCTCCAAAGTAGCATTGAAGAAACGCTGCTCCTTGTCAAGCGAACGCATCTGCGCCATTTCCCCGTCGGTCAGTTCAAAGTCGAAAATCCGGATATTCTCTTCGATATAATCCGGATTCGTTGCGCCTGGAATGGCCGAGAACCCCTCTTGAATATGCCAGCGAAGAATAACCTGTGCAGCCGTCTTGCCATGTGATTCTGCTATTTTCATGATTGTCGGGTCTTTCAACAATGCGCCGTTGCTCATCGCACCGCCCAACGGGAACCAGCAGGTGATGTGGATTCCGTAAGGCTTTACCTTTTCGCGCATGGCAAGCCGTTGTGCGTAGGGGTGGCACTCTATCTGAAGTACAGCAGGTTTTACAGTGGATTCGCTCATAATTTTGTTGAACACTTCATCGTTCGCATCGAAGTTGCTGATGCCCAACGCACGCACCTTGCCCATTGCCACGGCTTTCTCCATATCTTTCCATGCACCCACGAAATCGCCGACAGGCTGGTGGACATACAGAAGGTCGATATAATCGGTTTGCAGGCGTGCCAGCATCTCGTCGATGGCTTTCAGTGTCTTGCCCTCACCATATTCCGTAGGCCACAGTTTCGATGTAATCCATATCTCCTCGCGCGGGATTCCGCTCTCTTTCACGGCTTCTCCGACACCGCGTTCATCGTTATAGGCGTGGGCGGTATCGATATGCCGATAGCCGGCTTTCAATGCCGTCAGACACGACTGTTTGCATATCGCATCGGAAGGCTGCATGAATGTTCCCAATCCGAATTGCGGCATCAGCACACCGTTGTTGAGTTGTACCATCGGTACATTGGCCGCCGTCTTACAAATATCCTGTGCGGAAACAGAAACGCAGGCCATCAAGGCCGCGCACATAAACATTGCAATAAACTTCTTCATATTTCTTATCCGTTTTAATGATTTTCCGGCACAAAATTAACCAGACTCCCTCACAACGGGCTTACGAGAAATACGGCTTGAATTACAATTATTTCGGTTTTTGAATATCGGGTTGCCTCTATCCGTAAAAACAGCAATATGAACCGAAATTTGTATAACAACTCCCGAAAAGTAAACGTGTAATTTTGCTGTCGGGAATAATCAATAACAATGATGAATATGAATACAATAAAATTAAACAACGGCGTCGAGATGCCCCAGATGGGCTACGGCGTCTATCAGGTATCGCCCGCCGAGTGCGAGCGTTGTGTAGCGGATGCCCTCAGCGTGGGCTATCGTATGATTGATACGGCGCAAGCCTACCATAACGAGGAGGGCGTGGGCAATGCCGTGCGCAAAAGCGGCATCGACCGCAAGGAAATTTTTCTTGTGTCGAAAGTATGGATTTCCAACTATGGCTACGAAAAGGCAAAGGCTTCCATCAGCGAGAGTCTGCGTAAGTTGCAGACGGACTATATCGACCTGATGCTCCTGCACCAGCCTTTCTGCGACCGATACAGTGCATACCGCGCACTGGAAGAGGCGTACAAGGAAGGAAAACTCCGCGCCATCGGTGTCTCGAATTTCTATCCCGACCATTTCATCGACATCGCCAGCAACGTGGAAATCGTTCCGGCGGTCAATCAGGTGGAAACGCACGTCTTCGACCAGCAAATCGAGCCGCAGCAAATCATGGAGGAGTTCGGCACGCGCATCATGTCGTGGGGACCGCTTGCCGAGGGGCGCAACGGTTTCTTCACGAATCCGATGCTTGCAGAAATCGGCAGCAAGTACGGCAAAAGCGTGGCACAGGTCGCCCTGCGTTGGCTTATCCAGCGCGGCGTCATCATCATCCCCAAATCGACCCACATAGAGCGGATGCAGCAGAATATCGACATATTCGACTTCTCGCTCTCCGACGAGGATATGGCCGCCATCGCCACGCTCGACACGGGCCGTAGTCTCTTCTTCGACCACCACGATGCGGAAACCGCCCGCATGTTCATGGGATGGAGGTAAAGAAGAAATAAACCTCTACCGACGAACACTGCATAAAAAATCAGAGCAACTGGCAAATCATGGTTTACCGGTTGCTCTTTGTTATTTGTATATACTCCGAATACCGAAGCAGAATTATAATAATAAAGAATAGACAAAATCGAGAGTTATAAGGTTTATAGAGATTGTTAGCTATTGAAATTGTGGTAGAAAAATTAGCAGATAAATAAAAAATATTACCTTGGCGATACAAAAGGAGAGAGTTACTACTGTCTCTTATACACATCTCCGAGCCCACGAGACTAGGCATGATCTCGT
>ENA-OYXK01001093-OYXK01001093.1-human-gut-metagenome-genome-assembly--contig:-NODE-1093-length-12603-cov-4.499203_pt1 | contig 12603 bp, 13 predicted proteins | sample MGYA00244215_ERZ653417 | MGnify/ENA primary metagenome ERZ653417 (study PRJEB26926, sample SAMN06164905) | human gut metagenome | biome: ENVO:00009003; feature: ENVO:2100002; material: ENVO:00002003... | reverse complement strand
AGCCAGAGAAGCCAGCCAAGAACAAAAAGTCCCCGGAACGCTGATAAAAAGGGGCTTTTCCGGCTTTTTTGCAGTAGCTTTCCGGAAGAAAGTGTGGTATGTTGTGGTTGAGAAAAAAGAGGAAAAAAGGAGGCTCGCCTATGACAAGAATGCGATATGTAAAGATGGACCGGATCATGAACCACATGCTGATCCATGCACTCCGGGAAGTGTTCCGGCAGGAAAAAGAACAGGGGCTTCCGGTGGACACCACACGGGATCTGGTTCTGAAGCTGGCAGAGCAGGAAGAGGGAAAGCTCTACCTGACAGAAGCCGAACACAGCAAATCCGTAGAAGCCTTAAACCAGCTCCGGGACACATACCTGAAAAACGGACGCTATTCCGATGGGATCGACAGCGTCCTGTTAAAGATCATGAAATCCAGATATCGCCGCCCATACCGTGGACGGGGAAGATGAAGAAAGGATGTGGTACGAATATACAGAAATATGACACAAGAAAGAATAGAATCCATACGGAGAAGATATCCACCTGGAACAGAGGTCACGCTTAACAGCATGGAGGGGGAGAGCCACATGCCACCCGGCTTAAAAGGTAAGGTGGATATGGTAGACGATGCAGGGCAGATCCACGTAAACTGGGAGAATGGAAGCAGCCTTGCCCTCGTTCCTGGAGTGGACAGCTTCCACATCACGGATCTGCCGAGAGCAGAGAGGCCAAAACAGCAGCCATCCCGGTAACAAACAGCCGGAAGTCAGACTGGGTGATCTGGCTTGCCGGACTGCCCGTCATCTGGTGGGCAGCCCTCCTGCTCGCAGATGCTATCCAGCCGGGAAGAAATCTCTTTGAGCTGATGGAGGTTCTAACGGAAAAGCTGAACCATCCGTTCCAGCTTCATTATACGGAATATACCATCAAGTCGGTGCTGGTCTGCACGTTACTCTACGCAGGCGGGATCGGCATTTTTTATTCCAGCCAGAAGAACTACCGCCGAGGGGAAGAGCATGGCTCCGCCAGATGGGGCGATGCCCGGCAGATCTGTAAGAAATACAGCCAGAAACCGTACTCCCAGAACATCCTGTTAACCCAGAACTTCCGCATCAGCCTGGACACCCACAAGCACCGCAGATGTCTGAACATCCTTGTGGTGGGTGGTTCCGGTGCAGGAAAATCCAGAGGCTTTGCCCTGCCGAACATCATGCAGTGCTGCTGTTCGATGGTCATTACCGACCCGAAAGCCGAGCTGCTCCGAAAGACAGGCGGTCTGCTGGAGAAAAAGGGATATGAGGTGCGTGTCTTTGACCTCATCAATCCCGACACATCTTTTTGCTACAATCCATTCGAGTATGTCCACGATGACAAAGACGTGCTCCGTCTTATTTCCAATCTGATACAAAACACCACACCCAAAGGTTCCCAGTCCTCCGATCCCTTCTGGGAGAAGAGCGAGACCGCACTGCTTCAGGCACTGATGCTGTACCTGCTCCACGAAGCTCCGCCGGAAGAACAGAACTTCGCTATGATCATGGAGATGTTAGATTCTGCCCAGGTAAAGGAAGAGGACGAGGACTACGAGTCTCCTCTGGATATTTTATTTGACCGTCTGGAGATGCGGGACCCGGAAAGCATTGCCGTGAAGCAGTACCACATCTACAAGCAGGCGGCAGGAAAGACCGCCAAGTCCATCCTGATCAGTGTCGGTGTCCGTCTGGCAGCCTTCAATCTGCCGCAGATCGCCAAGCTGACCAATACCGATGAGCTGGATCTTTCCAGCATGGGCGAGAAGAAAGTAGCCCTTTTCTGCTGTATCCCGGATGCGGATACCTCTTTGAACTATCTGGTAGGCATGATTTACAGCCAGCTTTTCCAGACTCTTTATTACATGGCAGACCGTGTGCATGGCGGTGCCCTTCCGGTTCCGGTCAACTGCATCATGGATGAGTTTCCAAACGTATCCCTGCCAAACGAGTTTGAAAAAATTCTGGCAACCTGCCGATCTCGTTCCATTTATTGCAGCATCATCATCCAGAACATGAGCCAGCTAAAAGCTCTGTTCAAGGATTCGTGGGAGAGTCTGGTGGGCAACTGCGATGAGTTTTTATACCTGGGCGGCAACGAAAAAGAGACACACAAATATGTATCAGAATTACTGGGAAAAGAGACCATTGACACAAATACCTATGGCCAGACCAAGGGAAAATCCGGCAGCTACTCCACCAACTTCCAGCAAAGCGGAAGGGAACTGCTGCAGCCTGATGAAGTCCGTATGCTGGACAACCAGAATGCCCTTTTGTTTATCCGTGGGGAGCGTCCTATACTGGATGCCAAGTATGACCTGATGAAGCATCACAACATCCGGTATACCGAGGACGGCGGCGCCGGCCCGTTCAACTATGCGAAAGCACCGCTGGCACATGACGATTTTACCTTTGACGAAACAAGATATGACGATTACGAACTGCTTCTGGATGAGGACATCATCGGGGAGCTTTTTTGATGGGAGGAATGCCAATGAATTTACTGAAAAATAAGAAACACACAGAAACAAAAAAAGAGACCACACCACTGAAGATGAAGAGAGGGCAGAAGAAACTGTTTGCCCTGTATGCGGTGATGGTGCTGACCTTCTGCATCGGGGCAACCTGCGTTTACGCTGCAGGCGATCCGCTGGCAGTCGTCAATAACCTGTCCACGTTTATCTTTTCCCTGATCCGAGCCATTGGCCTGATCCTGCTTGGGTTTGGTATCGTGCAGGTCGGCCTGTCCTTAAAGAGCCACGATCCGAGCCAGAGGGCAAACGGATTCCTGACACTGGCAGGCGGTATCATCATTACCTTTGCAAAAGAGATCCTGGACCTGATCATGGGTTAGGATCAGAGACCAGAAGGGGAGCCATGCGAAATGCTGGTTCCCCGCTCACTTTTGCAGGATGGGAGGTGAAACTGTTTGAGTGATAACTGGATCGTACAGAATCTGAATTCTGCCTTGCAGACCTGGAGTGACAAGCTGGCCGAGATCTGGACACTGCTGACGCAAAGCCCGGAGAATTTCAAGGGCGGTGCGATCTGGAGCGTGATGACGAACATCAACGGAGGGCTCCGAGCCATCGGGTACGGCCTGCTGGTCTTATTTTTTGCAGCCGGGCTGGTGAAAACCTGTGGGAGCTTCACGGATATGAAAAAGCCGGAACACGTAGTGAAAGCCTTTATCCGTTTCGCACTGGCACAGGGAGCCGTCATGTCCGGCATGGAGCTTCTGACGGCGATTTTTTCCATTGTGCAGGGGATCGTCTCCAGCATTATGTCTCATTCCGGGATGGCAGGTGGAACGGTAACGGAACTGCCATCGGAGATTGTGGACAAGATCGAAGCAGTCGGGATGCTGGAATCCATCCCTTTGTGGATCGTAACCCTATTGGGCAGCTTGTTAATTACCGTGCTTTCCTTTGTGATGATCCTGACTGTATACGGAAGAATGTTCAAACTGTATATGTATACAGCCATCGCACCGATCCCGCTGGCAACCTTTGCCGGGGAGCCAACCCAGTCCGTGGGCAAGAACTTTATCCGTTCTTACGCCGGGGTATGTCTGGAAGGTGCCATCATCGCACTGGCCTGCATCATCTTTTCGGTGTTTGCGGCGAGTCCGCCGGCCGTCGGGGATACCAGCCTGTCTGCTGTGACGATTGTCTGGAATTACATCGGGGAGCTGGTATTTAACTTACTGGTACTGGTCGGGGCAGTGAAAGCATCTGACCGGATCGTAAAAGAGATCATGGGATTATAGGAGGCAGGAAAGAATGGAAGAACCAACGAAATTAATTTATGACAGTGGAGAGCAGCCGGAGGAAGTATTCTTACGGGTCAGCGGCTACCTGGACAGAGACCGACTGTATGTCGGGATCTACCAGACAGAATACGGATACCCGGAACTCTTTTCCGACCTTACGGTGAACCTGCACCATGCTCCGCTGAATGGTGTGAATGAAGCCTATATCGACCACAATTTCAGCAAAGAGCATCTGCGTTTTATCCAGAAATACAAGCTGGGCAGGGTACTGCCGGAGACCGCAGTTTCCGGTTACTGCACCTTTCAGAAGGTCGCCTTCGACCTGAAGAAACTGGCAGAATATGATCCGCAGGGAACCAGGGAATTTATGGAATGCCACGGTATCCAGATAAAGAATGCACCAAAGCAGAAACCAAAGAACAAATCACAAAGAGAAAGGTAGAAAACAACATGGAAGTGAAAATGAATAAAGAAATCCGAGACTATCAGGAGTCAATGTTCTGGGGCTTAAGCTTCCGGCAGTGCTTATTTTCGGTACTGGCGATCCTGGCAGCCCTTGGAATCTATTTTGTCACCCGGAAATATGCCGGGGAACAGGTAACTGGATGGCTGTGCATCCTTGGGGCGGCTCCCTTTGCAGCCTGCGGCTTTTTTCGTTACCACGGCATGACGGCAGAACAGTTTGCATGGGTAGTCATTAAATCCGAACTGCTGTACCCGAAGCGGCTGGTATTTAAGTCGGAGAACCTGTACTTTTCCTGCATGGAAGAGAGCCTGCGGCTGGGTGAGAAAATGATGGGAAACGGAGCGGAACTTCTGGAAAAGAAGCGGACGAAACAGAAGAAACCAAAGAAGCGAAGAGGAAGGGGTGATGCCTTTGATTAAAACCCTGAGTCAGACACTGAAACAGGACAAGGAAAAATTTAAAGTACCGAAGTCTGTCCAGCAGGCCATCCCGATTCGCAAGATCTGGCCAGATGGTATTTTTCAGGTGGAGAGCAAGTATTCCAGGACATTCCGGTTTACGGATATCAACTATTCCATTGCCAGTAAAGCGGACAAGACGGAAATGTTCCTGGACTACTCTGAACTTTTAAATGCACTGGATTCTGGCTGTACGGCGAAGATCACCCTGAACAATCGTAAGATCAACAAGGAAGAGTTTGAGCAGTCCCTGCTGATCCCGATGAAAGGGGACGGTCTGGACGAGTACCGGAAAGAGTACAATGACATGCTCCTTTCCAAGATCTCCGGTACCAACAACAGTATCTACCAGGAACGCTATCTGACCATCAGCGTCCACAAGAAAAACATCGATGAAGCCAGAACCTATTTCGCACGTGTGGGAACGGACATCATCACCCATCTGGCCAAGCTGTCCTCTATTGGGGAAGAGCTGGATGCAGAGCAGAGGCTACAGATCTTCCGGGACTTTTTCAAGGCAGACGTTCCACAGAGTTTTTCATTTGACATGAAAGCCTTTGCGAAAAAGGGACACAGCTTCAAAGACTGGATCTGCCCGGACACGATGGAATTCCATAACGACCATTTCAAGCTGGGCGAGCAGTACGGCAGAGTCCTTTTTATGGAAGATTACGCCAGCTATATAAAGGATGAGATGATCTCCGAACTGTGCAGCCTTGGCAGGAACCTGATGCTGTCCATTGATATCATCCCCGTACCGACAGACGAAGCGGTGCGTGAGATCCAGAACCGACTGCTGGGCGTGGAGACAAACGTCACCAACTGGCAGAGACGCCAGAATGCCAACAATAACTTTTCAGCCGTAGTTCCCTATGACATGGAGCTGCAGAGAAAAGAGACCAAGGAAATGCTGGACGATCTGACCACCAGGGATCAGAGGATGATGTTCGGCATCCTGACAATGGTACATATGGCAGACAGCAAGAAACAACTGGACTCCGATACGGAAACCCTGTATTCCATTGCGAGAAAACACCTCTGCCAGATGGCAACTTTGAAGTGGCAACAGGTCGATGGACTGAATACCGTCCTGCCGTATGGCCTGCGGAAAATCGATGCAGTGCGTACCCTTACTACAGAATCCACCGCCGTCCTGATCCCGTTCCATACGCAGGAAATCATGCAGCCGGGAGGCATCTATTATGGGCAGAATGCCGTCAGCAAAAATATGCTGGTGGCAGACCGAAGGAAGCTGTTAAACGGCAACTCTTTCCGACTGGGTGTCAGCGGCTCCGGCAAGAGCTTCTCGGCAAAAGAGGAGATCGTAGACCTTGCCCTTTCCACGGAAGATGACATCCTCATCCTCGATCCGGAGTCGGAGTTTGCTTCTCTGGTGGAAGCCTTAAACGGAGAGGTCATCCGGATCTCGGCAACCTCGGATACCCATCTGAATGCACTGGATATGGATTCTGCCTATGGCAATGATCGAAATCCTCTGATTGAGAAGTCAGAATTTATCCTTTCCCTGTTTGAGCAGCTCGTAGGAGCCGGAAACCTTTCGGCAAAGGAGAAATCCATCCTTGACCGCTGCACCGCAGATGTGTACCGGGATTATATGAGGGGCGGTTACAAAGGGCAGGTGCCGACCTTAAAGGACCTGTACCGACAACTCATGCTCCAGCCGGAAGAAGAAGCCAGAGGGCTGGCTCTGTCTTCGGAACTGTTTATCAATGGCAGTCTGAACACCTTTGCCCAGGAAACCAATGTCAACACGAAGAGCCGTATCATCGACTATGACATCCGGGAGCTGGGCGAACAGCTGATGCCCCTTGGCATGCTGGTCACACTGGATTCGATTTTTAACCGTGTGATCCAGAACTGGAAGAAGGGAAAAACGACATGGATCTTTGCGGATGAGTTTTATCTGCTGTTCCGCTATGAATACAGTGCGGACTTTTTCTACCGCCTGTACAAGCGTATCCGTAAGTATTCCGGATTTGTAACCGGACTTACCCAGAACGTTGAGGAACTTCTGAAATCCGATACCGCCCGCCTGATGCTGGCGAACAGTGAGTTCCTGATCCTTTTGAATCAGGCTACCACCGACCGGGATGAGCTGGCGGCACTTCTGAATATTTCAGACAACCAGTTATCCTACATCACCAATGTGGGTGCCGGCCATGGTCTGATCCGCTGTTCCGGAAATCTGGTGCCGTTTGAAAATTCGTTTCCAAGAAATACAAAGCTGTACCGCCTGATGACGACCAAGCCGGGCGAAGGGTAAGAGCGGGACAAGCCGGGACTGGAGGTGAGAGATGAAGGATATCAAAACCAAAGAAGTTACAACAAAACCAAAGACCAAAAATCCTGCCTCCAGAATCCCCAAGGAGCTGATGCGGACGGCCATACTGGAGAGCAAGGAAAAATCCCAGGCCATCGCAAATGCCAGGGACAATGACATGGGAGAACAGTCCCCATCCGAATATGCCAGTGGGAAAGTCGCATCCGCAGAGGAATGGGCTGCAAGAAAGACAGGCAGAACTGTAACCAGAGCCGGAAAGACAGCCGCACAGACTTCCTACGAGAAGATCAAACAGAGAGCCGCTGGCAAAAAAGAAGTAGAAAAAGAAGCGGAGAAAGAAACCGCCAGAGGAACAGGGGACACACAGACCGCCGATCCTGCTAGCCGGGAAGCACCCGAGCAGAAGAGCCGGGAAGTACAGATTCAGAATGCCCAGCGGCAAAAGGCGGTTTCAGATGCCGTCAAAACAAAAGAGCAGAAGATCCGGGCTGCCAGGGAGACACCAAGAATCCAGAATGGACAGGAAATGTCGGAAGGTGGATCGCTTTCCATCAAAAGACAAAACCAGAAAAGCAAGGCCGGAGATACCGCAAGGCAGAATGCCATCCGCCAGAAACAGCCGGAAACCATACGGATCAAGGAAAAGCCACGGAAACAGTTGGAGCCGAAGACCATACAGCGGCGTACTATTAAGACCGCCCCTCCATCTGTGAAGATCAGCATCCAGCCAGAGCAGAAGCTCCGGGTGGCCAGTTCCAACGCCCTGACAGCCCGGATGCAGAAGCAGATGGAACGAAGGGCAGCGAAGCAGGCGGCAAAGAAAGCTGCCATGCAGACTTCCAACAGCGTCCGCCGGATGCAGAAAACGGCAAGGGCAGGGCAGAATACCTTCAAGGCAGCCAAAGCCGCCGTGGAAGCGGCAGCGAAAACGGTGCAGTCCATGATGGCTGCACTGGGAGCCGCCGGAGCGGTCATGGTTCTGCTTCTGGTTATCATGGTCGGGATCATTGGCGGTGCGGCATTCTCTGGAAGCTCAGAGAGCAACGAAGCACTCAGCCAGGAAGTACTTTCCTATACGGCAACCATCCAGAAATACGCCAACCAGTATGGAATCCTCGAATACGTTTCCGTGATACAGGCAATCATGATGCAGGAATCTGGCGGCCGGGGGACCGATCCCATGCAGAGCAGTGAGTGCCCATACAACACCCGGTATTCCAACAGCCCGAATGCCATCCAGGATGCCGACTATTCCATACATGTAGGAATCCAGTATTATGCGGACTGCCTGAAGGAAGCCGGATGCACCAGCCCCCAGGACATGGATAAGCTGAAGCTGTCCCTGCAAGGGTATAACTACGGCAACGGATACATAACGTGGGCGCTCCGAAACTACGGGGGCTACAGTGCAGAAAATGCTCTGCAGTTTTCCAATGATCAGGCTGCTTCGCATGGCTGGAGTGCCTATGGCGATCCAGAATACGTCCCTCACGTCCTGAGGTATTATTCCAGCGGCGGATTGTTTGCCGGCCTGTTTGGAGGCAACGGCCAGATCGTATCCGTGGCACTTACCCAGCTTGGAAATGAAGGAGGCCAGAAGTTCTGGTCATGGTATGGATTTGACAGCCATGTGGCGTGGTGTGCCTGCTTTGCCAGCTGGTGTGGGGATCAGGCAGGACTGATCGAGAGCGGCAAGATGCCGAAGTTCTCCCTATGCGATGATGGGATCGCGTGGTTTCAGGGCAAGGGAAAATGGAAGAGCAGAGGATATTCGCCAGCACCCGGAACCCTGATCTTCTTTGACTGGAACGGGGACGGAACCTCAGACCATGTGGGAATCGTGGAGAAAATTGAGGGAAGTACCGTATATACGGTAGAGGGAAACTCCAGTGATGCCGTGAACAAGAGAAGCTATGATATCAATAACGGAACGATCATGGGATACGGCATACTTTGAAAATTAATATGTTGACTCTTAGAGAGTAGTCAATAGTTTAGATTACCTTGACTAAAAAACAAATATAAAGTATTATGTGATTAGCTTCGACTAACTAGAAAAAGGAGGGCGCACGATGACAAACCAATATATGACGAAGCTGTATCACGATCTGCTCTCCAACTCTCCGCAGACAGTGACAATAGATATTCCGGCTGATATGGGAACAGGCCAGATTTCACAGGTTGTTACAAAGCAAGGTGCTGTTGTATCCGACTGGAAAATGAACTATTTTTCAGATATGAATGTGCAGGGTGTAAGCTGCGAAGATTATATTCAACTTTTATTTTGCTTCAATGCGGCTTCATCGGATGCTTTCAGGCAAGGATTAAGGATAGAGAATCAACACGCATACTTCAAAATTCAAAAAACATCCATGGACTGCGGCCATGAAAATATGCTATACTAACCGTGGTTTGCTTATGCTAACCAGGGAGGAAATACAAATGAGCGAACAGCAATTTACAGACTTTTTTGACCCGGAAATTCAAAAAATTGTCAGCGAAGATGGCTGCTCTATTTACAGAATGAAAAACCTAACTGGCGAGGGTGTAATTACCCGTTATGAAATTCTTCCGGGTATTGAATTATTCTATAATGATTTTCACATGAGCGATGGACAGAATCAAAACAAGCTTCCGCACTCTGATGTACTTGAAATCAATCATTGCCGGGAGGGACGTTTTGAATGCGAATTTGCTAATGGAGATTATCAGTATGTCGGTGCTGGCGATCTTGCAATTAACCGCCTGACAAACGAAACTACATCAACTTACTTTCCGTTGTCGCATTATCACGGCATTTCTATTACCATTGATCTGCCTACGGCAGATCAAACTATGAAGCGGATAGAAAGTGTGATTGGAGGTCTGAATATAGATGTCTTTTCGATTGCAGATAAGTTTTGCAAGAATGATACCTGCATTGTATTAAGAACTCAAAGCGAAATTGAACATATTTTTTCGGAACTTTATCGGGTGGAGCCTCGGATGATCGCTTACTATTTAAAGGTGAAAGTGTTGGAATTGCTGATGTTTCTGAATCAGGTTTCGCTTCAGGATTACCAGGAAGAACGAAGATATTTTGCAAGAAATCAAGTACAAACAATAAAGAAAATGCAGGAATATATGACAGCTGATCTTCGCAACCATTATACTTTGCAGGAGTTATCAGAAAAATTTGAAATTCCTCTTACCTCAATGAAGGTTTGCTTCAAGGGCGTTTATGGGTGTTCTATTTATGCTTATATGAAATCCTATCGTATGCAGGCTGCCACGATCTTGCTTCGGGATACTTCTGACAGCATAACAGAAATTGCGGCTAAAATGGGATACGATAATCCAAGTAAATTTTCCGAAGTATTCAAAAAGGAATTTGGAGAACTGCCTTCCGAGTTCCGAAAAAAGTTGTCCAAATAGAGGATGTTTGGTCTTTTTAGAGTGGCGGCAAAATACCAGATACAATATACTATCATCTGTACTAGCAGATGATTTAAGAGCGTCGTGCAGACGCTCTTTTTTTTGAATAGAGGTTAGATTGTTCTAACCCGCGAAGGAGTCGGTATTATGAAACGGGATATGAGAAAATATATCCTACGGAAACTGGTTGAGCTGATATTTACTTTATTGTTTGTAACTCTACTGTCTTTCTTGCTGATGAGACTGTCATCCGTTGATCCAGCCACAGCTTATGCAAAGAGGATGATCGGAAACCCCACAGCGGAACAGATTGAAAAGATTCGGATTCAGTTGGGGTTTGATAAACCATTGCTTGTCCAGTATGGCCGTTGGGTATGGGACTTACTGCATTTTGATTTAGGCGTTTCTTTGGCAAATGGACATGATGTTTGGACGGATATTGCCACAGCCTTTCCGAAAACGCTTGGAATTGTAGCTCTGGCATCTATCTTTCAGGTTGTTTTCATTGTAATCGTTAGTTGTATTGCCTTTTTACTTCCCTGGAAACTTCCGAAAAAGGCAGTCAGGCTTTTGTGCATTTTGGGTGTGTCCATACCCTCTTTCTATTTGGCAACCGTTTATCTGGATTATTTTGCTGTTCAAAAGTCCTTAATTTCTGTGGCAGGAAATACAACCCTACTCAGCTACATATCTCCGGCAATCTGCATTGGCGTATTCGGGGCTTCTTTCTATACGCCGCTTCTGATGGATGCTCTGGAGCATGAAAGCAACGAGGATTACGCATTTTATGCCCGTTGCCGTGGGCTTTCGGAAAAAAGGCTTTTGCTGTGCCATTTTTTTCCGCGGGCAGCGATGGGTTTAGTTCCAAACTTTTTACAAAGCATTGGTTTGGCACTGGCTAACGCAACGGTGATTGAATCCATTTTTTCAATTCCGGGATTTGGTTATCTGATTGTAAACCATGTGCTTGATCGCGATACTCCCATGATACACGCCGAGGTGTTTTTTCTGGCGCTGGCGATTGCTCTTTGCAACATTGCCGCTGACTTGGTGCAGTGGGCAATCGGGCGTAAAAAGGGGGTGGCGTAAATGAAAACGAAGCGTTTTCGGAAATGGTGTGCGATTTTCATTCCAACCCTTGTGATTATTTTCTTTTTTGCCGGATTTTTATTTGCACCCAACGATCCAATGAAATCAAACTTGTTGGAGAGATATGCTGATCCCAGCGCAGAATATCCGTTTGGTACGGATGCTTTAGGGCGCTGCATTCTGTCACGGATTCTTTATGGTGGCTGGACAACGCTGGGGATTGTATTAGGAGGCTCTCTTATTGTTTTTCTGCTTGGCACTGTTATCGGAATGGTGACAAGCCGGGCCGTTATGAAAGAAAATGCACTTATTGATGGCCTGATTAACGCTGTTACAGCCATCCCCCCGATTGCGTATTTAATTGTGTTTATTGGAGCCTGGGGCAGCGGAGCGAAAACTACTCTTGTCGCGCTCACTGTGTCTTACATTTTGAGATACATAAAACTGGTTCGTACCCGTACCGACATGGAAATGGGAAAAGCCTATGTCATGTGTGCAATCGCTTCCGGCGCTTCAAAGCTCAGAATCATGCTGATTCATATTTTCCCGAATTTGATTGCCGAAATGATTCGCTTTCTGTGCCTTTCCTGTGCGGATATGATTCTGGCTATTACCGGATTTTCCTTTATTGGATTAGGGCTTGGTGATAATGTAGTAGATTGGGGAAGTATGATTTTAGACGCAAGGGGTGCTTTGGTTCTTCACCCGACCATGATTCTCTATCCAATAGGGGCGGTAATTTTATCGACACTCTGCTTTAACGTCATTGGCAGGCAGTTGACAACGAAGGAGGCAGAGTGATGTTAAAAATTGAACAGTTAGATGTCAAGGAACGGTCAGGCCGCTACCTTCTGAAAGACATATCTATGGAAATTCCTGCAGGCCGTGTGATTGGACTTACAGGTAAAAGCGGCTCTGGAAAAACAACTTTGCTGCGGAGCATTTTGGGAATGCTTCACACAAGCTGTCATATTGATGCCGGGAAAATTTTGTTGGACGATATAGATTTATCACATCTTTCCCGCAAGTCACATCGCTGTCTCTTATACACATCTCCGAGCCCACGAGACTAGGCATGATCTCGT
>ENA-OYXK01001078-OYXK01001078.1-human-gut-metagenome-genome-assembly--contig:-NODE-1078-length-12713-cov-15.472350_pt1 | contig 12713 bp, 9 predicted proteins | sample MGYA00244215_ERZ653417 | MGnify/ENA primary metagenome ERZ653417 (study PRJEB26926, sample SAMN06164905) | human gut metagenome | biome: ENVO:00009003; feature: ENVO:2100002; material: ENVO:00002003... | reverse complement strand
GGATAAACGCTGAAAGCATCTAAGCGTGAAGCCGACCCAAAGATAAGATATCCCATTGTTTCAAACAAGTAAGACCCCTTGAAGACTACAAGGTTGATAGGCACGATGTGTAAGTGGAGCGATCCATTCAGCAAGCGTGTACTAATAGGTCGAGGGCTTGACCACAATTCGCTTGAGACTTTTAAGTCAACGAAAAAATGTTAGCAGTGATTATTCAGTTTTGAAGGCACGTCCTTCTAAGAAATGCTGGACAGATACACAGAAATGTGCTATACTGATTCAGTCAAATCGGTCGGTGTCGATGACGGTAAGGTTCCACCTGTTCCCATTCCGAACACAGAAGTTAAGCTTACTTGTGCCGAAGATAGTTAGCTGGAAACGGCTTGTGAAAATAGGTAGTCGCCGACTTAACGAAGAGCTCTGAGATGAAAGTCTCAGGGCTTTTTTGTTGCGTTTCGGGGCAAAAAATAGTATTATAAAAGCAGAACTTTATACTTTCTACAGATTTCCCTGTTACACTGAATGCACAAGGAAAGGAGAGTCTGTATGGACAAATTAACGAAAAAAGGGCTGGACGGTACCCAGCTCAAAACCATTGCACTGGCGCTGATGGTGCTGGACCACATTCATTATTTCTTCGAGTTCACCGGCTGCATCCCGACGGTGTTCAGTATGCTGGGGCGGCTCAGTGCGCCGCTGTTTCTGTTCTGCACGGTGGAGGGCTTTGCCCACACCCATGACCGCAAGCGGTATTTTATCCGCATCTGGGCTATCGGCACAGCTATGGCGGCGCTGGAATTCTTTATGATCTACGCCAAGGCCTTCCGGCGCGGGGATGACTTTTACCCGCTGAATGCTATTTTTCAGGATCTGATGCTGCTGTGCATCGTCTGGCAGGGCATCGACTGGCTGCGGGAGAAAAAATACGCAAAGGGCATTGGCGCTATTGCCGCCGTTCTGTGCTGGCCGTATGTGGTGGTAGTATTTCTGCTGCTTTTCCCCGGGGTACAGGAGATGCCCATCGCTTCGTCAGTCGTGGCCTTTGTCATCACCAGCCCGCTGCCCATGTGGACAGGCATCACGGACGGCAGCTGGAGTTTTCTGCTGGGCGGTGTGCTGCTGTATGCATTGCGCGGACGGCGCAAAGTGCAGCTGACAGTATGGGCACTGGTGATTTTCCTGTGTGACTTTGCGCTGACCTTTGGGATGGCTTGCCGACAGGATGGTTTTGTGTGGACGCAGATGTTCACCGACTACTACGAGTGGTTCGAGGTGGCGGCGGTGCTGCTGATGCTGCTGTACAACGGGCAGCGGGGCAAGGGCCACAAGCAGTTGTTCTACTGGTTCTACCCCGCCCATGTGTACCTGCTGTATGGGGCATCGTGCCTTGTTTATAACATGTTGAGGTGATTTTGTGGCAAACATTCTGGCAGTGGATGACAATCTGGAACTCTGCAAGCTGATCCGCACCACTTTGGAGCGGGACGGCCACCGGGTAGAAACGCGGCAGGCGGGCAGAGATCTGACCGAAGCGCTTTGCCGCTGGGCAGACTGCATCCTGCTGGATGTGATGATGCCCGGGGAGGATGGCTTTGCGGTCTGTCGGCGCATCCGCAGCCTGACTGAAGCCCCCATCCTGTTTCTGAGCGCCCGCACTGATGAGGCCGCTGTGCTGGAGGGGCTGGGCATCGGGGCAGACGACTTTTTGTCCAAGCCCTTCCGGGTGGCAGAGCTGCGGGCGCGGGTGGCGGCACATCTGCGGCGGCAGAGCCGCACCCCGGCGCACCGGATGGTGCGCAGCGGCGTAGCCTTTGACCTGACCGCCCGGAGCGCGGTGGTGGAGGGGAAGGCGCTGCCCTTGACCCGCTCGGAGTATGCCATCTGCGAGTATCTGGCGCTGCACGCCGGACAGACCTTTACCAAGGAGCAAATTTACGAAGCGGTTTTTGGCATTGATGGCACAGCGGACGACACCGCCGTGACACAGCACATCAAAAATATCCGGGCAAAGCTGCGGGCGGCGGGCGTGCCGGAGCCGGAAAAGCTGCTCAATACCGTATGGGGCGTGGGATACCGATGGAAAAGCGAAGACTGACCTCTCTGCGCAGCGTGCTGCTGCAATATCTGGTGCGCACGGCGCTGGCCTGCCTGCTGGTCGCGGTGGGGTGGCTGCTGGTGCTGATGCTGTGGGTCCAGAACGGCGGGCTGTTCCTGCCCGCGAATCAGGCGGCACAGGCCTGTCAGAAAGCCGCACAGGACGTTTTGCCGGGTATGACTGCTGCCACCTTTGACGAGACGCAGCTGGACTCCTTGTGCCGGTACGCCCTGTTTGCCGCGCCGGACAGCAGCGAGGTGCTGGCCACCAACATGGATGCCGGGCACTTGCAGCGGGCAATGGAGAACCGGCAGGGGAAAACCCGCTGGCATTTTGGCTACACGCAGTATTATATGACGTCAAAATTGCAGGACGGAACGGTCTGTCTGCTGCAATTTGACTATGCCGTGCCCTATGCCGACCCTGCGCTGCGGGGCGTGCTGCCGGATATGCAGACGGTGCACAGCATTCTGGGCATTCTGCTGTTGGTAGGCGCGGTGGTGTGGAGCACCCACAGGACCGGGCGTTTCCTGACCCGGGAGACCGAAAAGCTGACCGCCGCCGCGCAGGCGGTGGCACGGAAGGAGCTGGACAGCGCGGTGTTTTCCGGCGCGAAGGTGCGGGAATACGAGAGCACTTTACAGGCATTGCAGACCATGGGCGACGCCCTGACCGGCAGCCTGCAGAAGCAGTGGGCCATGGAGCAGCGGCAGCGGGAGCAGATCATTCAGCTGTCCCACAAGCTGAAAACGCCGCTGACCATCATCGAGGGCAACGCGGAACTGCTGGCAGAGGATGACGATTTGACCGCAGAGCAGAAAGCGCAGGTAGAGTCTATTTTGCAGGGCGCAGAGCAGACCCGCACCTATCTTGGCAAGATCCGCGCCGAGGTGCAGACCCCGCTGCGGTATAAACGAAATGCAGAACAATGACAAAATAAACGATTTATAGCTGATTTATCCTGACTGTAAAAAAGGCTTCCAAAACGCCCACAGGCGTTTTGGAAGCCAAATAAAAAATCTTTATTCCGCTGAGAATATCCAGAGCGAAGCGGAGGACATTTCTAATCGTCTTACGCGAAAGGGCTGCTGCACAAAACGTGCAGCAGCCCTTTGTTTGTATTTACTGTTTTGCCAGCTGTTTGTCCAGCCATGCGGCGATGTCCGCGAAGACCTCCTGCTTGTTGGTCTCCAGCAGCAGCTCGTGGCGGGCACCGGGGTAGAAGATGCTTTCAATGTTCTGCACACCGGCGTCCTTCAGGCTCTGGATGGCGCGGCGCACGCCCTTGCCCTGCTCGCCCACCGGGTCGGCATCGCCGGAGAGGAAGAGCAGCGGCAGCTCCTTGGGCATCCGTGCCAGAAAAGCCGGGTCGTGCAGGCGCAGGATGCCGCTGAACATACTATAATAGGCGTTCAGCGTAAAGGTAAAGGTGCAGCGCTCCTCCGCCAGATACTTGTCCACCTCGGCCTGGTCGCGGTTGAGCCAGTCGTGGGTGGTGCGGCCCTCCAGCCCCTTATTGTAGCCCATAAAGGAAAGGTTGGCCACAAGGTTGCTGCGGTAGTGCCAGCCATGGAAGGCGGCCAGCACCCGGCAAAGGGTCTTGGCAACCTTGACCAGCGCCTTGGGCTGGAAACCTGTGCCCATAATGATGGCACCGTTCAGCTCCCGGCCATACTCGCACAAATACTGCCGGGCGTAGAACGAGCCCATGCTGTGCCCCAGCAAAAAGTAGGGCAGGTTTGGGTACAGCTCCTTGGTAAGCACGGTTACGGCGTGCAGGTCGGCCAGTACGGCGCGGTTGCCGTCCGGCTCGGCAAAATAGCCGTAGTCCTCCTTGGTGCGGATGGATGCACCGTGCCCCAGATGGTCGTGGCCGGTGACCAGAATACCCCGGTCGGCCAGATATTCTGCCAAGGGGCGGTAGCGGTCGATATACTCTACCATGCCGTGAGACAGCTGCAGCACCGCCCGCACCTGCCCCTCCGGGACGCAGCGAAAGCCGTGCAGGGTGCGCCCCGGCACGGTGGAGGGAAGGGTAAAGTCGATGAACCGGCTCATGGAAAGAGCCCCCTTTCTGCGTTACAGTGCGCTGAGCTTGCGGCGGCAGGCGCTGCAGATGCAGTAGCCGCCGAACTGGATGGCCTGCTCGTCCACCTCGCCGCAGAAATCGCAGCTGCCGGCGGGGCGGTGCTTTTTCAGGACGATGGCGTCCCCATCCACAAAGATCTCCAATTTGGTGTCGGTGTCGAGGTGCATACTAGTGCGCAGCTCCTTCGGCAGAACGATCCGTCCCAGCGAGTCAATGCCGCGAACGATGCCAGTGCTTTTCATAATGTGTCATTCTCCTTCACTATTCCTTATTCCTTTTTAGCAACCACTGACACAATAGGAAAATTGTGCCAGCGCTGATAAGCTCAGTATACAAAAAATAACACCATTCGTCAATGATTGCGTGCTGATTCGACAAAAAAAGACCTTTTGCACATAAAGGTGGGGGAGATTCTCTCCGTGAAAAAAGGGGTTCTGAAAAGCCTGCAGGCTTTTCAGAACCCCTAAATTACAAATAATTCTTTCTCGCCGTCTCAGCTCAGCTCCACAGGGGCTTCGGGCTGGTTCTCCACGCGGGCGCTGGTGCGTCCCTCGGGACGAATCTCTCCGGCGGCGACCAGCGAGATCTTGGTCAGAGTGGGGCCTACCAGCTCGTACACCAGCACCGAGAACAGCACCACGTTGCGCACCATGTGGCCGTCCGACAGCTCGGCGGCGGTGGCCGCCATGCCCAGCGCTACACCGGCCTGCGGCAGCAGGGTGATGCCCAGATATTTCTGAATAGCCGGGCTGCAGCTGGTGGCGCGGCAGCTCAGGTAAGAACCGCTGATCTTACCGGCAGAGCGCGCCACAATGTATACCACGCCGATGAGCAGCACCATGGGGTTGGTGAGGATGGTCAGGTCCAGCTCTGCGCCGGACAGCACGAAGAACAGGATGTTGATGGGGGACACCCAGCGGTCCAGACGGTCCATCAGCTCATCCGAGGTGGGGCAGACGTTGCAGAACACGGTGCCGGTCATCATGCACACCAGCAGCAGCGAGAAGCCGCAGCGGGTGCCGTTGATCTCGAACTTGGTCATGGACAGCCCCACGGTCAGCAGCACAAAGGCCACCGACAGGCTCATGCGCTTGGAGCGGGAGTGGAAGTAGACCTCCAGCAGGTTCAGCAGGTAACCGGCGGCAGCGCCCAGCGCCAGCGAGAGCGCGATCTCCAGCAGCGGCTCCAGCACCACGCTCACAGGGTCGATGCGGCCCTGCTCCAGCGCATTTGCCACGCCGTAGGAGGCCGAGAACAGCACCAGACCCACGGCATCGTCAATGGCGACCACCATCAGCAGGAGCTTGGTCAAAGGGCCGTCGGCCTTGTACTGCTTGACCACCATCAGGGTAGCGGCAGGGGCGGTAGCGGCGGCGATGGAGCCCAGCGTGATGGCAGAGGCCAGCGAGATGACGTCCGGGCGGGCAAAGTGCAGGGCAACAAGGGCGATATCCACCAGCGCGGTGGTGATCACCGCCTGCGCAACGCCCACGGTCACGGCGCGGCGTCCCATGTGCTTCAGGGCGCTGAGCCGGAACTCGTTGCCGATGACGAAGGCGATAAAGCCCAGCGCCACCTGTGTGAGGATGCCGTAGCCCTCCACGGCAGCAAGGCTGCCAAAGCCAAAGCCGAAACGGCTCAATCCCAGCCGACCCAGAAAGAAGGGCCCCATCAGCAGACCGGTAAGCAGGTAAGCGGTGACGGCGGGCAGACGCACGGCCTTGGCAGCGCGTGACATGAGCAGGCCGGCGATCAGGGCAAGGGACAGACAGATCAACATTTGTTCCATAATGTGGTTTGTATTGGGTGTGCAGCCAAAGGCCGCAGCACTCGGTTCCTCCTTGTCAAAAAAGTATCGAACTCCCGTGTGAAATCCAGCGCGGGGGTCAAAATGGGAAAACGTATCCAGTATACCGGAACAACGGAGGAAAAGCAACCATCCCGCGCGTTTCATACATCTTTTGAGACGAAAAGACAGAAACAGAACGAGAAAGGACGGAATACAAGCAGTTCGGCTGCCGTTTCCCTTTACGACCCCAGCCGTGAAAAAGGGATAGCGGAGCGCCCGCAGGCGTTCCGCTATCCCGAAATATAAAATATGCTCTTAGTTGAACTTGAAGATCTTGCGCAGCTGGCGGTAGGTGGCTACGACCACCTTGTCACCGCCGGGGAAGTGCAGGTCGGTCAGGCCGCCAAGGTTCACGCGCACGGCGCGGTAGACACCGGGGGTAACGTGATCCTTGAGGTACTGCCACAGCTCGGCCTTTTTGGCGTGTGCCTCGGCGCTGCCGTCCAGCAGCAGAAAGATGTCGCTGACCGCCATCATGACGGACAGGTAGTGCACCATGTAGGCGCGCAGACGCTTCTGGTCCTTCAGCGCGTCCAGATCCTGACAGTCGATCATGTGCCTGGTGACCCGCAGCTGCTGGTCCACGCGGCCGACCATCACGCTCTCGTTCACGCTCTGGTCTGCTCGACCGATGAAGTAGCGGTACAGATCCAGATCCATATAGTACATGCTCTTGACATAGGGCAGGGGCTGGTACACAAAGATGTTGTCCACATAGAAGGTGTGCTTGGGCAGCACCATGCCGCACTCACGCAGCACCTCGGTGCGGTACATGACCGAGTGCATCAGCAGGTTCTGATCCGGGCGGAAGCGCCGGACGTGCACCCAGTCGAACAGGCGGTTCTGCGGGAACACGTTGGTGTAGCGCACGGTATGGCTGGTGCCGTCCTCCACATGCTCGTACACATAGTTGCAGATCATCAGATCCGGCGCGGTGCCGCGGGCTACCAGCGTGGTCAGGCGCTCCAGCACCTTTTTCAGGGCGTCGGTGTCCAGCCAGTCGTCGCTGTCCACTACCTTGTAGTACAGGCCGGTGGCGTTGCGGATGCCCTGATTGACGCCTTCGCCGTGGCCGCCGTTCTCCTGATGGATGGCCTTGACGATGGTGGGGTACTTTGCGGCGTACTCGTCGCAGATGGCGGGGGTGTCATCCTTGACGGAACCATCGTCCACCAGAATGATCTCGGCCTGCTCGCCTGCGGTCAGCAGCGTTTCGATGCAGTGACGCATATAGGCTGCGGAATTGTAGCAGGGCACGGCAAAGGTGATAAGTTTCTGCTGCATATTATAAATGCTCCTTTTTACGTTGCATGGTCCATGCCGGGCAGTCTGCGGGGTGGCATGGAGATATGTGTTCTCATTATAGCATTTTCGCGCCTGAAAAGCTATCCTTCCCGGGCAGAAAGAGCGCTTATCGCACACTTTTGCGCAAAGTGACGCTTTTTTCTGCCAAAAGTATCAGTTTTGTGGTATACTGATAAGGTTTTGAGCGTTCTGCGCGTCAGTGCACCTATATATATAACGGAGGAAACCATGGAAAACCCGCACAGTATCCTGAAAAAAGTTTTCGGCTACGACAGCTTCCGCCCCGGGCAGGAGCAGATCGTCAGCCGCCTGCTGGCCGGACAGGATGTGCTGGCGGTCATGCCCACCGGCGCGGGCAAATCCATCTGCTATCAGGTGCCGGCGCTGCTTTTGCCGGGCATCACCATCGTGGTGTCCCCGCTGGTCAGCCTGATGAAGGATCAGGTGGGGGCGCTGGTGCAGGCGGGCGTGGCGGCGGCTTTTCTGAACAACAGCCTGACCGACAACCAGAAGGCGCTGATGCTGCATCGCGCCCGGGAGGGCTGGTATAAGATCATCTATGTAGCACCGGAGCGGCTGGAGATGCCGGGCTTCCAGCGGTTCGCGCAGGAGCGGCAGATCAGCATGGTCACGGTGGACGAGGCGCACTGCATCAGCCAGTGGGGACAGGATTTCCGCCCCAGCTATCTGCGCATCAAGGCGTTTGTGGACAGCCTGCCCAGCCGACCGGTCATGGGCGCGTTCACCGCCACCGCCACCGCCCATGTGCGGGAGGATATCCGCACCCATCTGGCGCTGCAAGCGCCCTACGAGGTGACTACCAGCTTCGACCGCCCCAACCTGTACTTTGAGACCCGGCGGGCACTGCCCAGCCAGAAGCCAAAAGAGCTGCTGGAACTGGTGCTCAAAGAGGGCAATCATGCGGGCATCGTGTATTGCAGCACCACCCGGCAGGTGGACGAGACGGTGCAGCTGCTGCAGAGCCGCAGCATCCGGGCGGCAGCCTACCACGCCAAGCTGGATGCGGACACCCGGCGGCAGAATCAGGACGATTTCCTCTATGACCGTGTGCAGGTGATGGTGGCCACCAATGCCTTTGGCATGGGCATCGACAAGCCCAACGTGCGGTTCGTCATCCATTATAATATGCCTAAGGACTTGGAAAGCTATTATCAGGAGGCCGGACGCGCCGGGCGCGACGGTCAGCCCGCCCGGTGTACCCTGCTGTATTCCGGCACGGATGTGCGCACCATCCGCTTTTTCATCGACAAGGAGCGGGAGGCGGACAATGGTCTGCCCGCGGATGTAAAGGCCGAAGCCGCCCGCAAGGCAGAGGAGCGGCTCAAGTACATGACCTTCTACTCCACCACCCAGCACTGTCTGCGCGGCTTTCTGCTGCAATACTTCGGAGAAGCCGCGCCCAAAAAGTGCGGCAACTGCTCCTGCTGCCTTGCCGCCGAGCAGGAAGCCCAGCTGCAGGTGGAGTACGCCCGCCGCCGTGCCGCCCAGAGCGCCGACCGGCTGGAAAAGCCCCGCCGCGCAAAGCCCGCCGCAGCGGGCAGCCTGAGCGAGGCGGACGAAAAGCTGCTCAACGCCCTGTATGCGGTGCGCAAGCGCCTTGCGGGCAAGCAGAACCTGCCCGCCTTTATGGTGTTTAACGATGCCACCCTGCGGGAGATGGCAGAGAAAAAGCCTATGAGCATCGACGAGCTGCTGAACATCAGCGGCGTGGGCGAAAAGAAGGCCGCCCGCTACGGCAACGCTTTTCTGCGCGTCATCGAGGACGCCGTGGGCAGCCGGGAGTGAGAAAAGAAAGAAGCCGCTGCACAGTCTGTGCAGCGGCTTCTTTTAGTGCGGGACGATTTCGAATGGCCTCCGCGTTGCTTTGGCCATATTCAGCGGAAGAATTATTTTTAATAGAGCGTTTGTCGCGGCCTGCGGGCCGCGACAAACGCATTTTCACGAGAAGGAGTTCAGCACCGCTTACCGTTCCATGGTATGGGTGGCGAATACCTTTTCGTCCTCCCACCACACGGGCTGCCCGGCGGCAAGGGACTTGGGTACGTCCAGCAGGCGCTGGTTGCGGCTGCCGCGGAAGCGCAGGGAGATGTCGTGCTCGGCCTGCACGAATCTGCCGTCCACCAGCACATCCAGCAGTGCCAGCAGCTCGTCGGTCACCTCACACCGCGCGGGGCTGGGCTCTGCGCCGGTAAGCTGCTCCCACGTGTAGCCGGAGTAGCACCACACCGTCTTGGCGGGGTACAGAGCCTTGAAGTTGCGCACAAAGGGCAGCAGCTCCCGCTGGTTCTCTGGTTCAAAGGGTTCGCCGCCCAGCAGGGAGAGCCCGGCGATATAGTCCGGCTGACAGGAGGCGAATACCTCGTTGCGCACGGTTTTATCAAAGGGCTGACCGTAGTCAAAATCCCATGCCACGGCGTTGAAGCAGCCCGGGCAGTGGTGGCGGCAGCCGGACACAAAAACGCTGGTGCGCACCCCGGGGCCGTTGGCGATATCGTAATATTTGATGTTTGCGTAGTTCATGCTCATGTTCCTGTCGTTTGCTGAAAAGATATTTGGAGCGGCCGAAAGGCCGCTCCAAATATCAAATCAAAAATAAAATTTAGCTGTTGTTACAGATGCAGCACGCGATCCTTGATCTCCTGCGTGCGGCCCTGGTTCCAGAACTGGGTGCCGATATAACCGCAGGTGCGGCGGGCGACGTTCAGCTTGTTCTGGTCGCGGTTGCCGCACTTGGGGCACTCCCACACCAGCTTGCCGTCGTCCTCCACAATCTTGATCTCGCCATCGTAGCCGCACACCTGACAGTAGTCGGACTTGGTGTTCAACTCGGCGTACATGATGTTGTCGTAGATGAACTGCAGCACGCTTATGACGGCTTCCAGATTGTCCTGCATGTTGGGCACTTCCACATAGCTGATGGCACCGCCCGGGGACAGGCGCTGGAAGTCGGCCTCGAATTTCAGCTTGGTAAAGGCGTCGATGGGCTCGGAGACATGGACGTGGTAGCTGTTGGTGATATAGTTCTTGTCCGTGATGCCTTTCACGATGCCAAAGCGCTTTTGCAGGCACTTGGCAAACTTGTAGGTGGTGGATTCCAGCGGGGTGCCGTAGAGGGAGTAGTCCATGTTCTCGGCCTTCTTCCACGCGTTGCACTTGTCGTTCATGTGCTGCATCACGCTCAGGGCAAAGGGCTTGGCACCGGCATCGGTGTGGCTCTTGCCGGTCATATACTTCACACACTCGTACAGGCCGGCATAGCCCAGACTGATGGTGGAGTAGCCGCCGAACAGCAGCTTGTCGATCTTTTCGCCCTTCTTCAGGCGTGCCAGCGCGCCGTACTGCCACAGGATGGGAGCAGCGTCGCTGGGGGTGCCCAGCAGCCGCTTATGGCGTGCCTGCAAAGCCCGGTGGCACAGATCCAGACGCTCGTCAAAGATCTTCCAGAACTTTTCAAAGTTGCCGCCGGAGCTCAGGGCAACGTCCACCAGATTGATGGTGACCACGCCCTGATTGAAGCGGCCATAGTACTTGGGCTTGCCGGTCTCGGGGTCCACATAGGGGGTCAGGAAGCTGCGGCAGCCCATGCAGGTGTAGCAGTGGCCCTCGCCGTTCTTGTCCACCTTGAGTTCCAGCATCTTCTTTTCCGAGATATAGTCCGGCACCATGCGCTTAGCGGTGCACTTGGCGGCCAGCTCGGTCAGGTAGTAGTAGGGAGTGCCTGGGCGGATGTTGTCCTCTTCCAGCACATAGATCAGCTTGGGGAAGGCGGGGGTGATCCATACACCGGCCTCGTTCTTCACGCCCTGATAGCGCTGGCGGATGGTCTCCTCGATAATGATGGCAAGGTCGGCCTTTTCCTGCGGGTTGCGGGCCTCGCCCAGATACATGAACACGGTAATAAAGGGTGCCTGACCGTTGGTGGTCATCAGGGTGACCACCTGATACTGGATGGTCTGCACGCCGCGGTTGATCTCGTTGCGCAGACGGCGCTCCACGATCTCCTTCTTGCGCTCGGCAGAGACGTCCAGACCTTCCATCTCCAGCTCTACCTCAGCGGCGATCTTCTTGCGGGAGACGTCCACAAAGGGAGCCAGATGGGTCAGGCTGATGCTCTGGCCGCCGTACTGGTTGGAGGCCACCTGTGCAATGATCTGGGTGGCAATGTTGCAGGCAGTGGAGAAGCTGTGCGGCTTCTCGATATAGGTGCCGGAGATGACGGTGCCGTTCTGCAGCATATCCTCCAGATTCACCAGATCGCAGTTGTGCATGTGCTGGGCAAAGTAGTCGGAATCGTGGAAGTGGATCAGACCCTCCTGATGTGCCTTTACGATCTCCGGGTCCAGCAGCAGACGGGCGGTCAGATCCTTGGAGATCTCGCCGGCCATATAGTCGCGCTGTACACTGTTGACGGTGGGGTTCTTGTTGGCGTTCTCCTGCTTGACCTCTTCGTTCTGGCACTCGATCAGGCTCAGAATACGCTCGTCGGTGGTGTTGGTCTGACGCTTCAGGCTCTGGACGTAGCGGTAGGTGATATAGTGCCGTGCCACATCGTGCGCCTGAATGTCCATCAGCTGGTTCTCCACCAGATCCTGCACCTCTTCCACGCTGACTGCGCGGTTAAGCTGCTGGCACTGGTCGGTAACGGCTGCGGCGATCTGGGTGATCTGCTCCCGGCTCAGGCGAGCCTGACCGCCCACGGAATCGCTGGCTTTGGTAACGGCGGTGATGATCTTGGTAATATCAAAAGGAACTTCTGCACCGTTTCGTTTGATGATCTTCATCGGTTCTCCTCCTTCTATATAGGCGCATTGTGAACGGGTACCTCTTACCATAAGAGATACCCGTCTGCGCACAACGATATCCAACAAACTGAATGTAGCTCTATTTTATCATTATCTAGTGGCAAGTCAAGCAAAATACCACTATATTTTGCGTTTTGTAGCAATCGCCAAAAATCGTGGATATTTTTCGGGACAAAATTTTGCACGGAAACTCTTGACAGAGCGACTTGCTTTCCGGCGAGTAATATCAGCCGCCGTCTATACCCGGTTGGGATTTGCTCTGCCTATATAATGTAATAATATAAGGCTGAACCCTCTCAGGCGCTGCGCGCCAGCTCCCCCGAAAGGGGGAGCTTTTGTGCATCTTCCGATCAGCGCCAATAAAGCTCCCCCCGAGAGGACAGATTTCCCCCGGCCGGGGGAAAATGTCACCGCAGGTGACAAAAGGGGGAATCTGGCATCGCGCAGCGATGCCTGAGAGGGTTCGTTGCGGTTGGAGTTTTGCCCCCACCCCCCACCGCAAAGAAATTGGAAAAAAGATGTCAAAAAGTGTTGACAAGATTGCCGGGGTGT
>ENA-OYXK01001071-OYXK01001071.1-human-gut-metagenome-genome-assembly--contig:-NODE-1071-length-12766-cov-4.516796_pt1 | contig 12766 bp, 9 predicted proteins | sample MGYA00244215_ERZ653417 | MGnify/ENA primary metagenome ERZ653417 (study PRJEB26926, sample SAMN06164905) | human gut metagenome | biome: ENVO:00009003; feature: ENVO:2100002; material: ENVO:00002003... | reverse complement strand
ACGAGATCATGCCTAGTCTCGTGGGCTCGGAGATGTGTATAAGAGACAGATTCGGTGTCTGGTTTCTGATCGGCGCTGCGCTGGTATTCTGGATGCAGGCCGGATTCGCAATGGTGGAAACCGGCTTTACAAGAGCAAAGAATGCCGGCAATATCCTGATGAAGAACCTGATGGACTTCTGTATCGGTACCGTTGTTTTCATTCTGATCGGCTTCAGCCTTCTGCTCGGAGAAGACATGGCCGGCATCATCGGAAAACCCGGATTTGACATTTTTACCGATTATGCAAATTTTGACTGGTCAAACTTCGTATTCAACCTTGTGTTCTGTGCAACAACCGCTACCATCGTATCCGGTGCAATGGCAGAACGTACAAAGTTCATTTCCTACTGTGTGTACTCCGGAGTCATTTCCGCAGTCATTTATCCGATCGAAGCACACTGGACATGGGGCGGCGGCTGGCTTTCCCAGATCGGCTTCCACGATTTCGCAGGTTCCAACTGCATCCACATGGTCGGCGGTATTTCCGCTCTGATCGGTGCAGCAATGCTTGGTCCCCGTATCGGTAAGTTTGTAAAGGATAAGGCAGGCAAAGTAACAAAGGTAAACGCATTTCCCGGACATAACCTTCCCATCGGTGCACTGGGCGTTTTCATTCTGTGGCTTGGCTGGTACGGTTTCAACGGTGCTGCTGCAACCTCCGTTGAAGAGCTCGGCTCCATCTTTGTTACTACAACCATCGCCCCCGCCATTGCAACCGTTGTTACCATGATCCTGACCTGGGTAAAATATGGCAAGCCTGATGTTTCGATGTGCTTAAATGCTTCCCTTGCCGGTCTGGTTGCCATTACCGCAGGCTGTGATGTTGTAGATGCTTTTGGTTCCATCGTGATCGGCGCAGTTGCCGGTGTTCTGGTTGTCTTTGGCGTATGGTTTCTGGATTACAAGCTCCATGTGGATGATCCTGTCGGAGCAGTTGCAGTACACTGCTTAAACGGTATCTGGGGCACAGTTGCAGTCGGATTTTTCGCTACTCCTTCCGCTCCTGCCTTTGCAAGAGGCTTCGGTGATGGTATAAGCTTCGGCGCAAACCAGATCGCAGGTGCAGGTCTCTTCTACGGCGGCGGCTTCAAACAGCTTGGTTTACAGCTCCTTGGCATGTTCGCTACCATCGCATGGACTGCTGTAACCATCACGATCACATTTATTATTATCAAAAAGCTCTTCGGTCTTCGTGTTTCCGAAGAAGAGGAAATTATTGGTCTTGATGCAAAAGAACATGGTCTTCCGTCCGCATATGCCGGCTTCTCCATCATGGATATCTCCAACACTATGACAATGGATGTCAACGAAAATACCGATCTCGGTGTTTCGGATTACGACAAGGCTTCCGAGTTCCAGAAGGATGCAGCTGTCAAGGTTGTGGAAGCTCCGATCACCGCTTCTGCAAGCGGCATTTACAAGGTTGTCATCATTGCAAAGCTGTCTCGCTTCGAAGCACTGAAGACTGCATTAAACGACCTTGGTGTAACCGGTATGACCATGACACAGGTAATGGGCTGCGGCATCCAGAAGGGTGCAGGCGAAATGTACCGTGGTGCAGAAATCGATGCAACCCTGCTGCCTAAGGTAAAGATCGAGGTTGTCGTCAGCAAGATCCCTGTTGATTCCGTCATTGCAACTGCAAAGAAGGTACTCTTTACCGGTCACATCGGCGATGGCAAGATTTTTGTATACAATGTTGACAGAGTCGTAAAGGTCCGCACCGGCGAAGAAAATACCGCTGCACTGCAGGATGTAGAATGATAACACAGCAAAACAATCCATAAACACGGCAGCATGTCGTATAAAAAATCCCGGTCTCCTGTTCCAAACAACAGGAGGCCGGGATTTTTAATTCATGACAACAGCATGCTCGCAGAGCGTGCATTCTATTGTTTCATCAATACACAAATCGTCTTAATTTCAAATGGCTTAAATTCCAGTGCAATTTCCTTTTCATCCGGAAGCGTTTCGATTTCCTCTTCCAGCAGATTCGTCAGCATGATTTTTTTGCCGGTTTCTGTCAGATGAAGCTTTGTCCGCACGGAAGTTCCCTCCGCTTCATAGAGACGCAGCCCATAGCCGTTTCCATCCTCCATCGGCTTGATCGCCTCCACGATAACATTCGGTGCATCCACGGTGGCGAAGGATTCCAGCTCTTTTCTGCCGGGCATAACAACCGGAGCAATGTTCAGCTCGTATGCAGGCTGTACGACTGCTTCTGCGCCAAAGCCGCCGTTATGCGGAAGCAAGGCATAAGTGCATTCATGAATTCCTTTATCGCCTCTGTAGTCCGGACGGCAGCCGCCTTTGTGCAGCGACAGCCAGATGCGTCCATTTTCCACGCTGACGCCATATTTGCAATCGTTCAAAACTGCAATGCCGTATCCAGGTTCAGAAAGGTCTGTATATTTATGATTGGAAACCTCGAACTTCGCCTTTTCCCAGGACGTGTTGCGGTAAGTTGCACGCTCGATATACCCAAACTGAACTTCGTGTTTCGCAAAACGGCTCTGAACCGAAGTGTCAAACGCTGTCTTTAAGAAGCGGTGGTCATCCTGCCAGTTCATCACCGTTTCAAAAACGATTCTTCTATCCTTACTGTAAAATACCATATCCTGCTGCAGGCTGCTGTTTTTCGTCAGCTGATATTCACTCCGGATCCGCAGTTCAACCGCTCCGCAGGAAATGACCTCACGGTTCAAAAGCTTCGCACAGTCTCTCCATTTGTCCGCGATATCCGCATCCAGATCCCAGTTGTCCCAGGAATCCGGCACATCCTCCGCCACAAGGAACGTATTGAGTGCATAGCCCTCTCCCTTTAGCTGTCTGCCGTTTTCACGGTCGATCAGGGATGAAATGTAACCTCTTTCATCAAAGATCACATCGTAGTAAGGCGTCTGCAGATGATCGCCGTCCAGGACAAACGCAGCTGCCGCCTCACAGCCAGCGTTTTCAACAGGCGCTCCACCCACCAGCGCTACGCTGCGGCTGCCAAATGCCGGAACGTTCAGTCCATCTACCGCGAGGTAGTCCTGCCCATCCAGCCTTTCAACGATCTGCTGTCCGTATGTGCTGTCGATGTGGCTGTCTTTTTCAATCGGCAGATAAACCGTGTCTTTCCGGTCGAAGGAAAGGGTATTGTAAATCGTCCGAAATACATGATCTGCGCCATCTGCCGCGCTGTTTTCCTCTGCCATGTCTGCAAGCAGTTCCTTTGTCTGCTTTATCGCTTCCTCGATCACATGCCCAGTCTGTGCCAGCGATTCATCGTGCACACGCGGAATACAGGTTCCGGGCAGGATGTCATGGAACTGGTTCAGCAAAAGAAGCTCGGTCAGAGGTGCAATCGCTTCCCCGCTGATCGTTTTGCCCGACTGCAATGCAGAAAGGACGGTCATATATTCCAGATTTCGAAGGGCAATCTCCGCTTTCCGGTTATTTCTCTTGATCTGGTGCTGATTGGTCAGCGTGCCGCGGTGCAGCTCGAGATACAACTCCCCTGCATAAACGGAAGGACGGAAGCTCTCTTTTTCCAGCTTCTGCATGAAATCACCGACACGGATATGCTCCGTTCTGGGCAGCCCCTCTACATCCTTTAATCGATTTGCAATTTCCACCATTTCAAATTCCGGACCGCCGCCGCCATCTCCGAAGCCGTAGGAAAGCAGTCTGCTGTCCGTCACATTTTTATCCTTGATACCGTAGCCCTTGCAGCCGTTGACGCATTCCAGAAGCTGCTGCGCATCCGGCCAGATATGGGTACGGTTTGTATGAGTAAATACCCTTGTACCGTCAATTCCTTCCCAATAAAACGTATCATACGGGAACTCGTTCGTATCGCCCCACGCCATCTTCGTCGTCAGGAAATAATCCACCCCACAGCCTTTCATGATCTGCGGCAGGGCTGCGCTGTAGCCAAACGTATCCGGCAGCCAGAAGCAGTTGGAACGATAGTTAAATCTGCTCATCGTATAGCGCTGTCCCCATAAGAACTGGCGCACCATAAATTCACCGCCGGGAATATTGCAGTCGCACTCTACCCAGACGCCGCCGTTTGGCTCGTATCTGCCCTCGGCAATCCGTTTTTTCATCCCTTCAAAAATGGCAGGATAATACTGTTCCATCCAGGAGGTATGCACCGCGGAGCTCTGAATAAATTTATAATCCGGGTACTGATCCATCAAAGACAGCTGGTTTGCATAGGTTCTCGCGCACTTTTCCACCGTCTCATCCAGATGCCACAGCCATGCGGTATCCATATGGGAATGCCCGATCAGACCTGCAAAGCCTGCATGCGGTCCGTTGCGGTCGGACAGAACCTTCTGTAAAACAGCGTCCGCTTTCTGCGCTTTTTCATGCCATTCGACAGGATCTGCGAGGTCGATATCGTAGTCGATGATCTCGTGCACTCTTAACAGCGCACGGACCGCATCCCCTCTGCGGAACTGCTCCTTGGAAAGGGATTCCGCCATCTGGTTTACAATGTGCAGATCGTAGAAGAAGTTGCAGACGATCTCGTCTTTTACACAGATATCCACATGATCGTAAGCGATCTCGAATACCTCGTCACTTTCCTCAAACGGCTGCGTGCCGCGCACATAATGATGCGAATAATATTCCAGCGCGATTTCCAGCTGCTCGCCCGCTGCTTTTCCCTTTGTCAGCAGGTCGCAGTAATGATATCCGTAGCTGTTCTGAATTACCTTAAAGGTGAAGTTCCCATAGGGCTTTTTGTCAACCCAGAGCATCCCCTCATAGCCCTTGATCTTCGGAAAGATAAAAAGTGTCTGTCCTGCCAGCTTTTCCGGTATGGTATAATCCCCCAGAAACCAGCAATACAATCCCTCCTCCAGCCACTTTCGTCCCTTTTCGCACGGACTAAACAGCGCCCGATCCGGCACCTCATGCACCGGCTTTTTCGTCGTCCAGACGCTCATTTCCACCTGGTCCACCGGAATAAACATCCGATCATGCAACATTTTTTCCAGACGTTTTAATTTCCGGAAGGTTTTCTCCATTTGTGTCTCTTCATACATACCTTTTACTCTCCCCTTTAAAATTTATGGTGTTGTTTTTTTATTTTCTTTCCCGTTACCTCTTTTCTCAGTTCTCTGCGGCGAAGCGATTGCACTGTTTTTTCAAATTTTATATAATGAATTATGCAACGAAAAAGAAGTCCGATTCAAGGTTTACAGCATTTTCCCTTTTAAAGAGCTGTCAACCGACACTCGTGAACGATACGAATGGAGCTTTCCCCTTTATGAAACAGGAACTTACAAAACCTTCATCCCTCCGCGCCATTTCCATGCTGGCGGTTTTTACATTTCTCTTTTTGAGCACAGAGTATTTCTATGTCAACCAGATCGCTCAAAACGCCTCCAGCGCCCGGACGGTGAACGTCCAGAATTATGCGCTCGGTATCAGTGCGATCGGCTTTTGCCTCTATCCTCTGCTGTTTCGGTTTTTTCGCGATCGCCTGCACAGCGCTGTGTTTTTCACACTTACAATGCTGGCAATCGTCTGCTTTGTAATCCTTGGCAGTCCTGTTCCGCCCGGTCTTCTGACTGCCGTCGGAATGCTTCTGTTTCTGGTTCTCGGCATCCTCGGCAGCGCAGTGCATTACCATTTTCTTTGTGAAATTTCTGACAAAAAATATTTCGCACGCATGGTTGGCATTTCCTATGGGTTTGCTATCCTGCTGCAATTTCTAAACAACAGTCTGATTTCTTCTGCCCTGGCAGAACAGCTGCTGCTTTGCGCCGCGTTACTTTTTATCGTATTTTTCCTGTTCCGGTTTCAGCACCGGGAGGCAAGCCGCAGCTCTCAGATGTCGGACACTGCAAATTCCAGCCCTCAGGTGTCCGATGTGACAAATCCCTGTCCACATATGTCAGACACGTCAGCTTGCGTCTCTTCCGGCAGCACCGACCCACAGCATAAGCTCCCTGCTCCATCTGCCTCCGGTGCCCTGCCGCAGCTCGTTTTGCTGATCTTTCTCGTCATTTTTATGACCTGTATTTTCAGTACACTGGACAACACCGTTACACTGGGACACGCAGACGGAACCATGGATATCGGTCAGTGGCCTCGTATCCTGCTCGCCTGCAGCGGACTTGCTGCCGGATTTTTGTTTGACCTCCATAACAGACGTTTCATGAATCTCATCATGTACTGCATTATGATGCTTTCCACGCTCAGCGTCGCAATCCTGCAGCTTGGCGGTTCTTTCCTGATCGGACTGATCGTCTTTTACCTGTCCTCCGGATTTTTCGTCGTATTCTTTACGACCTCTTTTCTGGCGCTGTCCGAAGATACCCGCTGCCCGCGCCTCTGGGCAGGAATGGGGCGTGCTGTCAACAATGCGGGCGCTGCCCTGGTCTCAAACCTGTCTCTCTCCCTGATCGCATCGAACAGCAGCATCACGCTGATTATCACGGCTCTTGTCCTGTTCGCAACGGTAAGCATTTTGATCGCAGCCTATAGCATGTTAAATGCGCCGGGCGTACAGACTGAGACAGGCGGCACTATGACTCACAAAATGCAGGCAACTTGCGAAGCGAACGCAAGCCATGACACAAATGCCGCCCTCGGCAACGATTCGTCCGCCTCTACGGTTTCGGACATTTCCTCCGATCCGGATTATCCACAGAACACTCCCAATGCAGACCCGTTTTCCACATTTTCCACGGCATTTTCCCTGACTGACCGGGAACAGTCTGTTTTTGACCAACTCGTCAACACAGAAAAGAGCATCCAGGAAATCGCCGACAGCCTTTTCATCTCCCGAAGAACCTGTCAGCGCTATATCACATCCATTTATGAAAAGGTCGGTGCAAAATCCCGGATGGGACTGTACCAGTCCTACATCGAATGGCAGCGCAAAAACCTGTAACCGGAGCTGAAATTATATTTCCCTAAGTCTCAGGAACCAGCTCTTTTAAAATATCCGAATACGTCACAAGCCGGACATTGCCAAGATGTTCGGCTTTTTCTATGCAGCCCTGGGTGAAACCGGTCTTGGCAAACAGATAAAGGAAGGTCTGATCATAATGAAACAAATGGCTACGCTCAACAAGCGTATCCAACACACCAACATCCACTTTTTCATTCGTCCATTTGCATTCTCCAAACAAAGCTGCCTGCCGATCCTGCTCTGCCATAATGTCGATCTCCGTCTGGCTTCTGGTACGCGGATCTGTTCCCCACCAACGTCCCAGCTCCGAAAAATCAACCGGGCTTTTTCCTTTCAGCAGCAATGCCCAGAGATACTGCGAACAGATATCCTCAAAAATATGTCCCATATAATCTGACAAGTGCGGCTCAATCCGCCTGTAAGCCAGTTCCACCGCGCCACGGGCGATGATCGAATTATTTTCCGGAACAAAACGATACCAGAACCGAAACATATTATCCTCGATCGAATAAATTGTTTTGCGCGTCGTTTTTTCTCCATAAGGAACTTCCTTACGAATAATACCAAGTGCAATCAGATTTTTCACATAGGTCGAACAAACATTGGAATCTTCCCCTACTTTCGTCGAAATCTCAGCCATCCGGGATGCCCCTGTTGCTATCGCTGTAATAATTGCATTGTAAATAGCAGGTTCCCGTACCTCCTGCTTCAGCAGACTGGAGGGTTCTTCATAAATTGCGGAGTTCGGATTTAAAAAGGTATTTTTAATATTTTCCTCCACACTCTGATGATCATTCATCTGTAAAAGGTACTGTGGCGTACCTCCTGCAACTCCATACATCAAGGCTTTTTCTTCCGGGCTGAAATACTGGCAATAACGACAGGTTTCCGCAAAATCAAACGGCTGTATTTTCATCTGGGCAGTGCGCCGTCCGTACAGGGGGGCTTTATATGCCAAAACCTGATCCTCCATATAGGACATCGAGGATCCGCAGAGAATCAACATCAGTTTTGAAGCTTCTTTATATTTATCAATCAACAACTGTAATGTGGAAGCAAGGCTTTTGGAAGCGCGCGCCACATACGGATATTCATCGATCGTCAGAATGACCCGTTTCTTTTCTGCCAGTCGGAACACATATTCCAGTGCCGCCTGAAAAGAAAGAAAGGACGTCTCAGCCTCTATCCCGCTGCTGTATTCCATAATACTTTTGCTCAAGTTTTCAAGATTTTGTTTTTCACTGCTTTCAACACCCATAAAATAAATCGCATCTTTATCCTGAATAAAACGACTGATCAAAGCAGTTTTTCCCACACGCCGTCTGCCGTAAATAACAGCGAACTCAAAATGATCCGAATAAAACAGCCGCTCCAGCGTCTGCAGCTCTCTTTCCCGTCCGATAAACATTCTGCCGTACCTCCTGTTTCTTTCATCATAGTATCGAATTACGGTTTAGTCAATTACGATTTACTAAAGTATGATTCGATAAATTGCATTTTTCTCAAATTACCGACTCAAATCGATTCCTAATCCACACTTCTCCCTATTTTCCCCTGGCGCACCAGCGCCAAACCGCATTTTTCGCCGTTTTGGCGCGCATACGGCATACCCGGATGACCGCCCGACGCGTAGACTGAAGGTAACAATAAAACTGCAAAACGGAAAATGCCCGCCTGACGCAAACCGCAGCGCAGCGTTCAATGCAGTCGCATTTTCCTTCGGAAAACAAGGAGGACTCTATGAAGCAGTGTGATAATGGTCATTTCTATGATGAAGCAAGATTTGAAAGCTGTCCGTATTGCAAGGAGAATACAGGGATCGGAAAGACGATGGCTGCAGCGGATATCGGCAAGACAGTGGCTGCCTTTCCGGGCAATCCTGCTGCTGCAGCTGCGACAGCCTTCGACAGCGGCAAAACAGTCGCTGTGATGAAAAAGAAAATCGGTATTGATCCGGCAGTCGGCTTTTTGATCTGCATCGAAGGTCCACACCGCGGAACGGATTTCCGTCTCGTTTCAGGAAGAAACTTTATCGGACGGGCTGCCGCGATGGATGTTTCCCTGCCGGATGATGATACCGTATCCCGTGAAAGTCATGCACTGGTCACTTACGATGTAAAACACAACACCTTTTCCCTTTCGCCCGGGCAGGGACGCGGCATTACCTACTGCAACGATGAACAGGTCGAAATGGTTCATCCGCTCAAAGCATACGACATCATCGAGGTCGGAAAAAGCCGACTGCTTTTCCTGCCTCTTTGCAGCGAACAGTTTCAGTGGAGTGAGGAATAGCTCATGTTCTTTTTTAAAAAGCGAAAAAAAGCACAGACTCAGCAGCAGCCATCCGAACCAGCACCGGAGTCGCTTTGCGTTACCACCGTTCTGACCCCGGAAAAAACTTCCATTCTGGAAATTGCAAACCTGCAGGGGCTCGGACAGCGTGAACAGCAGCAGGATGCCTTCGGAATCTCTCCGGCAGACCGCTATGAAACAGACGGGATTTTAGCCGTTCTCTGTGACGGCATGGGCGGAATGGCGGAAGGACAACGGATCGCCTGCCAGACGACCGCCTGTCTCCTGAATGCTTTTCCATTTCCGGAACCAGCCGTCACGAGCGTGCCAAAGCTGATTTCCGCATGTACCCAAACTATCTATCAACAGTTTTACGGCCACGGCGGCTGCACCCTTGTCGCTGCCTGGATTTTGGGAAATCAACTGCACTTCTGGAGCGTCGGAGACAGCGACCTTTTTCTGCTCCGGGAACATCAGCTCTATGCATTAAACACCCGACAGGAATTTCAAAAGGACCTGCTGCTGCGTTCCTTTCACGGTGCATTTCCCATCGAGGAAGCTTTTTCTGACCCTCAGGCAGGCGCACTTTCCCAATATATCGGGAAGGAGGAGGTCACGCTGGACCGCACCCACATTCCACTTTCCCTTTTTCCGGGCGATACCCTGCTGTTATGCTCCGACGGAATCAGCGATCCACTGACCCTGAAACAAATCCGCGAGGCGATGGAGCTTCCGGTTCAGGACTGCTGCAGCGCGCTCGAAGCAGCAATCCGAAAAGCCGCACTTCCCACACAGGATAACTATACCGCAATCGTTTTACATTATTACGGGGAAAAGGAGAATACTGAATGAAAACCAAACAACTCTCTTCTAAACAGCTGATCGCCCTTGTGCTAATCCTGATCGGCACTGTCTCATCCATTTTCGGCATCACAGGGCTGACCAAAAGCTCCTCTGAGGATCCCTATGAATCCAGAAACGGTATCGTCATGGTCTATGCGACAGTCTATGACAACGAAGGAAACAGCGAAGCCGGAATGGGAACCGGCTGGGCCATCGGCACGCCCGGACAGCCGATTCAGTACATCGTGACAAACGGGCATGTCGTCAATAAAGCCTATACCTATCCCCGCTATGATTCCAGTCTTTACGGAGGAGAAATTGATGTCTTTTTTTCCGCAGCGGAAAACGACTATGTAAAAGCCAAGGTCGTCTACTTTTCCCCTCAGGAGGAAAAGGATATCGCCATCCTGCAGCTGCCCTCCCCGACGGATAAGCGGACTGCCCTGACGCTGCGCGACTCCGGCGACATCTAGATCGGCGACACCGCCTACGCGCTCGGCTATCCCGGCAATTCCTCCCAACGTCAGGATTTTGCCACCTACGATATAGACGATATTACAATCACCAGAGGCATCATCAGCAAACGTACAACCACCTCTTTTTCCACCTATGAGGCATTTCAAATGGACGTTTCCATCGCTCCCGGCAACTCCGGCGGTCCTCTGGTCGATGAAAAAGGAAACGTAATCGGTATCAACGTTGCAGGCGCCATTGATCCCAATACCGGGCTGAGCCTTGGCATGAACTATGCCATCATCATCAACGAGCTGACGAAAATCCTGGATGTTGAGCGCATTCCCTACACGTTTTCGGGCTCTGGTTTTTCCCTGTTCCACGGTCCCGGCAGTGCTGTGCTGCTCCTACTCGGCATTCTGTTGATCGCAGCGGGCACGTTTTTCTTCTGGAAGGAAAGGAAGGCTGCAGCCAGCGTTACAAATAGCCGCAGCGGCCTGGCAGATCGAAGCGGCAGGCTGGGCGACGGTCTGGCGAATGGCTCAGCAAGCGGCTTAAACGGCAATCCTGTACACTCCGGTGCGGCAGGCAGCTCCAGTGCTCATGCGATCCTGCGTGGAATGACCGGCAGCTACGCAGGGCAGAGCTTCGACCTGCTCAAGGGAAAGGTTACCATCGGCAGAGATCCTGCGTTCTGCAACATCGTTTATGAAAAGAGCACGCCCGGCATCAGCAGCCGCCACTGCCAGCTTTCCTACAATCCGGGGGAAGGCTGCTTCGTCCTGACCGACCTCGGTTCCTCCTATGGAACCTTTCTTGGAAATGGGAAAAAGCTCACCCCGAACGTCCCCGAAAAGCTCTATGCCGGAGATACGTTCTTTCTCTGCGATCCCTCAAACCGTTTTCTCGTTGCAAAGGAATAAACGAGATTTGTGTCTGCGCGCACTTGACACAAACTCGGCATGCACAAAAAACGTGCGCAGAAATGAGAGAACCTATGACTGCATCTGATACGATTTCTGCCAGAACAGGTCTTTCCTGTGCGGCTCTCCTTGAAACACGGCTGGTCGAGCTTTCCTCCGATACGCTTTCTTTTCCCGAAGCTGCCGTCTTTTACCATCTGATGGCAGATGGTCAGCTGCAAACAGAGACTTCCCTCCCGGTGCTTTTGCCGGGGGAGGGCAGCCTTGTCTGCTGCGGAGATTTTTATATTGAACCTTTGGAAATCCAGATTGAATTTTCAAAAGCCAACAACGCGACAGACTGGCTCGTAGGGCTGCTGTTTCGCCATACGGAACGCATCCGCAGCATCGATGGGACGCTTTTCGTCCTGACCTGCATCAGCCGTCCCGATGCGATCTCGCCAGCCTTTTCCTAATACACCGGAACATTTTACAACTGTCTATCATCAAAAGCCGCTTTTGCGGCGGAATGTGAGGAACTATGAATCCCGAACGTATCTGTTACGGCTGCTTTTCCGAAAAAGACCCCGGCACGGTCTGCCCCGTCTGCGGGTTCGATGAAACAAAGCAGCAGCCCTATCTCGCCCTTCCCCTGGGCACAATTGTAAACGGCCGCTACCTGATCGGCAAAGTCCTCGGCATCGGCGGCTTCGGCATTACCTACCTCGGCTTTGACCTGACCCTCGAAATCAAAGTCGCCATCAAAGAATATATGCCCTCCGCCATGGCTACCCGGAATACCGACCGCTATACTGTCGTTCTGACCAGTCATCAGGAAAAGGATTATCAATCCGGAATGGAACGTTTTCTGGAGGAAGCACGCATTCTGGCAAAGCTCCAGAACACACCGAATATCGTTTCCGTCCAGAACTATTTCCGGGAAAACAACACCGCATACTTCGTCATGGAATACGTGAACGGCACCAGTCTAAAAGCCTATCTTGCTGCGCGCGGGGAAAAAATTTCCTGCGAAGAAGCATTGAAAATCCTGCTGCCTGTTATGAACGCACTCGTTTCTGTCCACTCCATGCAGCTTTTACACCGGGATATCAGCCCGGACAACATTTACCTGACCGCCGACGGTGACAGCAGGCTTCTGGACTTCGGCGCAGCGCGCTTTGCTTCCGGTGATGGGAAAAGCGTTTCCGTTATTCTAAAGCATGGCTATGCCCCGGAGGAGCAATACTCTTCCCATGGAAATCAGGGACCCTGGACCTGTCTCTTATACACATCTCCGAGCCCACGAGACTAGGCATGAT
>ENA-OYXK01001065-OYXK01001065.1-human-gut-metagenome-genome-assembly--contig:-NODE-1065-length-12794-cov-11.959730_pt1 | contig 12794 bp, 10 predicted proteins | sample MGYA00244215_ERZ653417 | MGnify/ENA primary metagenome ERZ653417 (study PRJEB26926, sample SAMN06164905) | human gut metagenome | biome: ENVO:00009003; feature: ENVO:2100002; material: ENVO:00002003... | reverse complement strand
ATTTGCAAGCAGATGGCGTGCAAAGTCGCCAGACGCTCTTTGTGCGGTATTGCCTCAGCCAAAACTGAGGAAAACACTGAAAGTGTTGCCTTACATGTATTCATTTTTACGCGGACATAATCAATAAGAAAACGCTGAACGGTCTTATGCACAAGATCGTTCAGCGTTTTGTTTTTTTAGGGAAACTGGTGTTTTCTTTACTTTGCGATCCAGCAATCCATTTCTGCCTGACCGCTGAATACAAAGTACAAATCCTGATTTCCGGTAAGTCCCTGCACCGCAGCCGAAACTTCGGACAGCTTACCGCCTGCCGGAATCTCAGCATACCCCACAGCCTTTCCCGTAGGAGAACCAGTGCAGATCTTCACTGCACAGCCGAACTTTGAAGATGCTGTCAGAACGATCTGCGATGCACCCTTGGAAAAATCAACACCGCTGACCTTGATCCAGTCGCCCTTGTCAATTTCCGTGACAACTGTATCACCCAGTCCACGGACATTGATGCCGGCTTGGTCGGACATCATCTCCGCCGGATTCTTGACGTAGGGATTCACAGACTTCTGCTGTGCGATTCCTTTCATTGTGCCGGTAACCGTATTGATTTTCGTACCGGTCATTGTGATCTGATCCACCTGCGGACTGCGATAATTGCCCTCGATCCCCATTGCCTTTTCTACGCTGCGGTTGTGATAGAACAAGTACAGCTGTCCATTTACCGCACAGATGGAATGATGATTGTTGCCGTACAGTCCGAAAAACTTCCCCTGATTCGGGAACAGTTCTCCGCCGTAAGTATACGGACCAAGGGGGTTGCTGGCAGTCATATACTCAATAGCACCGCTGGTCATTCCGTAGGAATTTCCGGAAGTATTCCAGTTGGAGCAGTAGGTGTAATAGTAGGTGTCACCAATTTTATTGATACCGGAATCCTCGAACAGATACGGTGCTTCAATGGTCACCGGCGTTTCGGCAAGACTGATCATATCCTCGCCCAGTTTCACCACGCGGGAAGTTCCCGGCATAGCATCTTTTCCGTCCGGCACACCGCCGCCGAAGCAGAGATAACCGGTTCCGTCATCGTCTACCATAACTGCCGGATCAAACAGCCATGTTATATCACCGCAATTGGGTGTGGCTCTGGTAATCAGTGCCTTTCCCAGCGGATCGCTCCACGGACCAGTGGGGCTGTCTGCGGTCAGCACGCTGACACCATTTCCGCCGTTACAGAAATAGAGGAAAAACTTTTCCTTGCCATTGATGGTCTTGTGTGCGGCACAGGGTGCCCAGGAACAAGTTGCCCATTTGGCGATTCCCTCTGTACCTGCCACCGGAATCGCACCATGATCGGTCCAGTTTACCATGTCATCAGAGGAGATACAGTTGATCTTGTTGACTTGTGCGTAGGTATTTTCAGTGACATTTCCATTGCTGTCATACTCAATGACATCGTTGGTGGTGTAGACATACACTCTGCCGTTATACTCCATGACACCAGGGTCAGCTCCGAATCGCTGGGTAAACAGCGGGTTATTTTCCCCTTCTGCTTTATAGCTGGCAGCTGGCGTAATTCCGGCAAACAGCTTTTCCATTGCTGCTGTATCCACTATTTTTTCTGCAATCGGAAATTCTGTGATTTTTCCCAGCAGATAATCCTGAATCAGCTGGAGATCTGTACCGTTTACGCTGCCGCTCTGATCCACATCTGCTGCCAGACTTGCTGCATTGCCGGAGAATGCACCGGAAACGCCTTGTCGTGCCAGTGCCAGATCCATGCCGTTAATGACACCGTCTGCATTGACATCGCCCAGATGAAACGGTTTGGACTCCCCTGCACCGATGATGGACGTTCCACCCACAGCACCGATCGCCTCGTCCAGATAGAAGTTATTTGTACTTTCTGCGGTTTCCACATACAGCACCATATTCGTGGCATCTGCTGGAATCTGATAGTTTTTGTTGGCAAGCTGTACCCACTCACCCTTGACGGCAGTTCCCTCTGCCACGGTGGCGTACTGTGCCTCGCCGTTGGCATCGGTATATGCCAGTTTCAGGAAAAACTGGTCAGTTGTATCGCCGTCAAAGTATTCCACGTTAACGCTAAAGCTGTATTCTTTTCCCGGTACAAACACCTTGGGATTCAGTGTTCTTCCGGCACCATTCCACGCAGCCGTCCGATTCTGCACCAACAATGCTTCACTGCCCACATAGGCGGTTCTGCCGCTGGTGAGAACATCTGCACTGCCTCTGCCTTCCCAACTGTCTGTATCGCCCTCAAATGTGCTTTGGAAATACCAGCCGTATTCATTCGGTTCAATGGGTTTGTCATTGCCGCCGGGGTTGCTGCCGTCGCCCCACTCCGACTGGGGGATCATAGAGGTCAGTGTGGTATATGCCAGCTTCGGCTGATGATTGGTATCGTACAGCAGCGGAGTGTTCTCCGTTTTGATCCATGTGTTGGCATCGTTCGGCCCCCAGATGCACACGGCGGTCACTCTGCCGTCTGAGCTGGGATTTTTGTTCCAGTCCATAGCAGCCTGAAAGATCGCCTTGTACTTATCCGCCTGCTGCTGGAGCGTATACTTGCCGTTTTCCATAGTGATGTCCAATTCTGTGATCTGCAAATCGCAGCCAATGGACAGGAACTTTTTCATTGCCGTGGTGTATGCCGACACGCCGGAGAATCCGTCATAATCTGCGTTGATGTGGGACTGCATGCCAATGCCGTCCAGCAAGCCTTTTTCATAGAGAGATTTACACATGCTGTAGATGGCATCCCGTTTGTGATCCCAATACTCATTGTAATCGTTATAGTAAAGGGCACAGTTTTCCGGTGCATATTTCCGTGCATAAGTAAAGGCTTTTTCCACAAAGGCATTACTGCCGTAGACCTGTACCCAAGGAGATTGTCCGCTGATGTTCTCGCCCGGCTCTCTGGTGCCGCCATTGTTGGCGGTACGGTTGCTGTCGTCGCTGATACACTCATTCGCCACGTCGTAGGCATAGAGATTCAGATCCGGATACTGGGTCTTGATTGCCGCAAACATATTTTTGATGTAGCTTTCCATACGCTGATCCATGACTGCCGAGGAAACCCAATTTCCGCTGGCATTGAAGTTTTCCTTGAAAAACCACAGCGGTGTCTGGCTATGCCACACCAGTGTGTGTCCACGCATGGCAATATTATTATTGACGCAGAAGTCCATGATGCTGGCAGCATTGTTCAGAGAAACACCGATATTCGTTTCGCTGCACTGAGACTGCACCAGCGTTGCATCTGGCTTGGTTTCGTTCTCGCACTCGATGCTGTTATAGTCCTTCAGCACGCTGGCAGTAATGGTGGAGTTCTTTACAGTACTGCCGTTGAGAATATTGCCCACCCGAAAATAGTCGGCGAACTCGTCTTTCAGTCCCTTTTCCGCAGCCGCCGCAGAGACCTCGCTGCTGTCCGACTTTCCTGTTACGATGACATCATCAAACACAAAATCGTTAGTGCTGTCTGTGGTAATGGTCAGCCGGAATTCGCCGCTGTTTTCCGGTGCACGATAAGAAGCGGAAAGTTTTGTCCATTTGCCGGCTCTGGTCTGTTTTGCCGTCAGTTCGGTTTCCGTTTCCTGTGCCGTGTCCAGATCTGCACAGGAAAGAGACAGGTGAAAACGCTCCGCAGTTTCACTGTACACCCACACGCTGTATGTGTAGGTTTCCCCGCCGGAAAGATAGAAGCCCTTTTCTGCACTGGCACCGTCAGACGTGCTGGTTCGTCCGGTAACAGACATACCACGGGACGTGTTGCGACCGATGCCGTCTTCTGCTGTCAAAGCTACAGCATCAGCACTGCCGTACCAGCCGCCGTAGTTGACTTCAAAGTCGTTGCTGACCAGTTCTGCCGCAGATACTGTTCCTGAAATTGCCGGGAAACAGGATAATGCACCTGCACTGCACAGTACCGCAGTCAGTCCTGCCAGCCATTTTTGCTTGTTCATACAAAAAATTCCTCCTTTTGTTGATGTAAACTTCGATTCAAACTACATTTATTGTAACAGAAGGAAGATTTCTTGTATTGCAGGATTGTCATGCAATTTATATATTTGTAAAGTAAATTTTATCCCTGCGATTTTCGAAATTCTGTCGGTGTCATACCGTGAACTTCTTTGAAAACTCGTGTAAAATGGCTCTGGGACGAGAACCCCAGCAGACTGCTGATCTGGGAGAGATTTTGCTCTGTTTTCAACAGCAGTGTTTCTGCCTCCTGCATTTTTTGCTGCTGGATAAAATCAGACAGCGTCCTGCCTGTTTGCTTTTTGAATTCCGTAGTCAGTCCGCCGCGGCTTTTGCCGCAGTATGCTGCGATGTCTGCGGTGCGGATCGGTTCTGCCATATGACTGCGGATATACTGCAACACATTTCGCACCAATCGGGACTGGCTGCCGCCGCACTGTTTCAGCTTTCGCACCTGATCGGCATAGTCCAGGATCATGTGATACTGCAAGTTCTTGATTCGTTCCATGTCCGGCAGGGATTCGCATTTGGAAATGTAATGTTCCTCCGTTTCCAAAACTTCTTCGGCAGGCAGACCAGCCTGGATCGCCGCACGGGAAACAATGGTTTCCAGCCGAATGAAAAAATTCCTGTGATGCCGCAGCAGCTGCGGTGCAAGCTGTCCGGAACGAACTGCCGGAATTTTTGTTGCACCATCGATCAGACCGTCTACGTCGCCCTGCTGCACCTTCCGAATGATGTCCTGCTCAATCGACAGAGAACGCATGTGCCCTTCTGGATTTCTGTTTTCCGGATCGGACAGGATTTCATTTTCTTTCATTTCTGCTGTAATGGTTTTCTGTTCCCTTTGCTGGATTCGCAGATCAGAAATGTCGTACATGGTTCGGTTGACTGTGAAATTGTACAGGATCATTGCCTGCAAAAGGGTATCCGGATGCATTCCCGAAAGCGTTTTCATCTCAGCTGCAAACACAGAAAACTGTTCAGGCAGCAAATGCAGCGAACCTCCCAGCTTTTTCAATTCGTGTTCCGAAATTGCCAGTTCGCTGACTGGTCCGGCGACAAAGCAGTACGACTGATGCCGGACATAGCCATAGTAAAACATATCGTGATAGGAAAAATAGCCCAGTGGTGCGGTTTCCTGCAAAAGTGCATCAATGCAGAGAATCACAGGATCTGCTGCCAGCTGCACCGGAGAATAGGTGTAGATCTTCTCCTGCTGTCGGTAGAGGCGTACCGGCAGTCCAAACATATTGGAAAACTGCCGGCTGAAATAGCAGAGCTGCGATTTGGTCAAAACGTGCTGCACAGAAGATTGTTCAGACATGGCAGAATTTTCACTCCTCTCTTTGTAAAGGCAATACCGCACAAAGAGCATCTGGCGACTTTGCACGCCATCTGCTTGCAAATTTCTCGTCATATTTCACAAAAATGCTCGTGAATACATCAAGTATTCACTCCGCTTTTTGTTTCATCTGACGAAAAATTTGACGACGCATCTGTCGCACACTCTTTGTGCGGTATTGCCTAAAGTTCTCACTGGCGAAGTTTTAGTCAATACAATCATAATTGATAACAATATTATACTATATTTTGTGAAGCATGTCAAATACAAAAATCCACTGCAAAAGGAAAACCCGAGATCCCACATGAGAATCTCGGGTTTTTATAGGAAATCAGATGAAACAAAATGTCATAATTCAGAGCAACGATGCACAAAACATATCTGTAAACTGCATCGTCAGATATTGCCGGAAGATGTCGCTGTATGCCGGAGCAGACAAAGGTCGAAACCATTCAGCACACCGTCTGCATGCAGATCCCCTGCCTGCCAGTCAGCAAGCTTTGTTTCCGGAACGCCAAGCAGCCACTTTTGCAAAAGCACAACATCTGCCAGATTTACCTTGCCGTCTGCATTGACGTCGCCGGTATTTACAGGCGGTTTTTCTGTTATCACTGTCGTGGTTGCCGCTGTCGTCGCCGAAGCAGAAGTTGCGGTGGTCGCCTTTGTGATCGTTACCGTTGCCTTTGTAGTTGTTGTCGTTGCCTTTGTGGTGGTAGTAGTTGTTGTGGTCGTCGTTGTGGTGGTTACCACAGGCGGTCCGTCGATCACAGTTCCTTTCACGGCACCGATTGCCTCATCGATATAGAAATTATCTGTATCGCCTTCCGTTTCCACATAAATTTTAAAATTCTTTCCGCCCTCCGGCAGTTTGAAACTGGGATTTGCGAGCTGCACATAGTTTCCTTTTGCTGCGGAAGCAGACGCAATTCTGGCGTACTTCGTTTCTCCGGCAGCATCTGTGTACTGTAGAGAAAGTGCAGCATTTTTGGAACTTTCTCCGTCCATGTAATTCAGGCATACGCTGAAACTATATTCTTTTCCAGCCTGAAATGCTTTTGCCGGCAGCGTTTTTTCTGCTCCGTTCCACGCACTGGCACGATTCTGCACCAAAAGTGCATTGGTTCCCTGATACGGTATTCTTCCGCTCAGTGCAATATCTGCTGCACCGTGTCCCTGCCAGTCGCAGTTGTCCGACTCAAAAGTATCGTGAAAATAATAACCGTTTTCATCCGGTTCTACCGGCTGGTCTTCCAATGTCACAACAAACGTAGAAACACTTTCCGCAGGGAGCTGTGCCCAGAAGCTGCTGCTGTCATGCTCCAGATCTTCCGTTTTCGCCAGATTTTCAGAGGCGGAAGTACGATAACGGTCAACCTCTGTAATTTGTGCATCAGCATCTACAGCGAACTGCTGCGAATAGCTTTCTGTTCCCTTGTTAATGGCAACAATGGTTACCTGATTGTCATCGCCCTTATATGCAGACACATAGACATTGTCTGCCGGCTGTTCCGTAGCATCGATCCGCACATCGCCGGGACGAACATATTTGGAGTATTGTGCCATGCAGTACCCACGCTTGCTGATCTTTCCGTCTTCCGTCATCAAACCATAATTCCGGCGGATATACCACCAGGTATAGGCACTCATATTGCCCACAACCATAGCATTATGGATATTTTCCGAAACCTGCAGTGCCTCCGGATAGCGATTCGCCGAATCCTTGTCACTGTTTGGAACATAAACTTCTGTCATCCAGATTTCTTTTCCGCTGTTTTCCAGTTCCGGAAAGTCCATCCATGAACGCTGTGTGCCGTAAAAGTGCGTACCGAACAAGTCACAGTTTGCCATTGCCTTGCTGTTATTCAAGATTTTCCGGTAAAATTTCTTGCCGCCGTCCGGCACCCATGAGGCATTTTCCGGTACATACTGAAAAGATTCCGGTGACATCAGGCGGGTGCTTGTGATCTGATCGCCATAGTTGGCAATGAAGTCTGTTGTTTCATCAGTAGACCAATATGTCCACTCGGACGCATAATCCGGTTCATTCTGTACAGAGACAGCGTACAAGTCAACATTATTATTTTTCATGTAAGTGCCAAAATCATTCAGATGCTTTGCATAGGCAGCATAATTGGATTTGGGCAGATGCAGCTTACCGTTGCTTCCGCCGGATTCCGTTAGATTTGCCGGCGGTTCCCACGGTGATGCAAAAACAGTGACACCCATTTGCGTCGCAAACTGTGCAGTCGGGAGTGCTCTGTTCCACTGGCTGCTGTCCGGATTTACAAACACCCGAAGTACCGTCAGCCCCAGTTCATTCTCTCCGTTTCCAAATGCCGTCTGCCGCTGTGCCTGCGTCAGATCTCCTGCCCATTCCGGATGGTTGATTCCGCCGAATCCACGAATCGTCTGATACTCTGTGTCTGTATCAATGACACAAACGTCAGCGGCAGAAACTGTTTTCGTCGGAAAAATGGATGCTGTTGTTACAGACAGCAGTGCTGCCGTAAAACCAGCTACGACTTTTCTCAAATTCATATACATTCCCTCCTGTGAAATGTGCCGTTTTGCTTGTTGTGTCTATTATAGCAATTTCACATTGCGGTGTATATCATTTTTGTCATGTACTTTTGCATTATTGTCATATGATCTTGTGTAAATGTATATCTGCGGAACTTTATGCAATCTGCCGAAAAATTTGTCGACGCATCTTATGCACAGGCTTTGTGCGGTATTGCCTTTACTTTTGAGCATCTTTTGCGAGAACCTCATCAATGGTATTCTGAAGTGTACTGAGATTTTCGTCATTGTCAATGCCGCCCATAAGTGCTTCGCCCACGATATTGCCGTTTCTGTCAATGACATACGTTGTCGGGAACGCAGTGACACCCAGTGCAAATTTTCCGGCATCGCTGTCAGAATCAAAATAGATGTTCCGATATTTCGCTCCCTTTGTTTCCAGAATTTGTTTCGCCGTCGCAATATTCTGCTCGTCACCGTCAAGTGCACCGACATTTACACCAAGCACTTCACCGCCCTGTTCTTTGATGCGATCATTCAGGGCATTCATTTCACTGAGCTCCTCCACACAGGGTTTGCATTCGTTGAACCAGAAATTCACCACTGTCACAGCATTCTCAGCGAAAACACTGCTGTCCACCTTATTTCCGTCCAGATCTTTTCCCTCAAACTGCGGGAATGCAGTGCCAGACGCATCGCTGGTCTGCTCCTCAGAAGAATCCGTCGGAAGTGCTGCGATCTCCTCTTCAATTTTGCGGATCTGTTCTGCATCTGATTTCAGCGTTTCATATTCTGCATCAGTAAACTGATCTTTTGCACCGTCTACAGCAGCCATCAGCACATCGCCGTAGTTTGAACTCAGCGTGTCCTCTGTGACATTTTTGCTCATAGATGCAAACACCTTTTCCCACAGATCATTGTTTTTCGCCATGATCGCATTTTCCTCATCCAAAAGTTCCTGTGAAGATTTTCCGGATGTTTCTGCTTCGCCGGATACTTCACTGGACACGCTTGAAGAAGTGTCCTTTACCGTACTGCCGCATCCGCTGAGCGGGACAGAAAGTGCCAGACAAGCTGCTAACATCATCATCAGATTCTTTTTCATTTTCATTTTTTAAGCTCCTTTTTTTCTGTTGAAATTTCTTTTGCCTTTGATAGATCTCCAAAACCATATTGATAACATATGGCATGGGTCGGACAGGATTTCATACACATGCCGCAGCGGATACACTCGGCATGGTTGGGCTGTCTGGTGACATCGACATCCATTTTGCATGCCTTTGCACAAGCTCCGCAGGATACGCATTTGTCTTTGTCCACCTTCATCTGAAAAAGCGATACCCGATTCAAAAGTGCATAAAATGCTCCCAGCGGACACAGCCATTTGCAGAACGGGCGGTAGAAAAACACACTGCCAAGTATCACAGCCAGCAGGACAAATGCTTTCCATGAAAAAAGTGTACCAAGTGCCGTGCGGATTCCTTCATTGGTGATCGACAACGGAATCGCACCTTCCAGCACGCCTTGCGGACAAAGGTATTTGCAGAAGAACGGATCCCCCATTCCCAGCTCATTGACGACTACCATCGGGAGAAGAATCACCATCACCAGCAAAATACCATATTTCAGATAACGCAACGGTTTCAGCTTTTGGGTAGAGAGCTTTGGCGACGGGATCTTATGCAAAAGCTCCTGAAACCAGCCGAACGGACACAGAAATCCACAGATAAATCTCCCCAGCAAAACACCAAGCAATATCAATATTCCGGTGACATAGTAAGAAAACTTGAATTTCGATGACCCTACAACTGCCTGAAATGCCCCGATGGGACAAGAGCCTGCTGCTCCCGGACAGGAATAGCAATTCAATCCCGGCACACAGGCGTATTTTCCCTTTCCCCGATTCAGAGAACCATTCAAAAAATTGGGGAGATGCATGTTGGTCAGAAGTGCTGCTGCTGCCTGAATCCAACCGCGAAACCGTGCAAGAATGTGCACATTTTTTTTGTTGATCTGTTTGTTCTTAGCCAATTCCAACACACTCCATACACAGGCGGATCGCTTTTGAAAAAACTGTCTGGGCTTCCTCCCGCCAGATGCCAAAGATGAGCATCGCTATTCCCGCAAGAAGAAGCAGCACTTGCACTGCCGCTTTTTTGAATACCATTTGTTTCCCTCCAATGCTTTGATGACACCAGTATACATCATGCGATATAAAATCTGCGTTAAGAGAAAATTAACACAGATTTTATCTGCGTCTGTTATAATAAAGGTAAAAATTATAAGAGCCTGTTTTGTATCCTGCCCCGAACACTGCTCCATGGCAAGTTTTTAACGGTAAACCGTGCAGCAAAAGATACAGAACAATCTCTGGGGAGCATGCTATGAGACTTTTCGTAATAGAAGATGAACAATCCCTGCGGGAGGACATCACAAAAAAATTACAGCGTTCAGGATATGAAGTCGATGCCTGCGGCGATGGAGAAACCGCTTCAGAATATCTGTCTGTGGAATATTATGATTTGATATTATTAGACCTGAACCTTCCTAAGATCGATGGAATGACGCTTCTCCGCAGCTTCCGGAAAGAAAATCAGGAAACGCCGGTATTGATCTTATCCGCACGAAGTGAAATTGCTGACAAAGTGGAGGGACTGGATGCAGGGGCAAATGATTACCTTTCGAAGCCATTTCACCTTGCAGAACTGGAAGCCAGAATCCGCAGCCTGACACGCCGGCAGTTCATTCAGCGGGATGTACGCCTGCAATGCGGACAGATCGTATACGACACCAAAAGTCGTACTGCAACAGCAGGCGGCGTTGTAATCAATCTGACACGCAAAGAAACCGGCGTACTGGAATATCTGATGCTGCATCAGGGCAGACCCGTCAGTCAGGAGGAACTCATTGAACATGTATGGGACAGCAGCGTGGACAGTTTCAGCAATTCGATTCGTGTCCACATTTCTGCACTCCGGAAAAAACTCCGTGCAGTTCTTGGCTATGACCCCATTCGGAATCGTATCGGAGAGGGTTATGAAATAGAAGGAGAATCAAAATGAAGCGAATGAAACGACTGTCCTTTCAATGGAGAATCACACTGCTGACTGCCATTTTGATTGCCGGAACTTGTATATGTTCCAATCTTCTGCTCTATCGTTCCGGTACGGTCGGCATAGATTCGCTGAATGGCTTTGTCATGGAATATGATCCAGAAAGTTCCGATGTTCTGAAAATTGAATTTGATGATCAGCAGATGTCCGCATTTCTCCATCAGTTTTCGCAGGAAATTTACGATGTGAAAGCAGAATTCGGAAGAAAATGCTGGTATATCACAGCCGCAGTCACACTGCTTAGTGCAGCGATCGCATATTTTGTAAGCGGCAGAGCACTCAAACCGCTGAAACAATTTTCAAAGCAGACAGAAAACATCAATCAGGACAATCTTACCAGCACCCGTTTTGATGAAAACACCGCAGCAGAATTTCAGCAGCTGAGCTGCTCGGTCAATCATATGCTTGACCGGCTGGCACTTTCCTTCGACTTACAGCGTCAGTTTGCAGGAAATGCTGCACATGAATTGCGTACACCGTTGGCAATGATGCAGACAAAATTGGAACTGTTCGCCGAAGAACATTCTGACAGCTGTGCAGAAACCGCAGAACTGGTTCAATTTCAAATCGATCAGGTAAACCGCCTGACTGCCCTTGTCCGCACGCTTCTGGAAATGAGCAATTTGCAGTCTGTTTCACGTTCCGATGAAATCGAATTGGCACCGCTGGTTGACGAGATCCTGACGGATCTCACCACACTTGCGGAACAGAAAAATATTACACTGCATCAAAACTGTGAGGACATTCATATGATCGGCAGTGATACACTGATTTACAGACTGCTGTTTAATCTCGTTGAGAATGCGATCAAATACAATCATACAGGCGGCAGCGTAACGGTTTCTATCCGGAAGGAACAGCATCAGGCATTGCTGCATATTACAGACACAGGCTGTGGGATTCCGGAAGCATACAGAGAGAGTATTTTTCAGCCGTTTTTTCGTGTAGATAAATCAAGAAGCAGGCAAATGGGCGGTGTCGGTTTAGGGCTTGCCCTTGTGAAAGAAATTGCAGTATTGCATGGCGGGAATGTCTGTGTGGAATCAAGTTCAGAAAAAGGAACGACTTTCGCTGTAAGATTGCCATTGATGGGAAAAGTGGAATAGGACTGTTTGACAAATATACGGATTTTTCAGGCGAGCCCTAAGGCAATACCGCACAAAGATTGTGCGACAGATGCGTCGTCAAATTTTTCGTCAGATGAAACAAAAAGCGGAGTGAATACTTGATGTATTCACGAGCATTTTTGTGAAATATGACGAGAAATTTGCAAGCAGATGGCGTACAAAGTCGCCAGACGCTCTTTGTGCGGTATTGCCCTAAGGTAGCAAAATCAACACGACAGTGAAAGGGAGAAACGAATTATGGGTGCATGGGGTACGGGATTGTATTCCGATGATTTTGCACTGGATGTGAAAAGTGAATTTTTAGATGCAATCAATTCTGGAAAGCCATATCGAGAAGCATTTGAGGAGTTAAAGAAAACATATGTGGATAATACATATAATGACGATCCGGACATACCAGTATTTTGGTTTGTATGTGCGGACATTTTATGGAAAAAAGGCCGCTTAGACGAAGATATTAAACAGACGGCATTAGCATATATCGAAAGCAACTCAGATGTTGAACGTTGGAATTTAGAGTCATCTGCTCTGGGAAAGAAAAGAAAAACAGTTTTGGAAAAATTAAAGGCTAAATTACTTTCACCGCAGCCAGAGGCAAAACCGATTCGGATAAAGAAATTTTATGAGTGCCCCTGGAATGAACTGACCCCAAAAAGTTAGACAAAGATTCAAAAGAAAATCTATGCAAAGCGA
>ENA-OYXK01001058-OYXK01001058.1-human-gut-metagenome-genome-assembly--contig:-NODE-1058-length-12839-cov-6.125548_pt1 | contig 12839 bp, 12 predicted proteins | sample MGYA00244215_ERZ653417 | MGnify/ENA primary metagenome ERZ653417 (study PRJEB26926, sample SAMN06164905) | human gut metagenome | biome: ENVO:00009003; feature: ENVO:2100002; material: ENVO:00002003... | reverse complement strand
TGATGGACAATCACGATTTTGTCTATACCCACATCAAGAACCTGAAAGCGAAACTCGCTGTCGCGGGATGTAAGGACTGTATCAGGAATGTGTATGGAACGGGATATAAATGGACTGAATTATGAAAAAGAAGAGCCTGATGTACAAATCGCTCACGCAGTTCATTGTCTGCGTGGCAATACTCCTGCTGTTGGCAACCCCTCTGTTCTATTGGTTGACCAAGAGCTTCTATGCCGAGGACATGATAGATATTATCGAAGCCATACAGCAAGGGAAACCGGTTCCGGCCCTCGATCTCGAAGAGGATATCCTGCATGGTATCATGATCCAGTTTGCACTTATCGTTACCGTATTGGGCGTGGCTATCGTGCTGATGATGCACTTCATTTCTGGCCGTCTATGGCAACCGTTCGACAAGACACTGGAGGCAATAGAACATTTCAAGCTGGAAAATGGAGTATGTCCACAATTAGCGGAAAGCGACACCAAAGAATTTGCAAGACTGAATACCGCCTTGCAAAGACTGATGACGAACAGCCTCAACAGCTACCGGTTACAGAAAGAGTTTACGGAAAATGCCTCACATGAGCTACAAACGCCATTGGCTGTATTCCAAAGCAAGCTCGACCTGTTACTGCAACAACCTGAGCTGACCGAACGGCAAGCCGCCATCATACAGGATTTATACCAAATGAACAGCCGCCTGTCGCGGTTGAACCGAAACCTGCTTCTGCTGGCCAAAATGGAAAACAACCAGTTCAGCCGTACGGAGTCCGTCGATGTCATAACGGTGATAAAAGAACTTCAGCCCTATCTCGAAAGTCTTTCCGGCGAGTTGGTCTTGAAGCAAAACTTTTCAGCGGACTCTTTGCCGATAAAGGCCAACCATTCCTTGTTGGAAAGTATGGTAAACAATCTTGTCGTGAATGCCGTTCGCCACAATAAGACCGGTGGAGAAATAACCGTATCCTTGTCGGACGACCGGCTGACAATATCCAATACGTCGGACGACGTGGCACTGGATGCCGACCAGATATTCAACCGTTTCTATCGCCCGTCGGAAAAAACGACAGGCAACGGTCTCGGACTCTCCATTGTCAAGGCCGTATGCGATTATCACGGCTGGAAGATTTCATACGCCTATACTAATGGAAAACATGAGTTTACGGTGATATTTCTGTAAATCTTCAAACTTTCCCCAAAGTCACCCGATATCTTTGCTGCCATAAATCAAAAAGATGATGGCAGCATGAAAAAGATAGCACTATGTATCGTCGGTATTTACAGTTTTGCCCTCTTGTCGGCCCAAAATCCGACAGATAACCTGAACACAGAAAGGAGTGATAGTTTACCTATCCATGTAATAAATAGTTTTAGCAAAAGACTTGATAGGTTCTCATCCTCCCGGTTTTATCAAATGACATATATTGGCGTTCCTCTGGTTGTCGGAGGTTTGATTGTAAAAAGTGAGGACGACCATTTCCGGAGCCTGCGCAACGACTATCTGCCCCGGTTCAATCGTCGCGCGGACGACTACCTGCAATATGCCCCGGCAGCCGTCATGCTGGGAATGAAGGTCGCCGGCGTGAAAGGACGAAGTTCGTGGGGAAGGATGATTGTCTCGGACGCCTTCTCCGCTCTCTTGATGGGAAGCGCGGTGAATACCTTGAAACAGACCACCCATGTGATGCGACCGGACGGCTCGAACGACCGTTCTTTTCCTTCGGGCCATACGGCAACGGCGTTCATGACGGCGACCATGCTGACCAAAGAGTACGGGCATAAAAGCCCCTGGATCGGCATCGGGGCCTATACCGCAGCTTCTACCACGGGGTTGATGCGGATGGCGAACAACAAGCACTGGTTGAGCGACGTACTGACCGGGGCAGGCATAGGAATCCTCTCCACGGAGTTGGGTTATTATTTTGCGGATCTGATATTCAAGGAAAAGGGAATCAACCGGTTCGATGATAAAGAGATATTCGAACGAATGGCGAACCCCTCATTCATAAGTCTATATCTCGGACTCAATATTCCGTTGAGCGGATACGATATCGACGAACAGACGGAGTTCCGCACCTCTTCGGGCAGCTCGGCCGGTGTGGAAGGGGCTTATTTCTTCAATCCCTATATCGGCGTGGGCGGACGCTTCGCAGTCTCCAATACCTCCATAATCGTCAATAACGATGATGCAGAGGACAATACATTCGATGCGATGTCTTTGTGCGGAGGAGCCTATTTCTCCTATCCGTTGTCGGTACGCTGGCTGGTCGGCAGCAAATTGTTGGGCGGCTATGTGCATTATCCCAGTCTGAAACTTTCCGAACAGACGGTGCCTGCAAAAAATGGAGTTTGTTTCGGAAGCGGGTTCTCTTTGACGTTCAAGGCGAAAGAGCACTTGGGCGTGCGGTTTTTCCTTGACTATAACCTGATGCCCTCGCACAGTGCTGGCAGCTCGGAATGGATGAATACACTGACGTGTGGAGCCTCAATAGCTGTTACTCTGTAGATTTTAATCTTTTATATATGCCGTCAACCCTCAATCAGTAAAAGTTATACTCCTATCCGTAATCTGGATAGCGGAAATCTTTTTCCTCACAAGTAATTTTGCCGTAGAAAAATAACAGAAAATAAGATATTTAACGAATAGAAGAATATGGATACGGATAATAAAATGACACGTCGGAGTGCGTTGAAACGGATGGGTATAGCCGTAGCAAGCACAGTTGCCGCCTCGTCCGGTCTGCTCTCGCTGACATCCTGCGAGGAGAAGAAAAAGAAGCGTATTATGCTTTATTTTACAGGAACGGGCAACTGCCTCTATGTGGCACGACAGCTTGGTGGCAAGGATGCGGAGTTGTTAAGCATTCCACAACTGATGAAACAGAAGAAATTTGAGATTGAGGCGGACGAAATCGGCATAGTGTATCCCATATACGGGCACATGCCGCCCAACATGGTTCGCCGATTTATCCAAAAAGTGAACTTGAAGGCTGACTACCTGTTTGCGGTCTTGACATACGGCAACCGAAAGTGCAATGCGGTGGAAATATGGGATGACATATCCCGACAGGCAGGGAAACGGTTCGACTATATAGGGACTATCATCATGGTGGACAACTGGCTACCGAACTTCGATATGAACGAGCAGATTTTGATAGACAAACATATTCCGGAGAATCTGCAAAAGATAACCGCAGACCTTGCCGGACAAAAACGGTGGCATGAGCCCGTTACGGAGGAAGAAAGAGAACAGCACAAGGAATTTTTGTCAAGAACCGGCATAGACCCCTCGACGGGTTTTGTCCTGAAAAGCGAGAACTGTTTTACCGTAACCGATGCCTGTATCGGTTGCGGAGCCTGCGTTTCGGTCTGCCCGTGCGGCAATTATGAACTGACATCATCAGGTGTTAGGATGTCCGGCGATTGTGAATATTGCTTCGCCTGCATCCAGAACTGCCCGCAGAAAGCTATCCGCTTCATCAAATCGAAAGACGGTTCATTCCCGAACGGCATAGAGAAAAACCCCAATGCCCGATACCGTAACGAACATGTTTCGTTGATGGACATCAAACGGGCCAACAACCAGTTCTAAAATATACAATCATGTTGCTATAACTATGGCGACCGGCAAATGTTAGAAGTAATTTAGCAACAATTAAAGTAATGGTAATTAAAATGACAGAAATATGAAAAAGTTGATTCTATGTTTGACCATCCTGCTGGGACTTAGCACCTCCGGCATACAGGCAAAAGATTTAGTTGTTTATTTCTCCGCACAAGGACATACACAAGCCGTAGCGGAAGAGATTGCAAGAGTGACCGGTGCGGATATTCTGCGTATCGAAGCGGCAGATCCGTATGCAGCCAATCCGTATGATGATAGTGAACGTGTCAAGAGGGAGGCATACGATGACCAGCGTCCCGGAGTGGCAAATCTGCCCGATGCGGAAATCATTGCGCAGTATGATAGGCTGTTTGTCGGTTCGCCCATCTGGTGGCATCAGCCCGCAATGGTGTTTTGTACGTTCCTCGAAGCATACGACCTGACAGGTAAGACCATTGTGCCGTTCTTCACGTATGATTCGAATACTTATCTGAACGAGTCGATGCAGAAGGTTTACAAGGTGACGCTGGATTCACGGCATGTCCCCGAAACGTTGCCCGAGGACTTGGATGCTGAAGATATCACCACTCCCGGACGGCCGGACGATAGCGGAATCGACATGCCGGATGGAGTCCGTGACGTGAAGGCGTGGCTGAAAAGACTGGGATTGGAATAAAATATTCTTGTAAGTAAACACTTAAAACTGTAATAACAATGAAACGAGCCTTTTTTTATTTTCTCACGGTTCTGTCCGTAATGATATTGGCTACAGCTTGTAGCAAAGATGACGATTTCAATCCCGATAACCAGAACTCGGATGAAATACAGTATGACGGCAATCGCAAAATTCTTATAACATACTTTTCCGCAACGGGCAACACTCAACGGTTGGCGGAGCAAATCATCGCGGCTACGGGAGCAGATGCTTTCCGAATTGAGGCGGCGGAGCCGTATGCGACGAACCCATACGATGACAGCGACCGCATACAGAACGAATCATACAACAACCTGCGTCCCGGCGTGGCCACTTTACCTGAAAACGTGGAGGAGTACGACGTAATTTTTGTCGGTTCGCCCATCTGGTGGCACAATCCGGCGATGGTAGTCTGCACATTCTTGGAGAGCTACGACCTCGCAGGCAAAATCATCGTTCCGTTTTTCACTTACGGAGCCACGACATATCTCCAGCAGTCCCTTGACAAGATCTACGAGGTTACTCCCCAGTCCGTCCATTTGAGAACCTATACAGGCGGAGGCGTTGAAAACTGGTTACGGAATATACATATCATCGAATAAAATGAAAGCATGTGTTTTATCGCTTTTCCTGTTTCTGATGGGAACCTGTCAGGGTGGAATGGTGTCCGCCTTGACTGCCGCAGCGCATCCGGAAACAATCAGGGGACTTGTTCTGCTTTATCCGGCTTTCTGTATTCCGGAAGACATGACCGCCCTCTTTCCGTCTTATTCTGATGTTCCGAAAACCTACCATTTCCGATGGCTGAATATCGGACGACCATATTTCGAGCACTTGTACGGATTCGCCCCGTATGCCGTTATCGGCAGTTACAAGAAAGAGGTGCTGCTCCTGCACGGCGACAATGACGGCATCGTGCCTGTTTCCTATTCCCATCGGGCAGTGGAAGCATATTCGTCCGCCCGTCTCGAAACGTTCCGTGGCGCAGGTCACGGCTTTTACGGTGATGATTTCGAGACAGCGGCAGGCTTCATATTGAAATATATGTCGGAACATTTGAACCAGATGAAAAGCAGGAATCGGTAAGGTTTCGTTTCGCTGTCCGTTCGATTACTTCCCGTTATCGTAAAAGTATAATTATGAAGGATAAAAGAAATATATTTATGAGAGCAAGAAGGGCACTGGTTGGGCTCTTCTTTATTGGAATTACCTTGCTGTTCCTTGACTTCACGGGAACAATACATGCGTGGTTGGGCTGGATGGCAAAAATACAATTCCTGCCCGCATTACTTGCCCTGAATGTCGGTGTGGTCGTTGCGTTGGTTCTGCTGACACTGTTGTTCGGCAGGGTCTATTGCTCTGTCATCTGCCCGTTAGGTGTGATGCAGGACATCGTATCGTGGGTAAGTGGTAAACGTAAAAAGAAACGATATCGTTTTTCCTATTCCCCGGAAAAGAAATGGCTGCGCTATGGTGTATTAGGGCTGTTCATTGCGGCTATGATTGCCGGCATCGGTTCGTTCGTGGCATTGCTGGCTCCTTACAGTTCCTACGGACGGATCGCTTCCAATCTGTTCGCCCCTCTGTACCGCTGGGGAAACAACCTGCTGGCATATTTCGCCGAGCGGGCGGACAGCTATGCCTTTTATGAAACGGATGTGTGGATGAAGAGCCTGCCGACGTTCATTATTGCCATACTGACATTGGTCGTGCTGGCTGTGCTCGCGTGGCGGAACGGACGGACTTACTGCAATACGATTTGCCCGGTGGGAACGGTTTTGGGATTTTTCTCCCGTTTTTCCCTGTTCCGTATCACGATTGACGAGAACAAGTGCAATGCTTGCGGTCTCTGTTCGCGCAAATGCAAAGCGGCGTGTATTGATGGCAAGGGACATCGGGTAGATTACAGTCGTTGTGTGGCGTGTATGGACTGCATCGACACCTGCAAGCATGGGGCTATCAAATACCGGTTGAGATCGAAAAGAACTGAAGGTCGGACGACAGAGAATACCGTACAAAAAATCGGAAATGACCAGATAGATACCGCCCGCCGCAGTTTCCTCACCGCGACGGCTCTTGTCGCGGCGACCGCTACACTGAAAGCGCAGGAGAAGAAGGTGGACGGCGGGCTGGCCGTCATCGCCGACAAGAAGATCCCCGATCGCAGCACTCCGATTGTTCCTCCCGGAGCACAGAGCCTGCGTAATATGGCCACGCATTGTACGGCCTGCCAACTCTGCATATCGGCCTGTCCCAACAGTGTACTCCGTCCCTCGACGAAACTGGAAACCCTGATGCAGCCGGAAGCATCCTACGAACGGGGTTATTGCCGTCCGGAATGCACGAAGTGTTCGGAGGTTTGCCCTGCGGGAGCCATTTTGAAAATCACGGCAGCAGACAAATCGGCCACCCAAATCGGTCATGCCGTGTGGGTAAAGGAGAACTGCATCCCGCTGACCGACGGCGTGGATTGCGGCAACTGCGCCCGGCATTGTCCGGCAGGAGCCATACAGATGGTTCCGTCCGATCCGGATATGGAGGATTCGCCTCGAATCCCCGTGGTGAATACCGAGCGTTGCATCGGTTGTGGAGCATGCGAGAACCTGTGTCCGGCACGTCCGTTCAGTGCCATCTACGTTGAAGGGCATGAACGGCATCGAATCATATAAAATAAAGAACTATGAGTGAACAAAAAGATATAAACCGCCGGGAGTTCCTGAAACGTCTCGGCATAGGTGCAGCCGCCACGACAACCGCTTTGGCCGGCTGCGATACGAAGGGTAATCCGATGGTTGCCGACCGTATGGCACAAGGCGAAGTTCCGACCGACAGTATGACCTACCGTACCAATCCGAAAACCGGTGAAAAGGTTTCCGTGCTGGGCTACGGCTGTATGCGCTGGCCGATGAAGCCTGCCGATGATGGTAGCGGTGAAATCATCGATCAGGAAGCTGTCAATGCCTTGATTGATTATGCTCTTGCGCATGGTATCAACTACTTCGATACCGCACCGCCTTATTGTCGGGGACTTTCGGAGAAAGCAACGGGTATTGCCTTGAAACGGCATCCCCGCAATTCCTACTACATCGCCACCAAAATGTCCAACCACCGTCTGGTAGGACAAGGACTGTCGCCACAGGAACTGTTCGACGCTTCCGTGCAGATGTACCGCAACTCCTTCCGTGACTTGCAGACAGACTATATCGATTACTACCTGTTGCACATCGTCGGAATGGGCGAAGGTCTGCCTACGCTGATGGAGCGTTTCTTCGATAACAACCTGCTCGTTTTCCTGCTGAAGGAGCGCGAGGCGGGACGCATTCGTAATTTAGGCTTCTCCTATCATGGCGATATCCGGGCGTTCGACTATCTGCTCTCGCGCCACGACGAGTTTCATTGGGACTTTGTGCAGATTCAACTTAACTATGTAGACTACCGTCATGCGTCGGGTATTAATTTCAATGCGGAATACCTCTATGGGGAACTCGACAAGCGGAACATCCCCGTGGTGGTTATGGAGCCGTTATTAGGCGGTCGTCTGGCCGGATTGACCGACCACCTGAACGCACGTCTCAAGCAGTGCCGCCCCGAAGAGAGCATCGCCGCGTGGGCGTTCCGCTTCGCCGCCTCGTTCCCCCAGGTGCTGACTGTGCTGAGCGGCATGACCTACATGGAGCATTTATAGGACAACATCCGCACCTTCACACCGCTCGCCCCCTGTACGGATGAAGAACTTGCTCTGCTCGAAGACACGGCGCAGACCATGTTGAAATATCCTTCGGTACCTTGTACAGCATGTCAGTATTGCATGCCTTGCCCCTACGGATTGGACATTCCGGGCATCTTCGCCCATTACAACAAGTGTATCAATGAGGGCAACGTGCCCGCGTCTTTGCAAGACGAGAACTATCGGAAAGCTCGGCGTGCTTTCCTTGTGGGTTACGACCATAGTGTGCCTCGTTTACGGCAAGCAAACCATTGCATCGGTTGCAACCAGTGTGTGCATCACTGTCCGCAGAGTATCGACATCCCTGCACAGATGCAGCGGATAGACAATTTCGTGGAACAGCTTAAACAAGAAAAATTATAATAAATAAATTGAATATGAAAGATTTTATTTTCAGAAACGACACGAAACTTTTGTTTCGCAATGATATACGGACGACCATCGCCGAAATAGCCAAAGGGCACAAGGTCATGTTCGTTTACGGCGGCGGCTCCGTAAAACGAAACGGCTGCCATGATGACATTGTACGTTCCTTGGACGAAGCGGGTATTCCTTTGGTGGAATGCGGAGATTCCTCGCGCGAATTTGCCAAAATAGAGGAGGGCATTCGGACCGCCAAGGCAAACGGCATCACGATGATTATCGGAGCCGGTGGAGCCAGCGTGATGGACAGTGCCAAACTGATGGCTTTCGGCTTTTATCACGAGTCCGACCTATGGAATTACGTGAAAGGGAAAAATCCATACGGACTGGAACGTCTTCCGCTTGCGCTGATTCCTACCTATCCATCCAGCGGTTCCGAGAACGGTTTGGGTGCGGTGTCCGTCGATTCGAGGAGCGGGGATTTCGGCACGGCCTACGGCATCGCCGCCGACTACGCAATTCTTTGTCCCCAATATTCGCTGACCTTGGACCGGGAGATGACGACCTATACAGGACTTGTCACGTTGGTTCAACTGTCTGCCGGCATTCTCGGTGATAAAAACAGGATGTCCTACGATGCGGGGATTTCCTATATCCGTAATGTGCTCGAAGCGACACGGACCTTGCAGAAAAATCCGGATGACCTCGATGCGAGGGGTATCATCATGATGGGCGCCTCGCTTTCCACTTCGTCTCGGCTGGGAATCGGGAAAGAGGAAGCGTTCGCTTACGAAATCTACGAATTGGAGTTCCTGCCGGAAAAGTTATTCGGCAGTTCTTACCGCAGAAGCCTGACATCCGTCTTTCCGAGATTCCTTCAAGCTATGGGCAAGCATCATGCAGATGACATCAGAAAATACTATTTGGACGCATTCGGCTTCGATTCATCCATCGAAGAATCATCCCTAAAACTGATTGAACTGTTTGAAGGTCTCGGAGTGGAAATGTATTATGACGGAAAAATTACCCGCGAACAAGTCGATGATATCCCGTGCGATACGGAACTCGACGGGCATGAGATTTTTGAGATGATGAATGCGTTGGTTAGACGATGAAAGTCTTTCGGAATAAGAATAATTATAACCGACTAATTTTCAAACAATGATGATGACACCTTTATTTATCGGCGGCTGGGCATGCAGGAAGTGCTGCTGATTGCATTGGTCGTACTGTTGTTCTTCGGCGGCAAGAAGATTTCCGAATTGATGAAAGGTCTGGGCAAAGGCGTCCGTTCATTCAAGGAAGGAATGAACAATATGGAGAAAGAAATTGAAGAAGAACCGGTGAAAAAAGAATAAGCGGATGGCGACGGAAATGGACGGACAATCTTTTGGGATCAGCTGGCTGCCATTGTAAAAGGGTTATTTGTGGCGCTGCCGATGTAGTTGTTATATGAAGTAAATTATTATAGAACGTTAAAAACTCAAGAAAAAAGGATGAAACTATTATTGCAGCATAAGATAGTTGCCGGATATTTATTATTGATGGCGGTCATCGGTTGTATGGTCGCCATTGTTTTACATGAACGCAAGCGTGTAGCGGAGATTGAGCAAGAGTCTATAAATATATTCCAGACACAAAGCAATATCAGCACAACCCATCGTTATATTACCGTGCTTGCGACCCTTGGGGAGTCCGTTATGATGTGGAGCGATGAAAATTATGACATATATCATGCACGCCGTATGAAAGCGGATTCACTGCTGCAAATCCTACGTGAACAATGCAAGGAGTTTATACGACCAGAGCAGGTGGATTCCCTCCGTTTCCTACTGCTCAACAAAGAGGAACATCTGTTTCAGATGAACGGGATATTCCGAAAACAAAAGCACATCGACAGCCTGTTGGTCAATCAGTATTCACTCGTTACCTCACAAGTAAGCGAACCCCGTACAATCACCCGGAAAAAGAAAGGAATAGCCGGATGGTTCGGAGGTAAGGAAACCGTACAATTGCCGCCTGCCAATACAAGAATGAAAGCACGGGGTAACGAGCTTATTTCCTTGCAGGAAGAACGTAGAAAAAACATAGAGACCTACACGGACAGTTTGCGGTTGCACAACCGTGAACTCAACCGGAAATTACGCTCGTTGCTTATAAGTTTGGACGAGCAGGCATTGCTCGCACTCCAGAACAAGGAGATCCGTTTGAAGGACTCATACGAACATTCCACCCTTGTAATAACCGGCCTGATAATCTTCTCCATCATCCTATTGATTGTCTCGTACTTCATTATCCAGCGTGATATACGGGAAGAGGCGAGAAATAAAGAACGTCTAGAAGAAACGATAGAGCAGAATACCGCATTGCTGGAAATGCGTAAGAACATTATCCTGACCATATCCCATGACATACGTGCCCCGCTGAACATCATCAGCGGCAATGCCGAACTGGCTATGGATACCCGTGAAAAGAAACGCAGGAACACTCATTTGAACAACATCAGGATTGTCTGCAAACACGTAGTGCACCTGCTCAACAACCTATTGGACGTGTACCGTCTGAACGAGGCGAAAGAAACCCGGAATGATGTCTCGTTCAACCTTAATAATCTGCTGGAACGTGTCGCATCGGGTTTTTACCATGTGGTCACCAATAAAGGGATCCTGTTCAGACCGGAATTCAAGAATACCGATGTCAACCTATATGGCGATGTGGACCGTATCGAACAAATCCTGGACAATCTGCTGACCAATGCCGTCAAGTTTACCGAATCCGGAACCATTGAACTGAATGCTCGCTACCATGACGGTGTACTGTTATTGGAAGTAAAGGATTCAGGCATCGGCATGAGTCCGGAAACGCTTTCCCGCATTTTCCGGCCGTTTGAACGCCTGACTTCCGCGGCAAATGTGGATGGTGTCGGGTTGGGATTGGCAATCACGAAAGGAGTGGTCAAACTGCTCGGTGGGAAAATAGACGTGACAAGTGATATAGGGCATGGCACAACTTTCCGCATAATACTTCCTTTGAATATAACAGATGAACCGTTGGAGAGCGAGAACAGGATACTTCCATATCTGGAGCATCTGCCTAAAAACGTATTGGTAATCGACGATGACACGATGTCCCTTACCATGATCAAGGAGATGCTGGAGCGTAACGGGGTGTCCTGTACCGCCTGCTCCAACGCCAGGGAACTCGTGAAGGAGATGCGCAAGCGGGATTACGACCTGCTGCTGTCCGACATACAGATGCCGGGAACCAACGGTTTCGAGATATTGAATCTGCTGCGCAATTCCAATATAGGCAACTCTCGCACGATTCCCGTCATAGCCATGACAGCAAGGGGCGACCGGGAAAAGGAAGCGTTCACCGGCAGCGGCTTTGCCGACTGCGTTTACAAGCCGTTTTCAATGAACGAACTGCTGAATACCATATCCGCTGCCATGCCCCATAAAGAACCGGAAGAACCCTGCGCTCCCGATTTCGACACGTTCACGGCGGATGTACGGGACAAGCGGAAACTGCTCCGGACGTTCATTTCCCAATCAAACCGGGATATAAAGGATCTCCGGTCTGCCATGGAAGCCGAAGACAGAGCCGGATTACGGGAAATCGCCCACAAGATACAGCCTTCATTGGAACTGTTGCAGTCCTACGGGCCGTTTTACGATTTCCGGGAAATGCTGAAAGACGAGACATCCGGCAAGGAGGTTATCGAAGAATACACGAAACGGATTATAGAACATATCTCCATGCTGGCAACGGCAGCGGAGAACACCATAAACAGAATGACCCATGAAAAGGAAAATACTGATAGTTGAAGACAATGTAAGCCTTTCGCAGCGGCAGAAGGACTGGTTCGAGCAGGCAGGCTACGATGCGATGACCGCCGTGAACGAACCGGCAGCCCGCGCGTTGATACGCAAGCACCGGTTCGACCTGATTCTTTCCGATGTCCGGCTGCCGGAAGGTGACGGCATCTCCCTGCTGGAATGGCTTAAAAAGGAGAAAAGGGACATACCGTTCATCATAACCACGGAATACGTGTCTGTGCCGGACGTGGTACGCACCATCAAACTGGGAGCGAAAGACTACCTGCCCAAGCCGGTACACCGGGAACACCTGCTGGAGCTGGCTGAAGAGATATTCCGTCCGCTCGCGACAGTCCGTACGAAACCGAAAGACCTGTTCAGGCGTACCTGCCCCAAAATACTTGAGGTGGAAAAGTTCGCAAGGCTGGTTGCCCCCTCGGACATGTCGGTGCTTATACTCGGTGCCAACGGGACGGGCAAGGAATCCGTGGCCCAAAGCATCCACGAGAACAGCGAGCGTGTGGGAATGCCGTTCGTAGCGGTCAACTGTAGCATCCTGCCACGGGAGCTTGCTCCCTCCATGCCTGTCTCTTATACACATCTCCGAGCCCACGAGACTAGGCATGATCT
>ENA-OYXK01001051-OYXK01001051.1-human-gut-metagenome-genome-assembly--contig:-NODE-1051-length-12905-cov-4.826304_pt1 | contig 12905 bp, 9 predicted proteins | sample MGYA00244215_ERZ653417 | MGnify/ENA primary metagenome ERZ653417 (study PRJEB26926, sample SAMN06164905) | human gut metagenome | biome: ENVO:00009003; feature: ENVO:2100002; material: ENVO:00002003... | reverse complement strand
GAGATCTACACCTATTAAGTCGTCGTCAGCGTCAGATGTGTATAAGAGACAGGGATAGACCGGTTATTTTATGTACGGTTTTTAGAGAATGACAGCAATTTTGATCAGGAGGAGCAGGAAAATGGAAAATGTAACACAGAAACGGACGCCGGGGGAATGGCGAGAGCTGTTTTCTTCGCAGGAATTTGAAGAAGCCTATGAATATGGGGGCGATGACCTTGGGGCGGTTTATCAGACGCAGGGGACAGACTTTGCGCTCTGGGCGCCGACGGCAGAGCGGGCAGAGCTTTTGCTGTATCGGGCAGGAAGCGCAGAGGAGGGTGCAGCAGAGCCCTTTGACCGGGCAGAAGCGGTACGCACAGAAAAAGGCGTTTTCCGTGTGCATAAAAACGGGGATCTTTCAGGTGTTTATTATACCTGGCTGGTAACGGCGGACGGTCAGACACGGGAAACTGCAGATCCTTACGCAAAGGCCGCCGGAGTAAATGGACAGCGCAGTATGGTGATCGATCTGAAAAAAGCTGAGCCGGAGGGCTGGGACAAAGATCAGGAGAAGCTGCCAAAGGCTCCGGCACCCGTTGTCTGGGAAGTGCATGTAGGCGATTTTTCCCACGATCCCCAAAGCGGTGTTTCGGAAGAAAATCGAGGGAAATATAAAGCGTTCTCAGAAAAGGATACCTGTCTGGATGGAAATACAGGAAACCCGACGTGCATGAGCTGGCTGAAATGGCTGGGTGTCACTCATGTCCAGATATTACCGATGTATGATTATGGTTCGGTAGATGAAACCGGAAAGAAGCTCCAGTATAACTGGGGGTACGATCCGATGAACTATTTTGTACCGGAAGGCTCCTATGCGACCGATCCGTATCATGGAGAAGTACGGGTGCGGGAATGCCGTGAAATGATCCAGGCCTTGCATCGCGCGGGAATCCGGGTGATCATGGATGTGGTGTATAACCATACATTCAGCATAGACTCTGTTTTCCAGAAAACTGTTCCGTATTATTTTTACAGACAGGAGGCAGACGGCAGCTTTTCAGACGGCTCCGCATGCGGCAACGATACTGCAAGTGAGAGAAGGATGTATCGCAGATATATGATTGACTGTATTTGCTACTGGGTAAAGGAATATCATGTGGATGGATTCCGGTTCGATCTGATGGGACTGCATGATACGGAGACAATGAATGAGATCCGTGCGGCACTGGATTGCCTGCCGGGTGGAAAAGAAATTCTGATGTACGGCGAACCGTGGACGGCAGGCAAGACTGCGATTCAGCCAGGCTATGAGCAGGCGCTGAAATGCAACGCAGCCCTTTTGTCTGACCGAATCGGATTTTTCAATGATGATATTCGGGACAGCATTAAGGGCAGTGTTTTTGAAGTCAAGGAGACTGGCTTTGTCAACGGAGCAAAGGGACTGGAGACTCAGATTCGTTCCAGTGTGCTGGGATTCTGTGACGGAATGGGCGGTTATCAGCCATCGTCTGCACACCAGTCTGTTTCCTATGTCTCAGCCCATGACAATTATACGCTGTGGGACAAGCTGGTGCATACGCTGACGGACAGCATGGAGCCGGATTTTGGCGCATACAATGAAGTAGCTCTGGCGCAGAACCGTCTTGCCGCGGGAATTTATTTTACCTGCCTGGGGATTACGTTTTTACAGGCGGGAGAGGAAGCGGCGCGTACGAAATACGGTGACGACAACAGCTATCGCTCCGCGGCGAAGGTGAATCAGCTAGACTGGACCCGGATGCATGAATACCGGGATTTGGCGGAGTTTTACCGCGGTCTGATCCTGCTGCGAAAGAGTTTTCCGGCATGGAGGCAGAGAAGCCTGGAGGTGCTGGATCAGATCTCCTTTGTGGACGCACCGGAAGGCTGCGTAGCCTTTATCATCCGGACAGGGGCTGAGCCGGAGGCTGCAGCAGAAAGCGTCCTCACAGACAACGTTGCGCCCTGGCAGGAGCTGTTTATTATTTACAACGCGAATAAGGAAGCTGTGGAATTTCGACTTCCGGGCGGGAAATGTTCTGATCCGGAACAGGAGCCTTCTGAAAATTATTTTGCCTTGGAGGGCAAGTGGCAGTTGCTTACAGATGGAACACGGTTTAAAATAAAAGAGGACACGAAATTAGAGCAGATAAAAGAGCTGGAAGGTTCTGTATGGGCAGAACCGGTGTCTATTACAATATTAGGAAGATAAGAGGGAACAGGTATGAGAACAAGCGGTGTGCTGCTTCCGGTATTCAGTCTTCCGTCTCCGCACGGGATCGGCTGCTTTTCCAAGGAAGCATATGAATGGGTGGATTTTTTGAAGCTGGCAGGACAGCAGTATTGGCAGATCCTGCCGCTGGGACCGACAAGCTATGGGGACTCCCCGTATCAGTCCTTTTCTACGTATGCGGGCAACCCGTATTTTATTGATCTGGAGGAGCTGGTGGAAGCCGGGTTTCTGACCAGAAAAGAGGTAGAAGCCTGCGATTGCGGCAAAGCGGCCAGAGATATTGATTATGGAAAACTGTATGAAAACAGAATGCCGCTCTTAAAGCTGGCATATGAGAGAAGCCTGGAGAAGCCTGACCCGAAGTTTACAGCATTCTGGACAGAAAATGCCTGGTGGCTGGATGACTATGGCCTGTTCATGGCAGTGAAGGATATTTTTGACGGAAACAGCTGGGATCAGTGGGCAGAGGATATTCGCTATCGCTGGGATAATGCGATGTGGTATTACAAGACCAACTATTCTAAAGAAATCGGCTTTTATGTATGGCTTCAGTATCTGTTTTTTACACAGTGGCAGAAACTTAAAAAATATGCCAATGATAAGGGACTGAAGATCATTGGCGACATTCCGATCTATGTGGCATATGACAGCGCGGACGTCTGGGCACATCCTGAGATGTTCCAGCTGGATCAGGAGAGAAAACCCGCCGCAGTTGCAGGTTGTCCTCCCGATGGATTTTCTGCAGATGGACAGCTGTGGGGCAATCCGCTGTATCGCTGGGATCATCACAGAAATACCGGCTATGACTGGTGGATAACACGAATCTCCTGGTGCTTTAGACTGTATGACGTTGTCAGAATCGACCATTTCAGAGGTTTTGATGAATATTTCTCCATCCCTGCAAAGGACAAAACCGCGGTGAATGGTCACTGGGAAAAAGGTCCGGGTATTGAGCTGTTTCAGGCGATCAAGGCACGTCTCGGTGAAAAACCTATTATCGCAGAGGATTTGGGCTATGTGACGGATACTGTCCGCAGAATGGTAAAGGAAAGCGGCTATCCGAATATGAAGGTTCTGGAATTTGCATTCGATTCCAGAGATTCCAGCGGCGCGGGTGATTATCTGCCGCATAATTATGAGCATAACTGCGTAGCTTATACTGGCACCCATGACAATGAGACGATCCTGGGCTGGTTGTCCAGCATTAAGCCGGAAGAGGTTCAGATGGTGCGGGCATACTTAAACCGTCCTACAGAGAGCAAACAGGTTTTGGCATCCGAGCTGGTTCGTACCACCATCGCTTCTGTGGCGGATACCTGTATCATTCCAATTCAGGACTATCTGGGACTGGATAACAGCGCAAGAATCAATTTCCCGTCAACGCTCGGTACGAACTGGCGCTGGAGACTGATAAAGAGTGACCTGACAAAGGCGCTGGCAGATTCTATCCGCAAGCAGAATATTGTCTACGGCAGAGTGAAGTGGGAAGATCTGCAGGAGGATGAAAAACCGAAGGATCCGGAAGAAGAAAAAGAGACAGAAACAGAACCCAAGCAGAAAAAAGGCAGTTCTGTAAAGGAGGCAAAAGACTGATGGAATTCGGAAAATTATGCAGTTGGGAAAAGCAGGGGAATCGTGTCGTTTTTCAGTTTGAGAAACGAACAGGACGCGTGGAAATCCTCACACCGGAGATTTTCAATGTATTTTCGGGAGTGGTGAGTGAAGAGCATCGCTCTAAGGCCATTGAGGGAGACAAGTCTGTTGCAGTTGATTTTACGGCGGCAGAAGCAGACGGCGTCGTAGAAATTTCCACAGATGCAGTGACTGCACGGATTTACGATGATTTCAAGGTCGATTTTTATAAGGCGGACGGCACCGTTTTGTGCCGGGACTACCGGGGCAGCAGAAAGATCTGCGCCGGTCTGAGTGATGAACTGAAGGCATTAAAAGAAGCAGAGGGACACAGTGTAGAGGAGCAGCGCACGGAAGCGGTAGAGGTTGTCAAGCAGCTTGAGGGTGACGAAGCCTTTTACGGACTTGGTGATAAGACCGGCTTTATGGACAAGCGCGGCTATGAATATGTGATGTGGAATACGGATGATCCGGCTCCGCAGATGGACAATTTCAAGTCCCTCTACAAATCCATTCCGTTTTTTATTACCTTACATAAAAATGCAGTGTTTGGCCTGTTCTATGATAACACCTACAGATCCTGCTTTGATATGGGCAAGGAATCGGAGGAATATTACTGGTATGGCGCTGCAGACGGCAATCTGGATTATTATCTGATCGCCGGCGAGAGTATGCCGGAGGTGCTTGGCAATTATACTTATCTGACAGGTACGGTTCCGGTTCCGCAGAAGTGGACCCTGGGCTATCATCAGTGCCGCTGGAGCTATATGTCTGAGGAAGAAATCCGGGATGTTGTTTCCCACATGAGAGAGTGCGGAATCCCCTGCGATGCCATTCATCTGGATATCGATTATATGGATCACTACAAGGTATTTACCTGGACACCGGATAAGGAACGTTATCCGGATCCGGAAAAGATGATCGCAGATCTGGCGAAGGACGGCATCAAGATCATAACCATCATTGATCCTGGTGTAAAGCTGGAAGAGGGATATTCTGTTTATGACAAAGGTGTGGAGAACGGCTATTTTGCAACGACGCCGGAGGGTGAGATCTATGTCAATGCAGTATGGCCGGGAGATGCGGTTTATCCGGATTTTGGCAAAAAAGAAGTGCGTGACTGGTGGGGCGAGAATCAGCAGTTCCTTGTAGATAAAGGCGTACGCGGCGTATGGAATGATATGAATGAGCCGGCAAGCTTCCGCGGGGAGCTGCCGCAGGACGTTGTGTTTACCGATGAGGACGAAAAGAGCGACCACGCGAGAATGCACAACGTTTATGGCCATAACATGGCAAAGGCAACCTACGAGGGCTTAAAGCAGCGGGACGGCAGACGTCCGTTTGTCATCACGAGAGCCTGCTATGCCGGCACGCAGAAATACAGCACAGCATGGACAGGCGACAATCACAGCATTTGGGCGCATCTGCAGATGGCGATCCCGCAGCTGTGCAACCTTGGTATGAGCGGAATGTCCTTTGTCGGTACAGACGTGGGCGGTTTCGGTTCGGATTGTACAAAAGAGCTGATGTGTCGTTGGGTAGAGGTTGGATGCTTCTCTCCGTTATTCCGGAATCATTCCGCAATCGGAACACGGTATCAGGAGCCCTGGAGATTCGATCAGGAAACCGTGGAGATTTACCGGAAAGCAGCGCAGCTTCGATATCATCTGATCCCGTATTATTATGACCTGTTCTTTACCGGAGAAAAGACCGGACTGCCGATCATGCGTTCCCTGGTGCTTCATTATGAAAAGGATGAAGTAGCAAAGGAGTGCAATACAGAATTTTTGGCAGGCCCGAATCTGCTCGCTGCGCCTGTTGTAACCCAGGGCGATCGCAAGAAGATGGTTTATCTGCCTGCAGGAACCTGGTATGACTACTGGACAGGTGAAAAGATTTCCGGCGATCAGGGACAGTGGATTCTGCGGGATGCTCCGCTGGATACCTGCCCGCTCTATGTAAAAGCAGGCGCAGTGCTGCCGGTATGGCCGGAGCAGAATTACGTGGGCGAGAAGGATACCAATCAGGTGCTGATGCTGGAGGTGTATCCCGGAGAAGGAAGCTGGGATCATTTCCAGGATGACGGCGAAAGCTTCGCATACCGCGACGGTGTATACAATCAGTATCACTGTGAGCTCAAAGATGGAAAGCTGACCGTAGCCTGTGTTCATGACGGCTATGAAAAGCATTATCAGCGCGTACAGGTTCATTGCCTTGGAAAGACCTTTGAGGCTGAGCTGAAGGACGGCGCATGCTGTGTAGAGCTGTAAAAAACGCTCTACAGGGTTCATAGAAAACAAAAAAGACCGCAGAACGTGCACATTGTTTGTACGGGTTCTGCGGTCTTTTTGGATTCATGACATTAGAATGCACACTTTACGGGAATTCTAATGCTTGTATAAACTTAGTGTGTTTTGTCGGAGCAGGCTTGGGTTTTAGTCAACCTTTACCGGGTTGGTAACGCTGACGGTATGATCGTACCATTTTCCCTTGGTTCCGATCAGGGCGAGGTCGAAGTCTTTATCCAGCGCTTTTACCGGAACGTCAAATCCGTTTACTTCTTCGGTCGTGCCGTCATCGTAGGTTACGGTATCAGTGGTGGGCTGTAAAAGCTCTGCACCATCCTTTTTGGCGTCAGCAGCCTTGCCGACAAACAGGTTTACGATGTTTTTGGAGGTCAGGCTGATGTGAATGGACATCTGTCCATCTTTTACAGTCAGGACACCTTTTCCGTCGTTTGCTTCATTTACATGGAACATGCCGCTGTCAGTTTTGAACTCTGCTTCATAGGTTCCATCTTCCAGGACAGCATCTGTAGTGTCAGAGTTGGATGCAGCCGATGTGCCGAGCTCTTCCATAGCAGCGTGTGTGTGGGAAACATATAAATCCTGGATGACAGGGATCTGTCCAAGACCGGCGATCTGGGTTTCAATGCTGTCAAATACGCCGGAGGCTTCGAACTGGCTCTTCCAGGAGTCATCATCGTCGCCAGCCATATCATTGTTTGCATGGTCGCCGGCAACAACCATCAGAGGACGGAGAATTACTTTCTTGTAGCCGGCTTCCTGAATCTTTTCGATCACTGCTTCGCATGCAGTATCTTCAGGTTCGCCCTCTACAGTGCCGATGAATACATTGTCATATCCGAGGGCATTCATCTGGTTCTGCATCTGGCTGTAACTGATTTTTGCGGTATGAGAGGTTCCGTGTCCCATGAATACGAAAGCAGTTCCGTCTTCCTTTGCAGCGTCAAGGCTTTCGTAGCCTGCAGTTTTTACTGCCTCTGCTGTAACTGCCTTTGCAACCGCTTCTTTATCACTGTTTACGGAATCGTCTGCAGAGCCCACTTCACCGAGAAGAGGCTCGGCGATGGATACGGATTCAAACTTGTCGCTGTAGCTTGCAACCGCTTCGCTCAACTCATCATATTCTGCACCGTGCATCAGATGAGTAGGCTGTACGATCAGATTCTTTACACCGTTATCAACAGCACGCTGCAGTGCCTGATCCATATTATCGATTTTTTCACCATCCCGTGCCTGCACATGGTTGATGATGATCTGGGCAGTAAATGCACGTCTTACGGACCAGTCGGGATATGCTTTCTGCAGTGCTTTTTCGATGCCGCCGATATCCTCTGCACGGCTGTCGTTAAAGGAAGTACCAAAGCTTACAACAAGCAGCTCGTTTTCCCCGATCTCATCTGCATTTAACGGGTCATCCTTGGAAGCGTCGCCGGTATCTCTGCCGAAATAATCGGGATCGGCGTTTTCGCCTTCTACCAGTTCTTTCTGAGCATCCGTCAGCGCATCCCATGCTGCCTTTGCTTCGGCACACTGTTCATCGGTGTTATCGTTTCTTTCCTGAACATAGATCTGGTCGATCAGGGCAGCTACTTTGTCTGCGGCTTCCTGGTCAGATTCTGCGTCAGCGGTTTCCGCTTCTGTCGCAGTTTCCTGCACAGTTTCAGTTGCGGTGGATTCCACAGCGGTTTCAGCTGTAGAGCCACATCCGGAAACCAGCGCAGCAGTCATTGACATGGATAACATCAGTACGATCAGTTTCTTTTTCATAAGTTCCTCCTTGGGAATGGGTTCGGATTGCAGAAACGACGGGCGTCGGGCAATCCGGTATCAGAGGACAATAAAATTTTGTCCCAACAGTGTGTGGATATGGCGATAAATGAGTGATACGGGAAATTTTCGTTCAGATGCCGTTGAAAAAAGAGAAGAAAGGCGAAATGTGCAAAGTTGGATCGCTGAATCAACTCCATAGAGCGGAGCCATAGCTTCGAATCTCGGAGCGCAACAAAATAAAACCAGAAGTGTTTCTGATTTTGCAGATTTCGTACTGCCAGTTTCTCGTGGCATGAATTTTCATTCCTGTACTGCGAAAGGCAGGTCTCCCGACTGAACGCTCTGACGCTTCGACTCCCTTCCCGGTCTCCCAGTGGTAATAAGCCGTCGCTTGCGAATCACGGTGACGAGTTCACGCAGGATTTGCACCCGCTTCCCTTTTCACCAGACGCATATGGTCTGACACCTTACGCATTTATTCAATTATGCCTTATGCCAAATTATTCTAGCATTCCTATAGTTAGTTGTCAATGTAGGGGGAAGAACGAGATTTGTGTTTGCGTGCACTTGACGCAAACTCGGTATGCACAAAAAAGCGTGCGCAGAAATGAGAGGAAAGATGGAATATGATTTTCGGAACGTTGTTACTGATGGAAAATGCGAAAAATAAGCGGCTACCGAATCCTCGGAAACCGCTTATTTACTGGCTTTTTAGAAGAGCGACAGACGGGGCTCGAACCCGCGACCTCCACCTTGGCAAGGTGGCGTACTACCAACTGTACTACTGTCGCATTTCATCTCTCGCTGATGTATCTCAGCGACGAAATTTATAATAACACAGCTTCTTACGTTTGGCAAGCTTTTTCGTAAAAAAATTTCAAATTTATTTTTAGAAAAATAGAATGGCAAAATTGGAATGTTTTCGTTCCAATATCCTGTCGGAAAATTTGTAAACTAAAAATTGGAACGGTTTTATTCCAGTATTTCAGACGGGAGCCGCAATCTATGTCTACCAAACTATCTCAGGATGTCTCGATCGGGGAGAATCTGCGCATTTTGCGAAAACGTGCCGGATATTCACAGGAACGGGCTGCAGCACAGCTGGAACTGATGGGAATCTCCATGAGCCGTGAAATTATTTCGCAGATGGAATCAGGACATCATAATATTCGAATCAGTGTATTACTTGCCTTCAAACAGGTCTATGAGGTGGACTCGTTTGATGACTTTTTCGTGCAACAGGAAAAAGGCGGTGACCGATGAAATTAAAGCAGGAGCCAATTGGAATCGGTCAGAATCTCAGAAAACTCCGGCAGGACGCCGGTTACAGCCAGTCACAGGTGGCGGCGCTTCTCTGTGAGCGGGGTGTGTACATGACAACTGACATTTATAAAAAGATCGAGCAGAACAAATACAACATCCGCATCAGCGAGCTGAATGCGTTGAAAGAGCTGTATCAGGTTGGGTATGGGGAACTGTTTCAAACGGATTCCTGAAAATTTGGAAGCTGTGTATTTGGTTTTCAGGATGTTTTTAGAAAATATTTGTCTTAACGTCAAAAAACTGCCGCTCAGTCCGTAAATTCGAGGACTGAGCGGCAATTCCTATCGTATAGGAAACTTCGTTTCTATACGATAAAAACGCTCCGCGAGGATCGCACTGCGGCGGAATGGTAGAATGTCGCTTACGCGACCCGCCGCAGGCGGAGAATCCTGTAGAGCAGGATTCTTTTTTATCCAATTTAATTTTCCATCATTTTCCGGTTATATTGTCTGCGCTGAAGCGATTCTGTATTTCTGTGTTTCTGACGCGACTGGTAAGAGGAATACTTTGCGGTTGCTTTTGCGACAGCGGCGAGGGGCTCGGAAGCGCCGGATGCAATCTGTGGATCGGAGAGACAGATTGCCGGATTATCGAACTTTTCGAGCGTCCCCTTTTTGGAAAATGCGGCGCATACGGTTTGCCAGCCGGATAAGAACCGTACATACATCCTTCCGCTGATTCGGTCCTGCGGAGTGTCAGCCAGTGAAAAGTCTGCTAACACCAGTAAAAGGAAAATTGCAGCTGCCATCATCATCATCGATTCCATCATACGCTCACCCTCTTTTCTTTTGTACCTCGCTGATATTTCCGAGGCATAAGATTTTTCGCCCACACAGGAGCAAGCTCATGTGGGCATAGACCTTTTGATCTTGACATTGTATTGTCTGACTATATTATAATATCTTCTATATTTTCAGTCAATTTATTTTCAAACATTCTTTCGAAAGATTCAGTTCTTCGCAGTTGTATACCGGAAAAATGGCGTAAAGTATGCTATTTGTCCCAAAAATCTGTTGCAATCGTAATTTCGATGATGCTATGATATAAATCGGATGTTTTTTGGAAAAAAGGATGGCATGTGCGCTGTGCGAAAGGCTCAGCTTCGATGGCAGGACGCGACTTTTTCGGTGCCGCATGTTTCAGTCCGTTGCAGCAGGCCGCAGCCGGATGGGTGCAAAGAGGAGTATTGTGAAGGAAAACAAAAACGGGAGGCAGAACAGTCAGAACGCAGAAAAGAGGAGCCGGAAAAGAAAAAATCCGAAAGCAGTCAGACAACTGACAGCGATTTATGTTGCGCTGGTGCTTGTAGCGGCGGGCGCGATCGGTGGAGGGGTATTCTGGGCGGTGCATTCGACGAGGGTAACAGAAGAGCTGATTGCGGAAAATACGCAGGAATCGACGACGGAAGAGGAAAGCACAGTACCTGCTGCTATAGAAGAAACAGAAGAGACGCAGGAGACGGAACCCGAAACGGAAACAGAAACGGAGACAGAGACGGAAACCGAAATGCTTGTCGAGCTGACAGAGGACAATATCGACGGCTATGTAAAAGTGGAATCCTGCAAAATTGCGCAGGGGACGGGAACCTTTTCGGTAAAGGCGTCGGTGGAGGAAAAGCCGGCGAGCGACGACGATAATTTTTACCTGCTCAAAATGAACATGTACGATACCGAGCTGGATGCCGGGGCAGAGCCGATTGCGTCCGTGCCGAAGGATAAGGAATTTACCCTGACGGCAAATGTCAACGAAAATCAGGTGGATTCCAGGCTGATGTCGAAATTCGTCGTAGCGGTAAAATTAAAGGATGCGTATGTTCCGCTCTGTGATCCCTGCTATATGACAAACCCGGAGGTACTTGCGTCCTATCAGGCGGCATATCCGCAGCGTTCTTCGATTAAAGGGATTTTAGTAGATCCGCTTCGGGTGGATGAGCTGGATGAGCTGCATGTCAACCATGCGGCGTACAATATTCCGGTCGGAAATATTCTCGGGGAGACGACAAACGGCTTGTTCCCTACGGTTTATTATACATACGACGGCAGAACCTATGCGTTTAACGGTCAGCGGATTGCGGAATATGATTCTATTTTTTCCAGGCTGACGGCAAAGGGAATTACGATTTCTGCGATTCTGTTAAATAATAAGAGCAGCGCGTATCCGGAGCTCACCCATCCGCTTTCCCGGGGCGGCTCTGCTAATTATTATGCGTTCAATGCGGCAGAAGCAGATGGCGTGGAGACGCTTGCAGCGGTCGGCGCGTTTCTGGCGCAGAGATACCGGGACAATGATCACGGGATTGTTATGAACTGGATTGTCGGCAACGAGGTCAACGTCCGTTCTGATTGGAATTATATGCAGTACGTCGATCTGGATACCTATGCGAGAGAATACGCGAACGCGGTGCGCGTTTTTTACAACAGCATCAAGAGTATGAACGCGAATGCGAGAGTCTATGTTTCGATGGATCAGCAGTGGAATCGGGATCTGTCGTCGAAGAACAGCTATGACGTGCGTGATCTGCTGGTTTCGATGAACCAGGTGATTTCCTCCGAGGGAAATATCGACTGGGGACTTGCAGATCACCCCTATGCGTATCCGCTGACGAATACGACGTTCTGGAATTCGTCCGGCAAGATTCAGAAGCTGATTACCAATTCGGAAAATACGTCGATCGTGACAATGCAGAATATCAATGTCATTACGAACTTTTTGCAGAAGGAAGAAATGCTGACGGCGGACGGCGAAGTGCGCCCGGTGATTCTGAGCGAGCTGGGATATTCCTCTTCCCAGGGAGAAATCAATCAGGCGGCGGCATTTGCCTATGCCTACTATGCAGCAGAGAACAATCCTTATATCAATGCGATCCTTTTGTCCAGACAGACGGACGCGGGAGAAGAGATTGCACAGGGACTTGCACTGGGACTGTCCACTCAGGGCGGACAGCATAAATATATTTACGAGGTTTACAAAAATATCGATCAGGTAAATTCCAACAGCTATACAGAGTTTGCAAAATCCGTCATCGGGATTACGAACTGGAGTGAAGTGATACAGCCGGCAAACTAAAAGGGCGGCGCGTTTACAGGTTTTCCAAAATCCGAATGTCCACAGCGGTATAATAAAATTCACGGTCAGGTGCCTCACCTGCAGTCAGATAATCGAACAGCAGCTGAATGGGTTTTGAGCCCTGAATGGCAGGCTGCTGGCAGATCACAGCAGAAATAATGTGCTGCTCCATCAGCTCTTTTGTAGCAGGAATTTTGTCATAAGCAAGAATATGGATGTCGGTGCGGTTTAGGGAAAGAACCGCGCGGCAGCCTCCATAAACACCGGCAGCGGTAAAGTAGAGGGCGTTGATGTCTGGATGTGCAGACAGCAGCGCTCTTGTTTTATCGTAGCTTTCAAAATCATCATCGCTGTTTTCAATCTCGGCGATGACCCGGATACGCGGATAGCAGGCAGAGATCCGGTCGCAGAAACCGGCAATCCGGTCGGTATGACAGAGCACCTGGGAGGAACCGGTGACGATACCGGCGCGCACTTCCCCGGAGGTCATGAGATTCATCAGGCCGGCAGCAGTCTGCCCGCAGCGGTAAAAGTCGCTGCCGACAAAAGCAAGACCTGTCTCTTATACACATCTG
>ENA-OYXK01001020-OYXK01001020.1-human-gut-metagenome-genome-assembly--contig:-NODE-1020-length-13150-cov-4.621535_pt1 | contig 13150 bp, 10 predicted proteins | sample MGYA00244215_ERZ653417 | MGnify/ENA primary metagenome ERZ653417 (study PRJEB26926, sample SAMN06164905) | human gut metagenome | biome: ENVO:00009003; feature: ENVO:2100002; material: ENVO:00002003... | reverse complement strand
CGAGATCATGCCTAGTCTCGTGGGCTCGGAGATGTGTATAAGAGACAGGTACGTTGATGGCGGCGAATGCCAGGACAGCCGGAATGATGGCGAGGGTCCGTGTCAGTTTTACCATGGTTGCGAAATCACCGGCGGCCTCGCTGAATGCGTAACCGGTGGCAACGACGCTTGAGGTATCGTTGACCGCAGTTCCGGCCCAGAGGCCAAACGCGGCATCTGAAAGGCCCATCCAGTGACCGAGGATCGGGAATACGACAATCATGACCGTATCAAATAAAAACGTTGCGGAGAGGCCATAGGCAATGTCCATATCGGTCGCCTCGATGACCGGCGCGATTGCCGCGATCGCGGAACCGCCGCAGATACCCGTGCCGGCGTTGATGAGGCTGCTCGTCTTCCAGTTCAGTCCAAGTGCTTTTCCGATCAGTGCGCCGAGGCCAAAGCACGTTGCCAGGGTAAATACCATAACCGTCAGGGAAAATCTTCCAACCGTCAGCACCGTGCGGATATTCAGGCTCGCACCGAGCAGAATAATCGCAAATTTCAGGATCTTCTTCGATGTAAATTTAATTCCCGGCGCTGTCACGCTGTTCGGCTTGTAAAAGGCATTCACAATCATACCGATAAACATGGCGATGACCGATGCCCCGATAAAGTGCAGTCCGGCGCTCTCCTCCAGGCTTTCCAGGAATTTCGCCGCAGCGGCAATCACCAGTGCAATCGCCGCTCCGGGAATCATTTTTTTTGCGTTTTTCACAATACGTTTCCTCCAGCTTTCTTTTTCCTTTTTCCTTTTTTCTCTCTTTGCCCGTTTATTTTAATATGCTTCCATGATAAAATAAACGCATAACTAAGAATGCATTCATTCCATTTTGTTATGGAGAATTTTACAAAGGAGTTTTTATGGATCAGAAACTGGAAACTTTTTTGACGCTCTGCAAGACGATGCACTACGGCCGCGCCGCCGAACTGCTCCATCTCTCGCAGCCTGCCGTCAGCAAGCACATTCAGGCGCTCGAGGCGCAGTACGGTGTCCGCCTCTTTACGTACCAGGCTCGGCGGCTGCAGAAGACGCGGGAAGGCGACCTTCTCGAGCAGTATGCTTTTTCTCTGCGCTACAACGAAGAAATGCTTCTCGCGCGTCTTCACGAAAAATCAAAGACTCTGCTCCGCATCGGCGCGACAAAATCCATCGGCGATTATATTCTGCTGCCGGAAATCCGCCGCTTTCTTGCAAAACCGGACCAGCAGCTTCACTTTCTTGTCGACAACACGGCCCATCTTCTCGCAAAACTGGAATACGGCGAACTCGATTTTGTTGTCCTGGAAGGGCTTTTTGACAAGCAGCGCTATGACTTTTTCCTGCTCCGCGAGGAACCGTATCTCGGCATCTGCGCCGCAGACCACCCCTTCGCCGGAAAGCAGATCCCCATCCCGGATCTCTTCTCCGAGCGCCTGATCCTCCGCGAAGAAGGCTCCGGCACCCGGAAAATTCTCGAACGCGAACTCATCCAGTCCGGCTACCACGTCAGCGCCTTCTCCGACTGTGCCTGCATCAGTTCCTTTAAGCTGTTAAAAGAACTCGTCCGCGAAAACTGCGGCATCAGCTTCGTCTACGAGGCCGTCGTCAAAGACGACCCCCGCTTCGGCCGCTTCTTCTGCCCCCCGCTCACCGGGGCGCACGAACTGAATGTCGTCTACCTCAAAAATACGGACGCTGGGCATTGGGCGCATCAGTTTCTGGAAAGGTGACAGAAAAAAACGGAGAACCGGCATCATCGCTTTATGGTTCTCCGTTTACTGTCTGCCCTCTTCCTTATTTTCTCTCTGTAAATTGAATTCCATAATCTTCCAGAACAGGAACAATATCTTCACTTTTCATAAACAATCCGTCAGCCCAATAATAACCATCTTCCAACGTTATTATAACAATCGTAAACGGATGAAAATAATCCATGTTATGCTCGTCTATACCTGGATATAAAGAAAAACAAATTTCATGCCATGTATCTTTTTTAAACTGAACGATTCGTTTTACTTCAAATTCATCCCACGAAATTGTTTTTGAATATTTTCCAAAATGAAGAACACACTTTTCCCGATAAAAATATACTCTTCGAAGATTATAGAATATCACGGTTAATCCGAGACATATCACCCCGTAGAGAAAACATAGGTAAATGACTGCTTCATGCTTTTCAGGTTTTAGTTCAACAAACAAATATACTAATGTCACATAAAGCCCAAAGCATTCCATACATGCAATTATTTTGGATGGCAGAAAACTTTTTATTTTCATTGCTCGTTATTCACCTTCTCTTACTTTACTTTTTTTAACTCAATCTGGTATTTTTCAATTACTTCTGAAAGTTCATCCCTTCGTATGGCAAGTTCTCTCCTTGTCAATCCATTTACAAAAAACAACGGAGAACCGGCATCATCATCTCTTTACCGGTTCTCCGTTCACTGTCTGTACCAGGACTTTGTCAAATCTTGCGTATTTTTTTACTTCTTTCATCAACGCATCGAGGTCTTTCACGATCTGCTCCCGCTTTCCTGTCGGTCCTATGAAATATTCCCTGCCTCCCATTTCCAGCGGATTTCCTGTCGTTCTTGTCCGTACACCGAATGTAAGTCTTCTGCTACCCCTCCGGTAATAAATCGTATAGGTACGCGGTACATAATTAAACAGAGAGCTTTCTATTTCAGAAACCTTATAAAATTCGCCGCTTTCTTTCGCCGCCGCGTACCGCCGGTCCTTCAGGCAGTCCATTTCGGCTACGGAAATAAAGCAGATCAGATAGTCCAGAAACGAAAACACAACCAGAATCAGTGCTTCCACGATTCGTCCCGTCTTTGTTTTATCCAGAATGTGAACATACGTATCCCCGTAAAATACCGCAAAGAAAAGAATAATACTCAAAATAATCTTGATCCACGGCCAGAGACGGGATTTAATTTTTCGGTTTACTTTAAAAACATTGATCCAGTCAAGCAACTATTTTTCCTCCAACTCCGTCATAATATCTGCATTTATTCTACACGCTTTCCCCCGTAAAAACAACAGAAATCAGAACACTTTCTCTCATTTCGTACGTTATTTACTTTCTGTATACTTAACACCGTATGAAGTGAGCAATTCACAAAATTCATCGGCACTGAGCGGTATGATTCCCCAGCCCGGTCCGCGGAACTTATCAAATATCATAATACTGGTAAATGGATGATAGGTGCACCAAAATAAACTGTCGTCTTTCTGTTTCGATATGTTGAAGAAAAAATGATCATTGTATCTTTGTATCACAGTGAAATCTTCCCATTCTATCTTTTTTTCATACCTCAAAAAAGATAGCTTTATTCCCCATTCGTAAATGTAAATTTGTCTTAGAAGTTCTACAGTTACAGCAACACCAAATAAGCCAATAAAAAACATCATTCCTATCAGTACTATAATACTTTCCTTCAATGAATACGATTGGATCTGGGCTTTTTCTTTTATCCATATACTCGCCAAATAATAATTACCCATAGCACACACAATCAACTTTATACTTCTACCCAAATCATCCCATATTACTTTCATTCGATCTTCGCCTCCAATTTCTATTTACTTTCCGCATACTCAACACCGTACGAAGTGAGCAGTTCACAAAATTCGTCGGCACTGATTGGCATAGTACGGACACAACTAAATTCTGACTTATCAAATATCACAAAGCTAGTAAATGGATGATATGTTGAAAAAAACAGACCGCTATCTTTTTGTTTTGATACGTTAAAGAAAAAATGATTTTTATATCTTTGTATAACGGAAAAATCCTCCCATACAATTTTTTTCTTATATCCCAAAAAGGCAAGTTCCATTCCCCACTTATGGATGTAAATACGTGTTAAAGCATCTACACTTCCCCATGACACTATCCCGCAAATAGACATCATTCCCAATATTACCCAAAGCTTTTGAGGCAAATTATATAATTCGCATTGATTCTTTGCTTCTTCCCAAAATCTTGTCATAAGATACCCGATGCCTATTAATATAGCAACTTGTCCAAACATAAAAAACTTACGATATCCTGCTCTCATATTTGCCTCCATCAAAAAACAGTTTACCCCCAGCTTTCACTCTATGTCAATTCATGAGTAAAAGGAAATAGAGAAATTTAGAAATCCAATATTTTACTCAACTGTCAAAGATGGCGTTTTACACGCTTCCTCCGTAAAAACAATATGCTTTATGACAGTTGATCCATCCCGCTCCCGACAGCAGTCTGCCCCAGCTTTTGTTTCTGATTTCTGTGATCGTATAACTTCCCTGATCTTTGATGACTCCCACCACTGGGTATTCTACTCCGGGGCCTGTGCGGATGTTTAGTGCCGGGTCCGTTACACGGTAAATGCCGGGATTGTATTCACTTTTTCCACCGCCGTTTTCCGTTTCTCGAAGCAGACGCTGGAACCGCTCCCAGTCTCCCCGCTTCTGAATCTGGGACGGGCAGTTTTTGCTACAGATGTCGTAATGCCGGTAAACTGCATCTGATGGAATCCCCGTCTCGTTCATCAGGTCTTTCACCAGTTCCACTGTATGTAAAAATGCGGTTTCGTAATCATATCCTTTCTGCACGCACATCTCAACTGCGATGCTGTTCCGGTTTCCATATCTGCCGAACAGATTTTTACTTCCATAATTTCTCCCGATATGCCAGCATCCTCTGCTGTGCGGCGCAGCCTGATAAGCAATTTCTCCGTCATCTACGTAATAATGCGCCGACATATCCTGAAAATTTCCCTGGTACTGCGCTCTTGCATGTGCGCGGGCATCGGCTCCGGCGGCAAAGTTGTCTGTATTATGTACCACAATACACTGCGGATGATTTTCCGGCCAGGTATTCTGGTTACTGCAATAGCTTCTGTCAATCCTCATTTGCTCTGCTCCTCCTTTCTCAGCACATCAATCCTCGACCGCAGAATCTCAGGAATTTTCACTCCCATCAGTCCTGCATTTTCCAGGATCGAAACTGCTTCATTTAAAATAAATCCAATGCAGACGGCATCCCGCAGGTAATTGGTCTGTGTGAGCTGATCCAGTTTTTCCGCGATCAGCACAAAGAACAGCATCATACCTTTTCTGCAAAGTCCTTTCCATCCCGCACGGCTCTCCAATGTTCCGTTTTCAGATTTCGGACTCTTTTTAAAAACGACAGGAAGCAGAACACCTCCCGTGATCCAATCAATTGCCATAAAGCAGACCAGCGTTTCCAGCGCAGCATCCCAGCCTCCAAACTGTGCCGCAAGGAAGCTGCCTGCTGCGGCAATGATCGTGCGATAAATTGATTTCATTGGCATTTCCTTCTTTCTTTTTCTAAATTTGCGTATAAAAAGGGAAGTGGCTGGTAATTCGTGGGATCTTACAGCCACTTCCACTCTTTTTGTATGTTATTTACTTTCCGTATACTTGACACCGTATGAAGTGAGGAGGTCACAAAATTCGTCGGCGCTGAGCGGTATAATATGAACAGAACGATTTCGCGAATTATCAAATATTACAAAACTAGTAAATGGATGAAACATTGCCCAATACGGACCTGGATCTTTTTGTTTGGACATATTAAAGAAAAAATGATTATGATATCTTCGTATAACAGAAAATTCTTCCCATTCAATTTTTTTCTTATATTTCAAAAATGAGATCTGCATTCCCCATTCATAAATATAAATACTGGTTAAAGCATTTATAATTCCATATGCTACACCAAAAGTATAAATCATAAACCAAAATATCATAAATGCTTTATCTTGCATATTATAGGAACTAATTTGACCTTTGGCCTCTTCCCAAAAATTCAGCATAAGGTATCCGCACCCCATAAACACCGATATACTAAAATATTTATAAAATTCACGATATCCTACCTTCATATTTGCCACCTACTAATTTAACTTTTACCTTTGCACAAGGTACTCTCATCTTGTGCAAAGGTGATTTATAGATTTTCTATCTAAGTGCCGGAAGTCCTATATCTTGCATTTTTTTTGAAATCGCAGGCTTATTATTTTGCCAGTTTTTCTTTGTTTTCCCATTTTTTTTCGTACTAAAATTGCTGTTGCTATTTTTCTTAAGTGTTGATCCATTTTTATTTTCCTGCTTCTTTGTTTTTCCAAAAATCCCATCCAAAACGCCACTTTTTCCATGTCCAAGTATTGGTGTTTGAAAAAGATCCGAAAAAACAGAGAGCGCCACTTCCTCTGACATTTTTTTTACGTAAATATTATAAGTACTTGGCACTAAAAACGTTGAAATCCCATCATAAACTCCAGCTGCTACAGCTCTCTTCGCATCTTTTGTCTCCCTATACTCTAAATAAAAGCCTCCCATAAAGCTCACCAATATAGCTGTTGGGATATCACCAGCAGCGCCATTAATACCTCCCGAAATAGCCGCAACACACAGTCCTTCCATTGTTACATCTTCCCCGCTAAGCTCACATTGAAGCCAATATGTGACTCCTCCCAGCAGCCCGAATATTAAAAATCTTCCGTACGGTGTTTCAAGCAGTTTTTCGATCACCCCTACTACCTGTGCTAAACTGCCTTCCTCATCTACCGCATTCACCGGATTGTTGCAGCAATACACATAAAGGTTCTTTCCGTTCATGCTGAACATTTGCGCTTTTGCAACATCAAAGTTGTCCGCGCAAAGGAATCTGCACAGTTCCGGATCGTAATAGCGGCTCGCGGTGACATAGAGTTTAGTATCGTCATCATAGCAGTAAGCACGATAACGGAACGGGTTGAGTTTACCGATATTTTCTCCGCTGGTATCGGTCAGGCCTGTCTGTTTTCCCCATGCATCGTAAGAATAGTTTACTACCTGTTTTCCATCGCTGTCAATCAGTCCGATGACATCGTTCTGGCTGTTGTACAAGTAATAATACTCTTTTTCTCCCTTTTTCAGCATCATTGGGGATTTATCCGCGCCATAAACAAACTGAACCAGTACATCTCCATATTTGGTTCCCATCAGTTTGTTTCCGCACCAATAGTTCTTATGGCTGGTTCCGTTCAGGTCTTTCCACTGGACTCTGTGTCCTTCGCTGTCGTAATAGTAAACTGCTTTCTTTCCATTTAAAGTCAGGCTCTGCAGCAGGCTTCCTCTGTACCAGGTCAGTGTTTTTCCCTGATAAGCTGTGATATTTCCGACTGCGTCATAAGAAATACTGCTGCCGTTGTAGGAAATAAGCTGATCTTTCCATCCTGAAGTACGGTAAGTAAACAGATCTGTCTTTACCGCAGTGCCAAGTGTTCCCGTTGTATAGGAATACTCTTTTCTCGACGTCATATTCATTCCGGCATCGTAGGTATACGTAATACTCTTATTTTCCCATACAGAATCCACACGGGTCAGTTCACTCAAAGCATTATACGTATATTTTACTTTCTGAACACCATTTTCGGAAATCGTAACAATATTTCCTACTGCGTCGTAAGTAAATGACAGTTTCTTTCCGTTGTTGTTGATTTCTTTAAGAAGTAAAGTTGTAATTCCCGCTTTTCTTCCCGGTACAAAAGTATAGTCAACTGGATACGTTTTATCTTTCAGATGAATAGTTTTTCTGGTAACGCGGCATAACGTATCAAAGGTATACGAAATTTTGACTGCATCATTTACCTTGATCTGATAAATCACATCCGGTGCCTGTGCTTTTCCAACCTCTCCAAATACGCACGATGTTGAAATTTTGCTGTCATCAATCTGATGTACCATGCCTGTGCGTCTGTTCTTGTTGTCATACTGAATGCGCGCCGTTTCTCCATCTGTTGTGCGGTATCCTGCCATTCTCTGGATCATGTCATAGTCAAAGAAAATCTTTCTGTCGTTTTCCAGATCCTCATGGTAAAATACATTTCCATAGTCATCATAGATATTTCGGAAGACTGTCGTTCCATTCCACTTCTGCTCCACGATCTGCTCGTACTTGTCATAGCTGTTTTTCAGCACTTCTCCTGTCGCATACTTTACTTCGCTGAGCGGTCCGTCCGACGGAAGATAATCGTATTCTTCCAGTGCATTTCCGCCTGCCAGAATTCTGGTCTGATTTCCGAGGAAATCATATTCATAGGTATATTCGAATCCATTGTGGGCAATCGTTTTTAACCGGTCACCTTCATCATACGTATAACCCAGTTTTACCGTATTTGTTCCATCAGAAGCCGTCGCACCGGTCAGAAGATCGTTCTTGGTATCATACGTATACGTTACCTTATTTCCCTTTGCGTCGGTAACGCCCGTCAGCAGACGTTCTTTGCTGTCGTATTCGTTTGTTGTTACAAATCCTCTGGCATCTGTCAGTGTTTTTACATTTCGGCCGGTTGCCGTGTAGGTATACTGAGCCGTCATGCGTTCGCTGCATTTCTCCAAAATAAATTCCTGTGGACTCATGGCTTCTACTGTCGGATATGCTCCGTTAATTGCTGTATTCTCCTCATGTGAGAGACTTGGAATCATAAAATACCGGCTGTTCTGTTTGATGCAATAATTATTTTTATCCTCTTCACTCACTTCAAACCAGAATTTCTGTTTGCTGTCCGATGTATTTTTCACCTGCAGCGTGAGTGTTCCATCCGAAGCCATAGAAAGTGCTTTTCCCTCTGCATTGGCCGGTTCCAGGAAAAATCCACCTGTTTCATCTCCATGAAGCAGAAACATCTGTGCTTCTTTTCCTAAATACCGATTCTGAACAACTGTTGATCCCGCTGTTGTTCCATTTACCTGCATATACTGTCCACTGTATCCAAGACGCATCATATAAATCCCGCCGGAAATCGGCTGGTCACTCTTTCGTTCATATGCAACAGGCTCAAAATACCACTGCTGATTCGGATGTGTTTCTGACTGATCCCAAATCTGTAACTGAATCGAATTATCAAGCTGTGCTCTCGGAAGATCAATCGCTTTTTTGTCCTTAGAAATTTTACTTGTGATCAAATACATTCCTTCTCCTACTGGTTTGATACGAAATTTCTGTGAATCTTTGTTTGCGTATGCAGCTAACTTCGCCTTTGCCCCATTTGCATCCGTTCCGATATCCAGTACATATGTCCCATTTCCGTCAAATGCTTTGAAAATAATATATCCTTCTCCAGCATCCTCAATATGCCATTTCTGCTCCGAACTTCCCGAAAACTCATACTGCTGAACTGCTGCTCCGTCTTTATTAGATGCATCTTTTACATCGATATACTTACCAGATTTTCTGTGGCGAATATAATAACTTCTGCCAGCCATTACCGACGTACTTACCCTGTCATGATGAATCACTACGTCCTGCGGATTTCCCTTGGTATCATAGGTATAACGGTATTGAACTCCCTCTGAATTTCTTGCCGCCGTCATATTTTTCTTTCCATCATATTCATACTCAAACGAAGAGCCGGTCACTTTAACCATTTTGGAAAGCAGGTCTGTTTTGTTGCAGGTAAATGCATTCTGCTCCGCTGCTGTCTTGGCACTTACAATATTTCCATTTGCATCATACACGTAACTTTCCGCATCATCACGGATCAGCTGCAAGCCGGTAAAGAATGCATCATTCTGCTGTTTCTGGTATTCGAGATAGATCTGAATGGATTCGTAGGTCTTATTTGTTGTGGAACCATCTTTCCTGGTCAGGATTACGCCATTGACAAACTGCCACTCTGTCACATACGGATTGCAGTTCACAATTGTCTCTGTCGTTGTTTTGTCGGTAAAATGAACCACTGCACGAACACGGAAGATTCGGCCCGGAATGGCGTCTGCTTTCACACTGCATCCGAACACAAATACATCGCCTTCTTTTCCGCTCACCTTTACGGTCTGCATCAGGTTCTTGTTTTTGGACAAGTTTCCTCGTAATCTTGCACATTTACCTTTAACTGAATCTGTTACAATCTGGTCTGCACTTTCTCCCTGACTTAATTTCCAGCCATTTTCTCCGGTTGCATTAAATGCCTCTTCAAAAAACGCATTCCGTAACATATTGAATTTATTTGCCGCTGCCGATTTTTCCAGCTGGAAGCAGGAAAAATAAGCCCATCCCTGCATATTATCCAAGAAAAACGCGGTAGTTACCTCCGTCTGAGATGCAATCGTAATAGTTACCGATACACGAGTCCATTCATCCGAATCTGTATCTTTCACCTCTGTTACCAGATCCATTTTCTCTGTATTTCCGGAAGAAAGTAAAATTCCGGCACCGCACTCGGAACGTTTTTTCTCTGGATCTGGTACACATTTTTCAACCTTAACATAGCAAGAAAAAGTATAAGTTCCTTTCTCTAAAACCTGCTTCTTTGAAAATCCATTTCTTCCGTTTACTGTATTCTTACTTATGATACAGCATTTTTTAACTGGAAATCCGTCTGGAATATCTAAGTCAGCGATCGCATTTTCACTTCCAGTTTTAATCTTATCCCACTGTACAAAATATGGTTCTGGCTCCATCCAATTCTTCACAACCTTCTGCAGCGTTCCTGTCTTGCTCAGCTTGTTATTCTTTCTTCCTTCCCGTAAAAACTGATAACTGTTTGCAGCACCATCTTCATCCGACACATCCGCCGGGCAGCCGAAATTGTCAAAGTGGTAGGTAAACTTTCGATTATCACCTGTCCGACTGATTTCCCCATCCAATCCCTGTGTTTCAAACACCGTAGTATTTCCATTTCGATAGGAAATTTTCATTCTCTGCCCATTCTGTGGTCCTGTATGTTCAAAAACTTCTGACACTCGTTTTACTCCGCAGTCATCCTGGTACTTATATGAAATCTGTCGCCCATCATTATTCTGTACGCTCACCAGAATATCTCCATCGTAGAAAAATTCCGTACTTTTATTATCCGGATAACTAATTCTGGTCAGATGTCCTGCACTGTCATAGGAAAAATAAATGCTTCTTCCATTCGCATTCAGATTGCCCAGGTTATTGTCTTTTCCATATCCGAAGTCCATTCTTGCACCGGTCGGGTCAATCAGATATGCCAGATAGTTTCCTGCTGTGGACGGGCCGTACTGCGCTTTCTGCAGATTTCCGTTGGAATCCTTGATACTCCTCATGTACTTGTCATGTCCAAACGCATATTCCCAGCCGTTTTTGTCCTTCATGATGTAATAAGAATCTCCGTCGGAAGAGCTTGTCTGCGTCAGCTCGTATCCAAGTCCATCTTCATCCTTTAATTTATTTCCATCCGCTGTATCTTTATAAAAGTAATGCCGGGTTCCATCTCCATCTGTGTAGACATACGGGAAGTTTGCGTTTCCTGTGGCTTCCATTTCCTGGATGAAGTTCATTCTCCAGCCTTTTCCCATACGGTTGTTTTTACTCCGTTCTGACAGATTATACACATGACGGATATGAATCGGCAGCAGTCCACCGCTGGTTGACGCATCTTCATGCACCCATACAAGGTTTCCATTGAAGTCATTAACATAGCCATGGCCTGCGCGTCCGGCATCCTGCTCATGGTAGCTGTAATAGTCCTCGAGTCCTGTTGTACTACGGTAATAAAAGATTCCTTGCGGGAAATACTCGGAAGTAATTCCATAAGAGTTATTGGATGGATAATCAGAAGAAATGAAAACGGCTTCCTGATATGGTGTCTCATTCTGTGCCGTGATAACAATTCCATGATTTACCCCTGTGTTATACCACTCACGCACCAGTTTTGTTACGTTGAATCCGCACGGTGTAACGGTAATTGTATTACCGGACTGTACCTGCTTTACACTGCAGTAATCCAGTACATTCGACTGATATGCCGGCTGATTGTTCCATGTGGTTGATCCCGGATTCCATCCTCCCGTTACTTTATGGGCGGTAATAAAAAACGGCTGGTTGCTGTCCGAAGAATACCGGTACTGCCATACATAGATTTTTGCATCGTAGATAACCGCTCCAGGTTCCATTGCAGGCAAGCTGGTAAATTTCAGGAAAGAACGGCATTTTCCATATTCCCGGTTATGGCCTACGGTAAAAGAACCATAAGAAGCTACCACCGCGCTGTCCGGACTTTTTTCTCGGACAAACGTATCGTCAATTGCCCTATTTGTTTTCGAGGTTTCTGCCGATGGATCAATCACAACTGGATATACTCGGTTTTCGTCCTGAAGCCATTTCTGATCCGGTACGACGCTTAAAATACTGCAATGCTGCTCCGCATCGGTTTCCAGTTCATAGTGTACCTGTTCCGAATAATTTCCGGCTGCATCGTACATACACGGCGGGGCAAAATAATAAAAAACTTCTTCTGTTTCTTCATCAATCAGGTCAATTCCTCCGTCTTCCCGAATGACAATCATCATCCCCGGGAACTGCAGGGAAAACGAATATTCAAGAGCTGCTGCTTTTATCGATTTTAAGATCAGGTTTTCTTTTACCTGTTCTCCGATGATTTTGTATTCGAGATCTACATTCTCTGCAATCTCTGCATAATGTCCGGCAGCCACAAGACCCGGAACACTCATTTTTTCCTGATTTTCCTGCTCCACGCTTTTTTCTTCTGTTTTCTGCACTGCGGCTCTGTTCTGCATTCCTTCTTCTGTCGGATAGAGATTTTCCGGCTGAAATACAGCTTCACGCTTCTGTGCCTGTACTGCCGCCTGGCTTCGGATGTTCTGTTTTTTCTGCTTTTCTGCCAGAAATCCCCAACTCAGTTTTCTTCCCATTTTTTCAATAGTAACCATTTCATTTGCATTACTGCTTTCCGCAAAATGGACTTTTACCCGGGATGCATGGTTCTGATAACCGTTTTCTGTTTTTTCCAGTCTGTTATCAATTTCCTTCCACTCTTCTCCTTCTTTATAATGAACCGGGTATCCGTAAATGACGGCTGCACCGCCATGATTTTCTGTTCGAAAGTTTTTGGTAAAACGGTCTCGTTTCTGTAAAATTTCCGCGATTACGCGATCTGTTTTCTGACTCATTTTAATTTCTCCTTTTTCTTCATCCTGTATTGTTTCTGGTTTCGTAAATACTTTATCTGCGCGCTTCTGATAAAGTTCTAAATTTAGAGAATCACCTATTGACTTTTCTCTATGGAAACTCTAATATAGAAATATAATCTTCTCTATCTTTAGGTTTTTCTCTAAATTTGATCTCATTATATAGAGTATTCT
>ENA-OYXK01000982-OYXK01000982.1-human-gut-metagenome-genome-assembly--contig:-NODE-982-length-13497-cov-4.917051_pt1 | contig 13497 bp, 9 predicted proteins | sample MGYA00244215_ERZ653417 | MGnify/ENA primary metagenome ERZ653417 (study PRJEB26926, sample SAMN06164905) | human gut metagenome | biome: ENVO:00009003; feature: ENVO:2100002; material: ENVO:00002003... | reverse complement strand
ACTGCCATCGGGCGGTAGCTATATTCTTTATTTAACAAGTTGTTGACCATAAACTGAAAAGCTACCTCTTTGGACGCTTTTACTCCAAGGCGCATATCCACAGTGGCGTAGTCCGTATTATGTTTTTTCCAATAAGTAGCCAAAGTCTCTCCTTTAGAATAACCGAACGCGATGCCGCGAACGTAATCCATCAAGTCGAGTTGTGTTTTCGGACGTTCATCCATCATCAGGTAATCCACTGCGAGGATTTTACTCTTCCAGGCAACGTTTGCACCCAGATTGATACGTTTCCACTGGAAATCTACCGTCGCTTTAAAGCTGTGTTTCGGACGATACTTCAAATACTTTCCGGTGTTCGATTTTTCTTTCATTTGAAGAGGATCGGTATAAAGAGCTTCCGCATCATTGCGTTCCTTATAATCCGCATCACGGGGTTCGGTGTATACATACCCTAAGTTATAGAACAACTTTGTGTTCTTGTTGAAGTTATAAACGCCGTTTGTTGATATTTCCACTCCGTAGATTTGTGCTTTCGATACGTTATGAAACTGTGCTCCGATTCCGAAACCTTGACCACCGGTTATCATCCGGATGGCATCACTGATGCTGTTAATCATCGTATAGTCCGCATTATTGAATAGTCCGAACTGGAATTCGACCATATCCTTATATTGTGTATAGAATCCTGCAACATCTACAAATCCCTGGAAATTGCCAATCTTATATCCTTGCTTGAATCCCAATTCCGCATTAAACCCTTTTTCCGGTTTGATATCCAGATTCGGGTAAACGCCGACTCCTCCAATATCCTTGCGCAGGTATTTCTCGTTGATGGACGGGTTACGGTAACCTTGTCCGAAGCTGGCACGGATAAAACTGTAATCTGCCAACTGATAGTTCAGTCCGGCACGGAACACGGGGCGGAATGGAACTTTAGTTCCGAATATCTTTGTTTCTGCTTCACGATGGTGATTGTTTACACGATAGTATTCGGCACGCACACCGGCAGATACGCTTAGACGATCCCAGAAACGTTGGTCGTACTGGAAGAAAGCAGCTATGTTATCGCTTTTGTAGACTTCGTCCATGATGGCCGAATTATACCGTACATGCTCATAAGTGGCTCCGGTAGTGATTTGTGCGCCACTGTCCCATTTCTTGTTGAACTGATAATCAAGATAATAGTTAGTGCTTTTATCAGTCTGCGTCTTAGGAGTGTTTCGTGAAGGATTGAGTACGTCGGACACCCAGGGAATCAGGTCACCAGGCAATTGTCCGTTCGTCAGTCCTCCCAAATCACTGGGTAGCCCGCTGTCCATCACCCAGGAAATCAAATCGCAATAATCGGCAGTTGTCGCGTTAGGGAAGATATTGCCTAATGAAGTGAATACTCCATTCATAGCGTCTTCCAGATTACCATTGATTAGTCCTGAACCGATTCCCACCAATGCCGGGTAGAATGAACTGTAATCACCGCCTGCAATATTCTGTATCGTTTGGGCATCTGTCCCCATATTGCCCAGAATATCCATGATGGATGCTCCCTGGGTAGGACGTACGATATTGTCGGCACTATAATAGAAACGTCCCTTGATCTTATGTGACGTACCGTTTTCCGGATTCACGTAGTTGACAAACGGGTCGATATGGAAATTATTATCTTCCCTGCCCATGTTGGTGAAAGGAGAGGGCTTGTACACCTCTGTCGGTGAACGCCAGATAAAAAAGTCACCATATTGATTAGACAGGAAATCGATATTAAAACCATAGTTCAACAGTTTCATTCCCATGTCCGGTTGGTGATAGGTTAGGTTACCTCCCATGCGGAAACGTTTGTTATATCCTTGCTGGCGGTATCCTTCATCGGTGAAAAGATTGATCCCGCCACTAACGTCGAAATTACCGATACGACGGGCGTGGGAGAGATCGAATCCTTCGTAAATCGGATTACGCACACCACTAAGAAGATTTCCGCGCAGAATCGGTTTGACCGAATATTTATCTTCTTTCCAGAAATTCTTGTCACTCCATTGGTATTCGTCATTCTCCGCATCACCATAGATACCGAGATATGCGCTGAAACGTGTTTTCGGAGCTAACCCCGGACGTGCGGTGCGGATATTGATGATACCATTCAAAGCCGATGAACCATATAAAACGGAAGAGGCTCCTTTGATTACTTCAATCTGCTCGATATTCTCCAAAGGTACGGTGTTCCAGTTGATTTCGCCTGTCTTGGGATTCAGGGTACTCATACCATCCACCAGAATCTGACTGCGTGCACCTACTCCGTATGTCCATCCGCTACCACCACGTATGGAAGGTTGTTTGTCAACAATATCCACTCCCGGAAGAGTGCGGAGGGTAGACGATATATCTGTTGGTGCCTGGCGGGCAATGTCACCGGCTTTCACTACATCCATGGAAACTGTGACATTACTCAATTTCTGTTCAAAACGTCCGGCGCTGACCACGACTTCCTCCAACAGTTTGGTGCTTTCTTTCATGTAGACGTTTTTGGTGATTACCTCACGCCTGTCGATTACGATCGGCATCAGTACATCTTCGTAGCCCACATAACTGAATACGAGATCGACACCCCCTTCGGGCAGTTTGATTTCATAAGCCCCATGGATGTCGGACACTACTCCCTGGTTACCCTGTAACTTATACGTAACGGCTGCTCCCACCAATGGCTCATTGGTATTTGCATCATATATATGTCCTTTCAGCGTTTGGGCAAAACTACTCCCAAGGCTGGTGAAGCATAGTAGCAAAGTTAGAATATATATTTTCTTCATTGTTTTCTTTTTTGATATTCATAGTTGATGTTTATTCTTGTGGCAGAAGATCCAATCCTAAGTCAATAGTATTGGCTGCATTCCATAAAACCGGCAGACCGTTTTCGTCATTTCCCATGAGAAGTCCGAGTAGGTTTTTAAATACAGTATTGTTGGCCATGCTTTCCGGCAACATTCCTTCCACTATCGGTTGTAGCCCGGGCAATAATTGAATGAAAGCAGTTGTCGACTCTTTGGTTAAGTAAAGATGGGTATGTCCGTCTTCCTCTTCTATATGAAAGATAATTCCTTCAGTCAGTAAGTAGAATACCTGCTGGAAGCTCGCCGTATCCATGCTGGTTATGATACCGAGCAATGGATTGTCGATCATGGAGTTTACGATTCCGAGCAACAGTTTCAGTTGTACAGGATTGGATTGGGCAAGAGCTTCCATAATTCCGGAAACCAGTCCTGAATCGATAGGAGTTTCACCGTCCTTGGTTGCCAGACTGATAATTGCCGGTAAGTTCAGGTTTATTTTAAGTCTATCGCTCTCCTCTGTCCAGGTGATTAGATTAATTGGTGAAGCGGTCCACGTACGGTCTGTCAATGCATTATTGATATCTTTTTCCGTCAGTAAACCAATCATAAACTTGGTGACAAATGTTGCGATGGTACCGACGTCTTTATCCGGATCTATGTTATTGATCGGTACGCTGCCGATGTAAACGGGACTCGTCGTATAATTGGCTACAAGGTTACCGTCGGGTTGTAGGGTGATTGTCTGAAGAAGTTGCGGTATGAAATAGCAAAGTGCATTTTGAATCAGTTTCATCCTTAAAAACAGTGTACTGCCCGCTTTGGTCAGTTCCACGTCATCCAGATGGACATAAAATCCTCCGGTTAAGATTTCATTCGTTTCTTTCCATACATATTGCCCTCCGCTGTAAGTGACAGTCATTTTCTTTCCTTTAGTGAAATTGGATATGCCATAACTTTTCTTCCATTTACTTTGCGGCATTACTACATCCAAATCTAGTTTCATTGTTTTCGGAGTGATGGCACCGCTATATGTCACGGTTGCTCCTCCCATCGTGATGTTCTTGCCGCTAAATGTATAAGAGTCTTCCTGTTCGCACAGACTGATTGGAAGAGGAGTTTGTTTCTCTCCCGGGATAATGTCATTCAGTGTCAAGGTTCCTTTTTCACTGTCTTCTGTTTTAAAGTCGACAGTTTTTCCAACGAGTTTCTCCCCGCTGTAGGTCAGGTTCAAGGTAGCCGGTTTGATGTATGAGCCATACTCTTGGCAGAGTTCACCCGGCCAGAATAGCTTGTCATTATAGGTTTCCTCGCAAGATGTAAGGAGGAAAGCCGTACAAGCTACATAAAAAAGTCTTTTTAAAGTTCTCATTCTCTTCTAGGTTTTATTTCAACATATTTATTAAAACGATGCAAAGTACGGCTAATAGGTGACTGCCGTCAAGCTCCATTCTTGGGATTCAATATTCTATATTTGCTATTTTCTTAAATACAATCCTAATAAAGAAGAAAAAAATGTTCTATTTGTAGGATATAATATACCATTTTTGAACTTGTTGCCCGGAATCCGGATGAAATGGATATTTTTGGTAAATTAAAAAAGAACTGACGATGACAACTAACGAATCCTTTCCTAAATTTGACCTTCCGGTTGATTTTATAGCAGATGACAGTATCACCGGAGATATCTTAAACTACTATGGTAATTTCCCCTGTAAAATAAAAGCCGGTGTCTTTGTGCTTTGTACGGAAGGGATGGTCAGAGCTACCATTAATTTGTTGGAGATTGTCATTCGTAAGAATGATTTCATCGTTGTTCTTCCTAATTCATTCATTCAGATACACGAAGTTTCGTCTGATACCCGTATTTCTTTTGCCGGTTTCTCGTCCGATTTTATGCTTTCGGGCAATTATGTGGAAATCCTGCTGGACTTTATGCCTATGATATTGAACAGTCCGGTCATTTCTCTGCAAGAGGATGTTGCCGGCTTATACCGGAATGTATATCTTTTACTGATTCGTGCTTATACACTCCCACATTCATTAGAAAATAAAGAGATCATACGTTCCGTACTGGCTATTTTTTTGCAGGGAACGAAAGAATTGTATAAACGCTATGGCAAGAAGCTCGATGAACCTTTGAGAAGAGAACAGGAGTTGTACAGGCAGTTTATACAGTTGTTGATGGCTCATTATACTAAAGAGCATGAAGTGGCGTTTTATGCGGAGAAGTGTGGGGTTACTGCGGCACATTTCTCAAGTGCCATCCGTCGGGCAAGCGGATACAGTCCGTTGGCAATCATTACAGAAATTATTATTATGAATGCGAAGGCCCAATTGAAAACCACCCGGTTGCCGGTGAAAGAAATAGCTTTCTCGTTAGGCTTTAACAATCATTCTTTTTTCAATAAATACTTTCGTAAAAAGGTGAAGATGACTCCGCTGGAATATCGCGAGAAATAAATCTGCGTCTGCTTAAAATTGGACTATACATAAAAATGGGATGTTTTATACATTCTCCCTGCTGTCAATCAGAGCCGGTATGCAAGAGGTTGATAAAAAATCGCTTAAATATGTATCAGGGAAATGCGAAAAGACAGCGCTTTGCTGATGGAAGATCCTTTTGGTACTTATTTGCTTTCAGAGTCGGAGTAAATGAATGATTCTTTTCCTATTATATAGCTATTTGCTATATAAAGAATCAATGGATTCTGAAGTGAAATAACTTGGAAATGGCTCTTCTTTCAGCCCCAAAATCCTTTCTCACCGACCAAGCCTGCGTTTCATTAAAAGCAAGGGTGCATTTATACCATAAAGACCGTCTGTTTTTCCTTGTATTTATGCATAATAAGGGGCTGTATGTGTATAATCTTGCATTAACTTATGCATTTTATTCTCTGCTTGATTTGATTCATAGCCACTGTCAAACGGTAGAATCTTAAAAATAGAACAAAACTGTTTACCGTTGAAATCCGTTCTTTGGTCGATTCTATTTGGAGGAAAAAAGCTGCAGTCTTACTTTTGTTTCGATAACATGGAGTAATCCCGGAAAATAACTGCTTAAAAAAGCCTCAGAAGCTATTCGTAGCTAATGAGGCTTTTTATTTATAAAGGACGGGTACTCGTTTATTTGATTCCCAGTTTTTTAGCAATCTCTTTAGGCAGTGCGTCTTTGTGTACAAGAATATTCATAGTCTTGTAAGCAACGAATGCTTTGGAAGCATACCAGATACCATTGTATTTGCCTGATTTACCCCAAGAATTCTTCACCATGAAGTATTCTTTTCCGTTTTGGTCTTTAGCGATACCGTAGATTACCATTCCGTGGTCGTCCGTAGTTTCCCAATTGTCGAAAGCAACTTGGCGCATTTCTTGAGTGACGTCGATTTCCGGGTATGGTTTGGTTGTCATCATTTGACGTTTGTTAGCAGCAGTCAGGCCGGTCCAGCGAGCCATATCCGAACCGGAAAGTTCAGATTCTTTGTTTACATCCGGCATAACGGCGATACCGTCACGTGTGAATCCCTGTTCGCTGACGTCGCTACCCCATGCAAAAGTATAACCTTTCTTTATAGCATTGTCCATTACAGCCATCAGCTCTTCGATAGGCAGGTTGTAGGATAAACCATTGCGCCAATTATCCTGAATCTCGATTGCGAATTGAGAATAGAATGGATGATGTGTATAAGAAGTCAGTGATACATAGTCGTCACAGTTCAATCCCAGTGATTCAGAAAAAGTCTTCGGAGTATATTCTTTGCCTTTGTATGTGAATTTCTCCGGACATGCTCCCAGATAAGTATCATAAATAGCGCTTAGTCCGTTTTTCCATACCGGAGTCAGTTTGCTCAACTTACCTTTCGCAATAGCATTGATGTAACCGGAAGCAACAGCATCCAGTTCGTTATGCACCGGCAACGTGTCACCGTACATGATACCCGGCATCACTTCTTGAGGAACAATACCATAATTCTTGATGCAGTACATTACATCATAAAAACTTCCGCCCGGGGAGAAAGAACTGTCACCATGATAGCGTACATAGTTTACTCCGCGATCCTGCATCGTTTTGTGTACGACAAACATTTCAGACAGGTCATACTCGCCTTTACCTAAGCGAAGCAATTCTGATTCAATGAATCCGAGAGTTGAGAAACTCCAGCAAGTGCTCGAACGATTTTGATTCTTGATAGAAGTAATCGGGTTTTCTTTCACTGTCGTGAAAACAAAACCTTCTTCAGGTTTTGCATCTTGTGCCATGATGTTTAGGCTGAACAAGCCTAAAGCAGCAATAAGGATTGTCTTTTTCATTCCTATGAAATTAATATTAAATTGTTTTGGCTACAAATATAGGAAAGTTTCACCACAGATTACACAGATTTACACAGATTATTTCACCACAGAGGACGCAGAGGACACAGAGGAAGATAAAGGAAAATTGAGATTAGGACAGACTGCAGGAAGCAGTTACCGCTCTAACTACTGGATTTACGACCCTTTGACAGACCTGTGAGATGGGGAGGATTTGACCGATTTCGAAGGAAGCACACGCTCGAAAGCTGTATGTTTTTCTACTGGAAAACGGGGAATTATAGCTACAGGAGGATCTTCCACTTATTATTACGATGATACCTGGGAGTTGAAACCATACGAATATGAAGAGAAATAAAAAAGTAATAGGTGTTAGTTGCTTTGTCTTACTGCTTTTAGTGGGAATCATGTATGTGTATGTGCATCCGGTAAATAGATACCGTTTGGAAGTGACCCGGGTTGGAGGTAGTGGGTACGGCTATAAAATTTATGAGAGAGAGCGTTTGATAATTGTTCAACCTTTTTTATTGGCACAATCATGCCACCTTACTGGCACGACTGTGTCAATATGGTGGCACTGGAGTGCCAATACGATGGCACAAGGTAAAGCATTAAGTACAGATTATTTGTTCTCTTCTTCTTTGGGTGCTACTACATAATCTTCTTTGATAAACTCATCATACACACGCTTGGGATGATCGAATGGAGCGGTTCCATTCTTCTGTTCATTGAAGTTTTCCCTGCGGAATTGTTTCAGTTTCAGGTTATCTTCTGCATACTCTCTCAATTTCTTATGCTCATTTCCGTAGAGCGAACTTTCAGTCACGTCAGAATTGAGCAGGTTTTCTTTAGGAGTAATAGTAGGTAGGAGCACTTGTTCCAACAGACCACGATAGGCACCGTTATATTCGCACCATACGATATCGTTGGTTACAAATATACGATAGGAGTACTTTGACCATGCGGTTTTGATTTCAATAGATGTAGCATAAATTTCAATGGTAGCTTCTGAACCATACGCTTGGTCACGGATCACAACGGTCGTCCGACCGCTCAGTTCTTCCTTCACGGAAGTTTGCCACTTATCAGAGTGTAAGATTTCTTCGATAATTTCCGGCAAATTTTCTTTAATCTCAAACTGTATTCTCATGGTGCTTGCCTGCGGGCAGGACTTTTTTGATTTTTTCCTCCTTAAACAATTAAGCTAGCCTAAAGTTACATAGATTGAAGCAAAAAAACAAGATTTTGTTTGAGAATTTGTTATTTTCGCCAAACTATCTGCCTTTTTCGTTTGTTTTTACCATAAATATGCACAAATCGTAAAAATAAAGTTTATGCGGAACAGGGCCCGGAAGAATTATGTCATTTATGTACTGATGTTACTCCTGTTTGGAGGGTTGATTTATGTTGCTATTGAAGAGGGTGACCGGTTTTCGCACTATGCGGTAAATGCGCAGAACATAGTACAGGGGAATCCATTCACTATGTTTCTCCAGTTTATACAGGATAATCTTCATCATCCGCTCACTACCTTGTTGATTCAGATTATAGCCGTACTGCTGATGGTGCGTCTTTTTGGCTATTTGTTCAGTCTGATCGGGCAACCGGGAGTGATTGGAGAGATTGTTGCCGGTATTGTGTTAGGACCTTCCGTACTCGGCTTTTTCTTTCCGGATGCTTTTCATTTCCTTTTTCCGGCACACTCGCTTACCAATCTTGAACTGTTGAGTCAGGTGGGACTGATCCTTTTTATGTTTGTCATCGGTATGGAGCTGGATTTCAGTGTACTGAAAAATAAAATCAATGAAACGCTGGTGATTAGCCATGCCGGAATCCTAGTACCCTTCTTCCTGGGCATCTTGTCTTCTTACTGGGTGTACGAAGAATATGCAGCTGCCCAAACTCCGTTTCTTCCATTTGCTTTGTTTATAGGTATTTCTATGAGTATCACCGCTTTTCCGGTATTGGCGCGCATCATTCAGGAGCGGAATATGACGAAGACTCCTTTAGGGACGCTGGCCATTGCTTCCGCTGCCAATGATGATGTGACCGCCTGGTGTCTGTTGGCAGTGGTGATTGCTATCTCCAAAGCAGGAAGTTTTGCCAGCGCACTTTATTCAGTGGGGCTGGCAGTTGTCTATATTGCGGTCATGTTTTTGGTTGTTCGACCGTTTCTGAAGAAAGTGGGAGAAGTATATGCCAACCGGGAAGCAATCAATAAAACATTCGTGGCATTTATTCTGCTCATTCTTATTATTTCTTCTTGCCTGACCGAAATTATTGGTATTCATGCACTGTTCGGAGCCTTTATGGCAGGGGTAGTGATGCCGTCCAATCTGGGTTTCCGGAAGGTGATGATGGAAAAGGTGGAGGATATTTCATTAGTATTCTTTTTACCTCTGTTCTTTGCCTTCACCGGATTGCGCACGGAAATCGGTTTGATAAACAGTCCGGAGTTGTGGATGGTATGTTTACTGTTGGTGACGGTTGCTGTTGTCGGCAAACTGGGTGGATGTGCCATTGCCGCCCGTTTGGTGGGTGAGTCGTGGAAGGATAGTTTGACGATAGGGACATTGATGAATACACGGGGATTGATGGAGCTTGTCGCTTTGAATATCGGTTATGAAATGGGAGTTCTTCCTCCCTCTATATTCGTAATTTTGGTCATTATGGCGCTAGTTACGACCTTTATGACTACTCCTTTGCTTCATTTGGTGGAACATATTTTCGTACGTCGGGAAGAAAAATTATCTTTGAAGCACAAATTGATATTTTGTTTCGGGCGTCCGGAATCCGGGCGTGTGTTGCTGTCCATTTATGATTTGTTATTTGGAAAGCAATTGAAGAAAAATCATTTGATTGCAGCACACTATACGGTGGGCACGGATCTGAATCCGTTGAATGCCGAACATTATGCCAGCGAGAGTTTTGCTTTGCTCAATCAACAGGCAGCGAAATTGAATATCCAGGTAGATAACCATTATCGGGTGACAGACAAACTTGTACAGGAAATCATCCACTTTGTCCGTAAAGAACATCCTGATATGCTGCTTTTGGGAGCCGGGAGTCATTATCGTTTGGATATGCCGGGAACTCCGGGAGCAATTTTATGGTTAACGCTCTTCCGGGATAAGATTGATGAGATTATGGAGCAGGTGAAGTGTCCGGTGGCCGTATTTGTCAATCGTCAGTATCGGGAAGGCACGACGGTCAGTTTCGTACTCGGCGGAATGATTGATCTGTTTCTTTTTTCCTATTTGGATAAGATGTTGCAGAACGGACATTCGGTGCGTCTTTTCCTTTTTGATACGGATGATGAAGAGTTCCGTGGACGCATTGACGATTTGCAGGTGCGTTATCCGGGACAAACGATGATAGTGTGGTTTGCGGGAGTAGAAGATTTAGTGACTGAAGAGAAAGACGGGTTATTGATAATGAGCCATCTTTCTTATACGAAATTATCCGAGGATGAGGCTGTGATGCGTGAATTGTCATCTTTGCTGGTAATCCGCCGGAATAAGAATACGGGAGATAAAAATGAAGGACTTGAAAATTGATGAATCTACGGGATTAGTGTTGGAAGGCGGGGGAATGCGTGGAGTATTCACCTGCGGTGTGCTTGATTATTTTATGGATCACGATATCCGGTTTCCCTATGCGATAGGAGTGTCTGCCGGTGCGTGCAACGGGTTGTCGTATGCATCACGGCAACGGGGACGTGCCAAGTACAGCAACATTGACTTGTTGGAGAAGTATGATTATATCGGTCTGAAACATTTGCTCAAAAAGCGTAATATACTGGACTTTGATCTGTTATTCAATGAATTCCCCGAACATATTCTTCCTTACGATTATGAAACATATTTTGCTTCACCGGAACGTTTTGTGATGGTGACTACGAATTGCATCACGGGAGAAGCCAACTATTTCGAAGAGAAAAAAGACAGTCGCAGGGTGATTGATATTGTCCGCGCATCCAGCAGTCTCCCTTTTGTATGTCCTATTACTTATGTAGACGGGATTCCCATGCTCGACGGAGGAATTGTAGATTCCATTCCTTTGCAAAGAGCCATTACGGATGGCTGCACGAGAAATGTTGTGGTACTCACCCGTAACCGGGGGTATCGGAAAGATTCGAAAGACATTCGTATCCCTTCGTTTGTATATCGGAAATATCCGAAGTTGCGCGAAGCGTTAAGTCGGCGGTGTGCTGTTTATAATGAGCAGTTGGAAATGGTAGAGCGCATGGAGGATGAAGGACAGATTATCGTTATTCGCCCGTTAAAACCTGTAGCCGTAGACCGCATCGAGAAAGATGTGCAAAAGCTGACAGAGTTTTATCAGGAAGGGTACGAATGTGCGAGAGCCTTACTTGAAGAATAAACAAGTTCTCCATAGTTGAACAATAGACAGGATCTCACATGCTTTTTTGTTTTTCTTGAATGTCAGATAGGATAATTGGACGTGTTCCCTTTTCATTTTGAATGGGTATATTGTTCAGCAGCCTTTTTTAGTTTCCTACTCATCAATTCTACCAGAGTCTTCGGATAAAGAACTTGTATTCCCTCGGCATATCCGAAGAATACTCGTTCTAACTCATGGTTGATGACGACTTCAATTTCCAGTATGACACTTCCGTCAGCTAACCTTTCCACCACTTGCTGGCTGCGGTGTATAGGCTTGGTTATGATGTAAGGTGCTTCGGCAGCCGCTACCTTGAAACCGACTTTCTCCGCTACACTTCCGGAGTTTTTAGTGACTCCTACCAGATCATCGAAGAACGTGTTCGGATCGAAGAACGTATTTTTTATGTAATGTTGTTGTGGCAGAACTTCCAATGATTGTATTCTGTCCAAAGCTAAATTTTGCAAGATCCGTCCGTTTCCTCTGACACCATAAACGAACCATCGGTTGCGATACTCTTTTAATAGATAAGGATAAAAAATAAAGCTGTTGGCCGAACGTGCCTTGAACGAACGATATTTGAGCTGTATCGGATGCTCGTTTACAATCGCGTGATAGATCGTATCCAGATAATCCAGTCCTTTCAATGATTCATTCTTTTCAAAGTCAATGACAGGAGTGGTTTTCATCCGGGCAGAAGCGACATGGTCTTCCAGGCGGTTGATAATATCACTCATTTCCGTGAAATAGGAGAAACCTTTAAACTGCCTCAACACTTCCACGGCTTCCGACATCGTTTTCAGGTCTTGTTCGTTCAGCGGAGTTTGTGTAATGCTGTATTCCGGATCTTCGTATTTATAGTATTTATTTTCGTACACCACAATCGGAGCGTTATAACCCAGCTTCTCGCTGCGCATCATCTGTATATCCATCTGTACCGTACGTTTGCTTATGCCTTTATCGATGCCTTCGTATTCATAAAGGGCATCCGAGCAAGCATCTACCAAATCTTCCAACGTCCAGCGTCGATAAGGATTACGCAGACAGTTATCAATTGTTTTATAACGGATTAAGGCATTTCTATTTGCTGGCATAAGTAGAAGAATAAAGATTTGCTTCAAAAGTAGAAAAATAAATTCAGGAAAACAAAGAGGTTACAGGTCTTTATTCTTGGATGATAAAAGAAAATTCTTAGGATTTGTATCAAATTTGATACCCTTTGAAACAAAGTTTATAGACGAAGGCGAAGATACCCCCTATCTTTGCCTTCGTCTTTTAGATTAAAAGCTTGTATAAACTAGGAATACTTTGTTGCCATGAAAACAAACCCTTGGATGAAACTATGTAAAGGTGCAATACTTGCATTGGCAGTCTCTTACGGACTGACTTATTGCCACACAACTAAAAGCAAGTTGACCTTGGAACAGAAAAGCGATAGCCTGACTGTCATCCACATCACTAATCCGACTAATTATATATTGCTTCCTATAGAAGAGGAAGCAGCGGAGAGTCAGGTTCTCCTCAATACAGGAGAAGCTGCCGATACTGATATGGATATTCGTTTGGCACAGACTAAAGTGGACTATTTCGTTCCCTTTGCCTTGCCTGCCGGAGTGAAGACTGCCACCGTGCGTATTCGTAATAAATCAAAGGAGGCACTTTGCTGGAAAGAAATCAAGTTATCTGATACATTTGATACTACCAATACAGAAAAGTTCCGTCCTGTTTTCCATCATACTCCTCTCTATGGCTGGATGAATGATGCCAACGGATTGGTGTATAAAGATGGAGAATATCATTTGTATTTTCAATATAACCCTTACGGTTCTAAATGGGGAAATATGCATTGGGGACATTCTGTCAGCAAAGACCTGATGCATTGGGAACATCTGGAACCAGCTATCGCCCGCGATACATTGGGACATATCTTTTCCGGTAGCTCTATTGTCGATCAGGAAAATGT
>ENA-OYXK01000962-OYXK01000962.1-human-gut-metagenome-genome-assembly--contig:-NODE-962-length-13667-cov-5.431384_pt1 | contig 13667 bp, 10 predicted proteins | sample MGYA00244215_ERZ653417 | MGnify/ENA primary metagenome ERZ653417 (study PRJEB26926, sample SAMN06164905) | human gut metagenome | biome: ENVO:00009003; feature: ENVO:2100002; material: ENVO:00002003... | reverse complement strand
TCATGCCTAGTCTCGTGGGCTCGGAGATGTGTATAAGAGACAGGTGCAGCGTATGCTTCCGGCAGAACTTGCAGTGTTTGTTCATTTCAATCCGGTCCGGATTGTTCCGCTTGTTCTTCTTGGTAACATAGTTGCGACGCTTGCATTCTGTGCAAGCCAGTGTTACTTTCACTCTCATGATCGGCACCTCCTGCTCGTTTACTTCTTCCGATATGCGGAAGCCGGCTCTCCTGCTGTCATCAGCAGTCTTCCGGTTCTTTTGCCTCCCTCAGAATCCGCATGAGGGTTTTCGCAGAAAACCGGACAGCAAGTCCGGAATTTGTGCAAAAAATAAGCCTCATGCAATGAGGTGATTTCAGTATAGCACATTTCCGGTTTTCTGTCAAGGCTTTTCGCAAAAAAATTTCCTTTTTTGAGAAAAAAACGGATTCGGGACAGCTTTTTTTTGAAAACCCCTTGCAGATTTTTGTAGATTATGATAAAATAGAGAATGAGGAATCTTCGCTGCTGTCTGTTTTGCCGGTTTTGTATACAGAATTTGGCGGCAGATCAGTTCTAAAATCCGCTGTATCCGGATATATAATAGTATCCGGCATGACACCGGTTCTTGCAGCGACAGGATTTGGGTTCGCTTTGCTTTTGCGAAGCAGGCTCTCACAAATCATAAAGGAGTATAGACACATGGCAAAAATCAGAGTAGCCGTTTTGTTCGGCGGCGTATCCAGTGAGCATGATGTTTCGCTGGTTTCCGCGGAGAACGTCATTCGCAGCATTCCGAAAGAAAAGTATGAGGTACTGTGCATCGGTATCACCAAGAAAGGCCGCTGGCTCTATTTCCCCGGCGACGTTTCGGAGATCTCTACTGGTGCATGGGAACAGAATCCGGACTGCACTGCGGCGATCCTCTCTCCGGATCCGCTGCACGGCGGCATCGTCACCATTGAAAACGGGGAAACTTATATAAAAAAGGTAGACGTGGTCTTTCCGGTGCTGCACGGCAGAAACGGCGAGGACGGCAGATTACAGGGCATCATGGAAATGGCAAGAATCCCCTATGTGGGCTGCGGCGTTCTGAGCAGTGCTGTGTGCATGGATAAGGGCATGACCCATACGGTGCTGGACTACAACGGCATTCAGACTGCCAAGTGGGCAAGCGTACACCAGCGTGACCTGAACAAGCTGAACGAAAAGTGCGTTGCCATTGCGGAAACACTGGGCTTTCCGCTGTTCGTCAAGCCGGCAAATGCAGGCTCCTCTGTAGGTGTCAGCAAGGCGACCGATCTGGAATCCCTGAAAGATGCAGTGCAGATCGCGTTCACCCATGATGAAAAAGTCATCATCGAAGAATTTATCGACGGCAGAGAGCTGGAAGTGGCTGTGTTCGGCTACGATGCTCCCATTGCTTCTTATGTGGGCGAGATCGAGCCGGCTGCGGAATTCTACGACTACGACGACAAGTATGTCAACGGTTCCTCTAAGCTGTACATTCCGGCACGGATCACCGATCAGGAATCCGACCGGATTCGGGAAACTGCTCTGCGGGCATATCAGGCACTGGGCTGTAAGGGACTGTCCCGTGTGGACTTCTTCCTCTCTAAGGATGGCAGCATCATTCTGAACGAGATCAACACGCTGCCGGGCTTCACCAGCATCAGCATGTATCCGAAGCTGATGGAACATCTGGGCATGAAGCAGGAATATCTGGTAGATAAACTCATTGAACAGGCAATGGAAAACGCTGCAAGAACCTGAACGATAACCTGAATATAGTTAGGGCAACACCGCACAAAGCTTGTGCAGGGTTGCCTTAGAGTCGTTAAGGAAAGGAGATGCTGCTCCGGACAAAGAGCAGCAGAGATGACACCATGAAAAATGATGCAATCGGCGTTTTTGATTCCGGTATGGGCGGTCTGACGGCAGTGAAAGAACTGAACGCCATTCTGCCCCATGAAAATATTATCTATTTTGGCGACACCGCCCGCATTCCCTACGGCAGCCGCAGTCCGGAAACGGTGCTCCGCTATGCCAAGGAGGACGTGGCGTTTCTGCGGCAGTATGCTGTGAAAATGATCATTGCCGCCTGCGGTACAGTCAGCTCTATTGTAGGCGACCAGCCTTTTGTAACAGATATGCCGTTTACCGGCGTGGTGCTTCCGGCGGCAAGGACTGCCTGCGAAGTGACACACAACGGCAGGATCGGCATCATCGGAACACCGGCGACCATTCGCAGCGGCAGCTATGAAAAGGCGATTCAGAAGCTGCATCCGGAAATGACAGCATTCGGGCAGGCTTGTCCGCTGTTCGTGCATCTGGTGGAAAACGGCTATACCGATTTTCACAATCCGGTGACACGGCTGGTGGCAGAGGAGTATCTGGAACCGGTGCGGAAAGCCGGCGTGGATACCCTGATCTTGGGTTGCACCCATTACCCGGTGATCCGTGACATCATCGCGGATTATATGGGACCGGATGTGCAGCTGATCTCCTCCGGAGCGGAGGCGGCGAAGTATGCTCGCCGCTGTCTGGAAGAACAGGATCTGCTGACAGACCGGCAGACTGCCGGCGAAAACACCTATTATGTCAGCGACAGCACGGAGATGTTCATTGAAAATGCAGGACATTTTCTGCACCGGAATGTGGTGGGAAAGGTGTTCCGCTGCAATTTCTAAGAAGGGAGCAGGTATTTTTGGAATCTGTTCTGATTACCATGAAAACACGGCAGATCACACCGGACGGTGACGAAGAAACCGAACTGATGACCACCGGTACCTGTGAGATGCGGGACGACACGTTGCAGTTGTCCTATGAAGATACAGACGCAACGGGCTTTGCCGGCTCGACGACCACCATACAGGTGGCGAACGAGTCACTGGTGACGATCTTACGCACCGGCACGGCAAATTCCAACCTGACGCTGGAAACCGGCAGAAAGCACTTCTGCCTGTATCAGACTCCATACGGGGCAATGACTATCGGTGTACAGGCGAAGCGGCTGCTCTGCGAACTGGAGGAATCCTCCGGTTCTGTGGAAATGGAATACATTATTGATATGAATGCAAATTTCCTGTCGGAAAACACGATCACCATTCACTGGAAACGGCAGGAACCGCAGGAGAATACGAAAGGAACAAAGTAAACTATGGCAGATTGTATGAAGAGTGCCTCCGAGGCTCTGCACCAGATTCTGGTGGAGGGACTGGGACGGCTCGTAGGCGAGGGAAAGCTTCCGGCAGAACCGATCCCGGCGTTTCGGGTAGAGATTCCGGCAGATAAGTCCCACGGGGACTTTGCGGCAAATGTGGCAATGGTCAGTGCAAAGACCTTCCGCATGGCACCGCGGAAAATTGCGGAGCTGCTTCTGGAGGCTATTTCGCTGAACGGCACGATCTTTGCACGGGCAGAGATCGCAGGTCCGGGCTTTATGAACTTCTTCCTCCAGCAGAAGTGGTTTGCCGATGTCACGGAAACTGTCCTCACGGAAAAGGAAAATTACGGCAAGACGCAGACCGGTGCCGGAAAGCGGGCACTGGTGGAATTCGTTTCCGCAAACCCCACCGGACCGATGCACGTGGGAAATGCCCGCGGCGGTGCACTGGGCGACAGTCTTGCAGAGATTCTGGCGTGGACAGGCTGGGACGTACAGCGGGAATTCTATGTCAATGATGCCGGCAACCAGATCGAAAAGTTTGCCACTTCTCTGGAAGTGCGGTATCTCCAGCACTTTGACCCCTCTGTGGAAATGCCGGAAGATGCCTATCACGGGGCAGACATTACAGAGCATGCGGAAAACTTTATCGCTGAAAACGGTGACAAGTATGTCAACACCGATGCCAAGACCAGACGGGACGCACTGGTGGCATTTGCACTGCCGAAGAACATCGCCGGTCTGGAACGGGATCTGAAGAAGTACCGCATTGTCTATGACAACTGGTTCCGCGAAAGCACCCTGCATCAGAATGGACAGGTAAAGTGGGTGGTAGACGAACTGACCAAGCGTGGCTATACCTATGAGCAGGAGGGTGCCGTCTGGTTCAAGGCAACGGATTTCGGTGCGGACAAGGACTTCGTGCTGGTACGTGCCAACGGGATCCCCACTTATGTGGTACCGGACATTGCTTACCACTATAATAAGCTGATGGTGCGGAAGTTTGACAAGGCAATTGACATTCTGGGTGCAGATCACCACGGCTATGTGCCTCGTCTGAAAGCAGCCCTGACAGCACTGGGTGCAGATGCAGCCCGTCTGGACGTGGTACTGATGCAGATGGTCATGCTGATGCGTGACGGCGAAGTGGTCAAGCTTTCCAAACGCAGCGGCAAGGCGATCACACTGGTCACTCTGCTGGACGAAATTCCGCTGGACGCAGCCCGTTTCTTCTTCAACACCAGAGAGGCAAATTCTCATTTTGAATTTGACTTGGATCTGGCTGTGGAGCAGTCCTCACAGAATCCGGTATACTATGTACAGTATGCCCATGCCCGCATTTGCAGCCTGCTGCGTGCCATGGCAGAGGAAGGACTGACACTGGAACAGTGCGACCACAGCAACCTGTCCCTGCTGACACAGCCACAGGAACTGGAACTGATCCGGCATCTGGCAGCACTGCCGTCGGAACTGGACGCTGCTGCCAAGGCATATGACCCGTCCAAGGTCACTAAGTATGCTACCGAGCTGGCGACTCTGTTCCACAAGTTCTATGACGTGTGCAGTATCAAGTATGCGGAAACGCCGGAACTGAAGCAGGCACGTCTGCTGCTCTGTGAGGCGGCTCGTCAGGGCGTTGCCAATACCCTCCGGATCCTGAAGGTGACCTGTCCGGAGAAGATGTGATCCTGCTGACAGATGCCGGAAAAAACGGGAAAGATTACAAGCAGGTTACAGCAAAAAAATAGATTCTCTATGGAAAATCGTGCGAGAGCACAAAAAAACGTAGCAATACTCGAAATATCCCATAAAGTTTAACTGCATATTCACAAACATCGCTTCGCAATGTGTTACAATTTGTAATATATTGAACAGGTGGATGCAGTTTGTGATATGCCCGCCGGCCGCAAAACTGGCGGAAGCCGAGATTACAAAAGGAAAGGAAGTTCCATATGTCGAACAGATTATTTCAAGGACTGGTTCACCAGATGCGGGATACCATTGACGCAACCGTTGGCGTTGTCGATGACACCGCGACCATCATCGCTTGCAGCGACCTGACAAAGGTGGGAACGACCAATGAGTTCGTTTCCCTCGACCTCAGTGATGTACATGATATTTTTATCCGCGACGGTTATACCTATAAGCCGTTTGGTTCCCGTGCAAAGCCGGAGTATGCGGTCTTTGTAGAGGGCATGGACGACACTGCTGCGAAGTATGCCAATATTCTGGCAATTTCCCTGTTCAATATCAAGCAGTACTACGATGAAAAGTACGATCGCAACAACTTCATCAAGAATGTAGTACTGGACAACGTACTGCCGGGGGACATCGTCATTAAGGCACGTGAACTGCACTTCAACTCGGAAGTCAGCCGCGTAGTGCTGCTGGTACGCATTGTATCGGCAAATGACGTTTCTGCATACGATGTCATTCAGAATCTGTTTCCGGATAAGAATAAAGACTTTGTCTTTACCATTTCCGAATCGGATATTGTTCTGGTCAAGGAGATCAAGGGTGCTGTGGACACCAAGGATCTGGAAAAGCTTGCCCGTTCCATTGCAGATACTTTGAGCAGCGAGTTCTACACCCGCGTGAACGTGGGTATCGGTACCATTGTGACCGGTGTCAAGGAACTGTCCCGTTCGTTCAAGGAAGCACAGATGGCTCTGGAAGTCGGCAAGGTATTCGATACCGACAAGGCGATTGTCAGCTATGAGAATCTGGGCATTGCCCGCCTGATCTATCACCTGCCGACCACGCTGTGTGAAACGTTCCTTCACGAGGTATTCAAGCGGGGCAGCATTGAATCTCTGGATCATGAAACGCTGTTTACCATTCAGAAGTTCTTCGAGAACAACCTGAATGTTTCTGAAACTTCCAGAAAGCTGTTTGTACACCGGAACACACTGGTGTACCGTCTGGAAAAGATCAAGAAGCTGACTGGTCTGGACCTGCGGGAATTCGACCATGCCATTATCTTCAAGATCGCATTGATGGTCAAGAAGTACCTCTCTGCGAATCCGGCGAAGTTCTGATGAATAAGGACGGGGTGAGGGCGTGAAGCATCGCTCCGGCATAAAAGCCGCCGGTGCAGCGTGTGGCGTTTTGCATCGGCGGCTCTTTGTGCAATTTTATTGGTAAGGGCAGCAACGCAGGAAACTTGTGTGTGCTGTCCGGAAAAGTGGATGTCTGCGATCAACTGAAACGGTATTTCCGGCGGTCTGCCGGAAGTGCCCAGAGAAAGGATGTGTGTGAACTATGGTTGAACTGAAGAACGTGTCTGTGACATACTCCAGCGGCGTAGATGCACTGCACAATGTCAACTTGAAAATCAATGACGGAGACTTTGCCTTTGTAGTTGGTGCGTCCGGTGCCGGAAAAAGCACCATGATCAAACTGATCTTAAAAGAGATCAACCCGACCAGCGGTTCGATCAGTGTCAACGGCTATAACCTGAACAAACTCCGGCGGCGGCGGATTCCTGCCCTGCGGCGTACCATTGGATTTGTCTTTCAGGACTTCCGACTGATTCCGTCTATGACAGTGTATGAAAACGTGGCATTCGTGCTGCGGGTAATCGATGCACCGACGAAATATATCCGGAAGCGTGTGCCGTATGTAATCGGTCTGGTAGGTTTGCAGGACAAGACATATGCCTATCCGGACGAGCTGTCCGGCGGTGAAAAGCAGCGTGTGGCAATTGCCCGTGCATTGGTCAACGACCCGCAGCTGATTATTGCGGACGAGCCGACGGGAAACATCGATCCGGAACTTTCTTATGAGATCGTAGAACTGCTGCAGGGCATCAATGACATCGGGACTACCATTCTGATGGTAACCCATGAACACAGTCTGGTGCGGCAGTTCGGCGGACGGATCATCAATATCGATCAGGGACAGATCGTCTTTGACGAAGTGATTGGAGGGAATCTGATCCATGAAAGCTAGTGGTTTCAAGTACCTGATTGGACAGGGTGTGGAAAACATCTGGAAAAACCGGATGATGGCATTCGCTTCATTCTGTGTGCTGTTGGTTTCACTGCTGCTGGTGGGTATGTCGGTGTTGTTTTATATGAACCTGACCTCTATGATCGGCGGCGTAGAAGATAAAAATGAAGTCATTATCTATATGGACGAGGGTACTTCAGATCAGGAACTTGCAGATTTTCAATCGGAATTGGCACAGATTCCAAACATTTCGGAGATTTCTTTTTACTCCAAGGAGCAGGCGTTTGAAGATCTGAAAAACAGCATGTCGGATTATGAAGTGCTGTTCGATTCACTGGGGGACGACAACCCGCTGATCGACAGCTATCGGATCCGTGTTGAAGATATTTCACAGATTTCTGCAACGATTACACAGGTAGAGGAACTGGATCACATTGATTCGATCCGTGCTCCTATGGACTTTGTCAACGTTCTGACCGAGGTACGGAAGATCGTGACTGTTGTATTCGGTGTGATCATTGCAGCATTGGTCGTTATTTCCGTTGTGATCGTTTCCAATGCCACAAAAGCGAGCGTTTTCGCACGGCGGGAAGAAATTCAGATCATGAAATACGTTGGTGCAACCAACTCTTTTATCCGTATCCCGTTTTTTGTGGAGGGTATGATCACCGGCTTGCTTGCTGGTGGCGTTGCACTGGCTGTCACTTGGTTCGGCTATGATTCGCTGGTCGGCCTGCTGACCGGACAGGTGGAATTCCTGTCTGTGATCGGCATGGGCAGCATCATTCCGTTCCGTGCACTGGCATGGAAGGTGGCTCTGGCATATCTGCTGTCCGGTACGCTATTCGGAGCGTTCGGCAGTATGATCTCTATGCGGAAGCACCTGAATGTTTAAAACAATGCCGATGCACATCTTAGGAGGCTATTTTCTATGAGTAAGAAGAAACATCTGAGTCTGCGTTTTACCAGTGCGTTGCTTTGCATGACCATTCTGACAGGCGGCATGGCAGCAAACTGGACACCGATCAGGGATATTCCGGTATCGGCAAAGACGCTGGCAGAATTACAGGAAGAACGCAAGAGCAACGAAAAGAAGATCGCAGAGAAGCAGAAAGAACTGGATTCTTTGCAGTCTGATCTGGAAGAAAAGGAAGCGTACCAGAAGACTTTGCAGGAAAAGATCACCCTGCAGCAGAGCAATCTGGACATCGTTTCACAGGAACTGGATCGCATTGCTCAGTCTATCGACGAAACCACACAGGCAATTTCACAGGCGGAAGATGACATCAAGGTCATGGAAGCCGATATTGCCATTGGACTGGACGAGTTCAAGATGCGGCTTCGTGCCATGTACGTACAGGGCAACGACAGTCTGGCTTCGGCTCTGGTAGGTGCGACTGACTTCTACGACCTGCTTTCCAAGTATGAACTGATGTCCCGTGTGGCAAATCATGACAACCAGCTGGTCAACGACCTGAAGGACAAGCTGGAAACCTGCAACGCAAAGAAGGCGGAACTGGAAACAGAAAAGTCCGATCTGGAAAGCCAGCAGAAAGACCAGCAGGCCAAGAAGGAAGAATTCAAGGCGGCAATCGAGGATCTCCAGCAGACCTATTCTGAAACCGATGAAGCCAAGGAGCAGATGCAGCGGCAGAAAGAGCAGCTGAACGGCGATGTGGCAACACTGAAAGAAAACAACAAGGCTCTGGACGCAGAAGAAGACCAGATCAAGGCAGCAATTGCAGCGGCTGCGGAAGCTGAAAAGAAGAAGCGGGAAGAAGCAGCTGCGGCAGAAGAAGCCAAGAAGAAGCTGGAAGCCCAGAAGCAACAGCAGCAGGAGGAAGCCAAGAAGAATCAGTCCTCCGGCAGCAGCTCTTCTTCGAAAAATGACGATACATCTTCTTCGAACAGCCAGAAGGACAATTCCAGCAGCTCCAGCAGTTCGAACAGTTCTTCCAGCAGCAGTTCGGATTCTTCCAGCGACGACAGCGGCAGTGTTGCACCGTCTGGCGGCGGCTTCACATGGCCCTGCCCGGGATTCTATACCATTTCCAGTACTTTCGGCAACCGCTGGGGTACCACACACGGTGCAATTGATATTGCCGGCGGCAATGCCGGTGCAGCGATCGTTGCAGCAAAGGGCGGCACAGTCGTTCGTGTTGTAACCGGCTGCTCCCACAACTATCCGAAAAGCGGCAGCTGCGGCTGCGGCGGCGGCTACGGCAACTATGTCATTATCCAGCATGACGGTACATATTCTACGTTGTACGGACATATGGCATCGGTGGCTGTTTCTGCCGGACAGACCGTCAGTGCCGGACAGACTATCGGCTATGTGGGAAGCACAGGCTTTTCCACTGGTTTCCACCTGCACTTTGAAGTGCGTGTCAACGGCACCAAGGTGGATCCGATGAAGTATCTGTAATCAGAATGCATTTTTGAGAAAATGAAAAAGGCAGGGGTATGCGTTTGCAGTCCTCTGCCTTTTTTGGAAGAAAGGATTGTAAGTTATATGCGAAAACAATCAGATGCAATGCAGGAGGATATGCCAAAGGAAAAAACAGTGCCGGTGCGGAAATCGACACTGATTCTGCTGTTCTGTCTTTGCGGTGTGCTTGTCGTAGGAACAGGGCTGGGCATTTATCGGAACTACGCCGGCAACACGGAGTACAGGGAACTCCGGCAGCTTGCCGCAACTGTAAAGCAGAACTATTATACCGACGTGGACGACGAAGCCGTTATGCAGGGGGCTATGAAAGGCTATGTTGCCGGTCTGGACGATCCTTATTCCCAGTACATGACCAGTGAGGAATATCAGGCTTATCAGACAGAGGAAGCTGGTCAGACCGTGGGAATCGGCGTAACGGTGACACAAACAGACGAGGGCTATTTGCAGGTGGAGGAAGTCAATGCAGATTCTCCGGCAGAAAAAGCCGGTATGCAGCAGGGCGATATTCTCACCAAGGTAGAGGGCGAAGATCTGGCAGAACTGGGCTACGCCGGAGCACTGTCTAAAATTCGAGGCGAAGCAGGTACCACGGTGCAGCTGACGATTCAGCGGAACGGCGACACACTGGAACTGGACGTGGAACGGCAGAACATCGAAGTGACGACTGCCGAGGGACAGATGCTGGACGGACAGATCGGCTATATCCGGATCAGTTCCTTTAAAGGCAACACGCCGGAACAGTTTCAGGCGATCTACGACCGGCTGGTACAGGACGGGGCAAAGGCGTTGATATTCGATCTGCGGGACGACGGCGGCGGACTGGTGTCGGCTCTGGAGAAGATTCTGGATCCGCTGCTGCCGGAGGGCGAGATCGCCATTGCCACCTATCGGGACGGCACGACCAAAACGCTGGTGGAATCAGATGCCACAGAGTGCAGCTTGCCCATGACGGTGATCGTCAACGGCAACACTGCCAGTGCAGCAGAACTGTTCACCGCTTCGCTGCGGGATTTCGGAAAGGCTTCCGTTGTGGGAACGCAGACATTCGGGAAGGGCATCATGCAGGTGACACAGTCCATGCCTTCCGGCGGAGCACTGACACTGACGGTGGCAACTTATCAGACCACTAAGGGTGAGTGTTATCACAAGGTAGGCATCAAGCCGGACGAAATCGTGGAAGCCGGAGAAGATGCAGTGGACTACAGCGATCCGAATCCGGAAAAAGACCCGCAGCTGAAAAAGGCAATCGAAATGGTGCAGGCGAAGTGATTTTTAAGACAATACCGCTGGCATAAAATTTTGCCGCAAAAACGTGCATCTCATTTTTGTGTAAATACGTTCTGAATTCTTTTTGAACAGACAGACCGCTGTCCCGCTGCTGTGCTATAATGAAAGAAAAGGAGGCATAATTATGGAAACTGAAAAAAACAGCCGTATGCTGGAACTTTTCTTTCGGGTGCTGCGGGGAGAAACCATCTCTGTAAAAGCAGTGGCAGCGGAATACGGCGTGTCTACCAAGAGCATCGGACGGGACATTGGAAAAATACTGGAATTTCTGGCGGAACACCGCGACCTGATGCAGCAGGCGGAACTGGTGTATTCCTATAAAGATAAAGCGTATCACCTGAACTGTGAGGAGTTCCTCAAAAATAAGGAATTATTTGCATTGGTAAAGGTAATGCTGGGCAGCCGTTGTCTGCCCAAGGAAGACGTGCTGCGGCTGATCTCCAAGCTGAAACGGTTTACCACAACACAGGATCGGGAAAAATTTGACAAGCTGGTACGCAAGGAAATTTACCATTATCACGAAGTCAAGACGGACTGCAATTCGCTGATCGATACGCTGTGGAAACTGATACAGGTCATTGATGAAAAGCGACCGATCACCATTACTTACTACAAAATGAATCGGGAAGCCGTCAAGCGGAAAATTAAACCGGTTTCGCTGATGTTCAGTGAGTATTATTTTTACCTGATCGCGTATGCATTTGACGATGACCAGTATCTGCCGAAGTTCTTTCGGGCAGACCGCATTGTGTCGATGACAGAGCATCAGGAACACTTTACGCTGGAACGGAAGTACGACTTTGACGAAGGCGACCTGCGGGAGAAGAACCAGTTTTTGTTCCCCGGGAAGACGGAGCGAATCCGGTTTGCCTTTTCCGGTCTGTCGGTACAGGCAATTCTGGACAGACTGCCCACAGCAAAGGTAGTGGAGCAAAACGGCAGAACCAGCATCATCGAAGCGGAAGTCAACCACGGACGCGGCATTATCATGTACCTGCTGTCGCAGGGGGCATGGGTAAAGGTGCTGTCGCCGCAGAGTCTGGTGGACGAAATGCAGGAAGAACTGCATCAAATGCTGGCATTATATGAAAAGGCATAGGAACACGTGGAGTTAGGGCAATACCGCACAAAGAGCGTCTGGCGACTTTGCACGCCATCTGCTTGCAAATTTCCCTTCAGAGCCTGTTTCGTACCTTCCCGCACGCATCTGTCGTACAATCTTTGTGCGGTATTGCCTTAGGGAAACACTAGACCTGACGGGAAATTTTCTCGTCAGGTCTTTTTTGATAACATATCATAAAATTACTACTTTTGTCATGAAAAATAGTATTATCCTTGTGAAAGATGTGGTATACTAAAGATAATGAATTGTTCGCATAAAGCCGTTTGCACAGAAGATGTGATATTGTTTTTCATACATTCTGTGCAGACAAATTACACAGAAACAGCGGCATGCTGTTTTCAGAAAGAGAGGAAATGAGTATGATGCGAATCAAAGGACTTCGGCAATGTCTGGCAGTGCTCTGTGCGGCAGTATTGAGCATGGGTAGTCTGGCAGCGATGCCGGCTTCTGCGGAAGTGAAAAATCTGGTCAGCAACTCCACATTTGACAGCGGCACCAGCGGCTGGGACACCTATCAGGCAAGCGGCGGAAAGGCAACCCTGACTACGGAAAACGGTAAGCTTGCCCTGCAAATCGATTCTGTGGGAAAGCTGAACTATTCTGTACAGTGCAGCTATGATATTATCCCCTTGTACAAAAACGGGGTGTACCGTGTTAGCTATGAGATCTCTTCCACCACAGACCGTTATGTGGAAGCCATGATCCAGCAGAACGGCGGCACCTATCAGGCGTACACCTGGAAAGGACTTGATCTGACCGCAGAACCGCAGACCGTGGATTATGAATTCACCATGAAGCAGGATTCAGATGTCATGTCCAAGCTGGTGTTCAACTGCGGACTGGAAAACGAGGAAGATCTGCCGGCACATACTATTTATCTGGACAATGTAAAGGTAGAACTGGTAGATGATTCCAACGTGGATTATACTTCTGTCCTGCCTTATGCTCCGTCGATCATGACCGATCAGGTAGGTTATCAGCCGGACGAAACCAAGACAGCTGTGTTCCGTGACGTGACCAGTGAAACCAGTTTTTCCGTCGTCAACGCAGACAGCGGACAGGTGGTTTATACCGGGGAACTGTCGGCTCCGACGTTTTATTCTTCCGCCGATGAAAACAACTGGACGGGAGATTTCTCCGCCGTAACAGAAGCTGGTACATACTATATCACCTGCGGCGGTCTGGATCAGTCGTATTCGTTCACCATTGGTAATGACGTTTACGACAGTCTGCTGGACGACAGCGTGAAAATGCTGTACCTCCAGCGGTGCGGCACGGAGGTGAAGGACAGCACATTCGGGCATGTGGCTTGCCATGACACGCTGGCAACAGTTTATCACACCAACGAAAAAATCGATGTCAGCGGCGGCTGGCATGATGCCGGCGACTACGGCAGATATGTTGTTCCCGGTGCAAAGTCTGTGGCAGACCTGCTGATTGCATATGATGCCAATCCGGAGTTGTTCAGCGACAGCATTGGCATTCCGGAAAGCGGCAACGGTGTTCCGGACGTGCTGGACGAGGTACGCTATGAACTGGAATGGATGCTGAAAATGCAGGACAGCCAGACCGGCGGTGTGCACCACAAGGTCAGCTGCGAGAATTTCCCCGGTTATGTGATGCCGGAAACGGAAACGGACGAACTGATCGTAACGCCGGTTTCCACCACAGCGACTGCCGATTTCTGTGCGTCGATGGCAATGGCATATGAA
>ENA-OYXK01000921-OYXK01000921.1-human-gut-metagenome-genome-assembly--contig:-NODE-921-length-13944-cov-4.568795_pt1 | contig 13944 bp, 7 predicted proteins | sample MGYA00244215_ERZ653417 | MGnify/ENA primary metagenome ERZ653417 (study PRJEB26926, sample SAMN06164905) | human gut metagenome | biome: ENVO:00009003; feature: ENVO:2100002; material: ENVO:00002003... | reverse complement strand
TTACAATACCTCCCGGTTTCGTAGCAGCTATGAAGCTTGGGGAAAGAATCTGATGGCTTGCATCTCTTTTGATACAAAAGCCGGAGAGGAGGTGATTGTAAAAACTGCTATTTCATCGGTCAGCACAAACGGGGCAAAAAACAATATGGCGGAACTTGCCGGACTCACTTTCGATGACCTGAAAGCTAAAGGAGAAGCACTATGGGAAAAAGAACTTGGAAAATATACCCTTACTGCCGACCGTAAAACGAAAAGAACTTTCTATACATCGGCTTACCATGCGGCTTTGCATCCGTTCATCTTTCAGGATGCAGACGGGCAGTTTCGAGGATTAGATAAAAATATAGAGAAAGCCGAAGGATTTACCAACTATACGGTATTCTCTCTTTGGGATACCTACCGGGCTTTGCATCCCTGGTTCAATCTGGTTCAACAGGAAGTGAATGCCGATATTGCCAATTCCATGCTGGCTCATTATGATAAAAGTGTGGAGAAAATGCTTCCTATCTGGTCGTTTTATGGAAATGAGACTTGGTGTATGATTGGTTATCATGCAGTTTCCGTATTGGCTGACATGATTGTGAAGGGAGTGAAAGGATTCGATTACGAACGTGCGTATGAGGCTATGAAGACCACGGCGATGAATCCGAATTATGACTGTTTGCCGGAATATCGTATGATGGGATATGTGCCTTTCGATAAAGAGGCGGAGTCAGTATCTAAAACATTGGAATATGCGTATGATGATTATTGCATGGCACAGGCTGCCAAGGCTTTGGGTAAAGAGGATGATTATCGTTATTTCTTGAATCGTGCACTCTCTTATCAGACTTTGATTGATCCGGAAACGAAGTATATGCGTGGCAAGGACAGTCAGGGAAACTGGCGTACACCGTTTACTCCGGTAGCTTATCAGGGGCCCGGATCTGTAAATGGATGGGGGGATATTACGGAAGGCTTTACTGTACAATATACCTGGTACGTACCACAAGATGTACAAGGATATATGAACGAAGCTGGCGAAGATTGGTTCCGCAACCGGTTGGATGAACTGTTCACAGTAGAGTTGCCGGATGACATTCCGGGAGCACATGATATTCAAGGCCGTATCGGAGCCTATTGGCATGGAAATGAACCTTGCCATCATGTAGCATATCTTTATAATTACTTGAAAGAACCTTGGAAATGTCAGAAGTGGGTCCGTACGATTGTTGACCGTTTCTATGGCGATACTCCGGATGCATTAAGTGGCAATGACGATTGCGGACAGATGTCGGCTTGGTATATGTTCAATTGCATTGGCTTTTACCCGGTGGCTCCTTCAAGCAATATGTATAACATTGGTTCTCCTTGCGTTGAGGCAATAACAGTTCGGATGAGCAACGGAAAAGTGATTGAAATGGTAGCAGATAATTGGTCGCCGAAGAATGTGTATGTAAAGGAATTGTATGTAAATGGCAAGAAGTATGACAAATCTTATTTGAAATATGAGGATATACGTGATGGCGTGAAACTACGTTTTGTCATGAGCAATAAACCGAACTATAAGCGTGCGGTATCAGATGAAGCAGTAGCTCCTTCTTTGTCGTTGCCTGGAAAGACAATGAAATATCAGGCTAATTTGATGAAAACGGGTATATCAAACCAGTGAAAATGACTTTTGAAGGAGTATTACCCAGTCCGTTTGATAGTACGAAGTGATGTTTTTATTACATTTGCCATTGTAAAACGATTATTAATTAAATATCTAAATCATGAGAAGATATTTCCTGTTAGTTGTGTGTTTGTGCTTGGCATCACTACTTCGTGCAAAGAATAAGTTAGAGTTAATTTCTCCCAATGGAGAGCTGAAAGTGTCCTTGAATCTCTCGGATAAAATCTATTATAGTATAGATTATAACGGAGATGTATTGTTGAAAGACAATTCCCTTCAGTTGACATTGAGGAATCAGGTGTTGGGACAAAATCCCAAACTGCGCCGTCAGAAACGTACGAGTGTCGACGAGCAATTAACTCCTATTGTTCCTTTGAAATATGCGAAAGTCAATAATCGTTATAATCAATTGCTACTGACCTTTAAAGATTATTCAGTAGAATTCCGTGCTTTTGACGATGGAGTTGCTTACCGGTTTATTACCTCACAAAAAGGTGATGTTGAAGTAATGAACGAAGAGTTTGCTATCAACTTCCCGTCGGATTATCTTCTTCACTTGCAACAACCGGGAGGCTTCCATACAGCTTATGAGGAACCTTACACACATGTTCAAAGTAATGCGTGGAAGCCTGAAGAACGGATAGCTGTTTTGCCGGTATTGATTGACACACAAAAAGACTATAAAATATTAATCAGCGAGTCGGATCTGGCTGATTATCCATGTATGTTTCTCAAAGGAACGGGCACGAACGGAGCAATTTCTGTTTTTCCTAAAGCTCCGCTTGCGTTTGCCGAAAACAGTGATCGAAGCGTGAAGATTACTCAAGAAGCTGATTACATTGCTAAAACAAAAGGTACGAGAAATTATCCTTGGCGTTACTTTGTGATAAGTAAAAATGATAAGCAGTTGATTGAGAATACAATGACTTATAAACTGGCTGAAAAGAATCAACTTCAGGATGTTTCATGGATTAAGCCGGGACAGGTGAGCTGGGAATGGTGGAATGACGCTTCTCCTTACGGACCGGATGTGAATTTTGTTTCCGGTTATAACTTGGATACTTATAAGTATTACATTGATTTTGCTTCTAAATTTGGTATTCCATATATCATTATGGATGAAGGCTGGGCTAAAAGTACACGTGATCCTTATACGCCTAATCCCAAAGTAGACTTGCACGAGTTGATCCGTTATGGCAAAGAAAAAAATGTAGGGATTGTGCTTTGGTTGACGTGGTTGACGGTAGAAAACAATTTTGATCTCTTCAAGACTTTCAATGAATGGGGAGTAAAAGGACTTAAGATTGATTTTATGGACAGAAGCGATCAGTGGATGGTCAACTTTTACGAACGGGTAGCCCGAGAAGCAGCCAAACATCATTTGTTTGTCGATTTTCATGGCTCTTTCAAACCTGCCGGACTGGAATATAAATATCCGAATGTATTGTCTTACGAAGGAGTGCGTGGAATGGAACAAATGGGCGGTTGTTATCCGGATAATAGTCTGTATTTACCGTTTATGCGTAATGCTGTCGGTCCGATGGATTATACTCCCGGAGCGATGATTAGTATGCAGCCTAATGTATATCGGTCGGAACGTCCTAATGCTGCAAGTATCGGAACACGTGCTTATCAGTTGGCACTCTTTGTGGTTTTTGAAAGTGGCCTGCAGATGTTGGCGGATAATCCTACTCTTTATTATCGTAATGAAGATTGTACCCGTTTCATCACACAAGTTCCCGTAACGTGGGACGAGACTGTGGCACTGGAAGCTAAAGCGGGTGAATATGTCATTGTAGCAAAACGGAAAGGCGATAAGTGGTTTATAGGAGGAATGACTAACAATGGTAAAAAGGAACGTGAGTTTACCATAAAGTTAGATTTCTTGAATAAAGATCGCTCTTATCAAATGACATCTTTTGAGGATGGTATCAACGCAGGACGTCAGGCGATGGATTATCGTTGCAAGTCATCCCAGGTGAAAGCCGGAGAGCAGCTAACTATAAAGATGGTTAGAAATGGTGGCTTTGCAGCTGTCATTGAATGATGGCACATATTCTAACTTTCCATACGTAAAAATGGAAATCATCTTTCAATCTATCACCATCCTTCTGAAATGCTTTGTTCATCGAGCTTTCAGGGCGGTGATAGATTGTTCTCCACCTATCACCTAATCATTCATCTATCACCGTTTGAAATGAACATGCCTGCATATAAATATAAGCTTGTATGTAAATAGAAGTTTCAACAGGGGATACCTTTGGTTTCAAGGCGGGAAACTTTAGTTTCTATTAGGGGAAACTGCAGTTTCAGAGGCTTGAAACTAAAGTTTCTAAGGCTTGAAACAAAGTGTTTTACTACATGAAACTGTTTGTTTCAAGCGTTGAAACCAATCGTTTCACGGCATGAAACACTTTGTTTTGCTATTTGTTCTAAGAAGGCAATGTCTCGGAATCAACGTTTTCTCTTAGAGAACCACTCTTTAAACTCTGCTACTCGGGCTTTGCTGACAAGTATTTTTTCTTTGATTCCTGAATAATACAAGTTGATGGACAGTCGGCTGTTGAACCATAAGTCAATATCTTTGATAGCTTCTCGCGAAATAAGATATTGGCGGTTAGCCCGAAAGAAAAGAGAAGGATTGAGACACTCCGTAAGTTCATCTAATGTTTGAGAAAAACAGTATTCGGTTTCATCGGTTAAGACTACTTTGACCTGACAGTCCTTAATATAAAACAATTGTATCATATCTACAGAAACGGGCAATAGTTTGTCTCCTTTGGTAGGAATAAGGAAATGACTTTTATAGTTTTCCTGCTTTTGGAGTGAATGTATCAGTTTCAGTAGCTCATTCTCCTGTTGTGGAAAAGGAAACTGGTGTTTGTCAGCAGCATCCTGTAAACCTTGGAGCTTATCGAAAGCGTGTTCTATGTCTTCCTTACCGATGGGTTTTAATAAGTAGTCGATGCTGTTTACTTTGAATGCACGTAACGCATATTCATCATAGGCAGTTGTAAAGATAATCGGACAAGTAATATTGATATGATTGAATATCTCGAAGGCGGAACCATCTGCCAGGTGAATATCCATGAATACCAGTTCCGGCATCGGATGAGAACTGAACCATTCGATAGTGGAACTGATACTATCCAGTATGGTCACGATTTCTCCATTCGGTTTTATCTCATTAAGCAGTGAAGTCAGGTTTCGTACTGCTGCTTTTTCGTCTTCTATAATGACAATCTTCATGGTGATTATTGTTCTAGTTGTGATTTTTCAATCAAAGGAATACAAACTGTAAACTCTCTGTCCTCCGTTATTTGTATATCCCGTTTAAACAAGAGCCTGTATCGCTTGGCAAGGTTGGCAAGTCCGATACCGGTTCCGGAAGTTGCAGTCCATTTGGGCTGAATGTCGTTGCTGATAGACAAATTGCCGTTATCGTCCGTCGTGATATGAATGGTCAACGGCTTCCGGTCGCTGATTTCGTTGTGCTTTACTGCATTCTCAATCAACACTTGCACCGCCATTGGAGGGAGGAGATATTCTTCGTATGCATTGCTTATCTGTATGTCGAATTGTAGATTGTTCTCAAAACGCATCTTTAATAGAAAAATATAAGCGGAAACAAATTCTATTTCTTCCCGGAGACTGACACATTGTGACTCATTACTTTGCAAAGTATACCTTAGTACCCGGGAGAGTTCCTGAATGTAATCCTGCGCTTTATCCTGATTTTCGCGTACCAGCGAACGCAGGGTATTCAGCGAGTTGAACAGCATGTGTGGGTTCAGCTGATTCTTCAGTACTTCATACTGATTGCGGAGATTCTCTGCCTGAAGCTGTTCGTTCTCAATAAGTACCAGTTGCTGCTTGAATATAAGATGAATGATACAGCAACTACTGGTGACGAGACATGCCACAATAAAATCCCGCAATGGATGCAAATAATGATGTACCATGGCATCGATGGCCGGAATATCAAACGTTCTGTGAAGGAAAACAAAAAACTGTCCTGACAAGTTACTCAATATCCATGTCACGATAAAGGAAAGCAAAATCTTTGTCCCTGTAATTTTAATGGAAGCCTGATTGAAATGAAACAAACGGGTATTGATGGCAAAAAGTAACAATAGCGACAGAAAGGTAAACAGTATTTCGTTTGCCACATCTATAAACTTCATCCCCGGGAATAAGGAATGACTTTCGAAACGGTCGAAAAGAGATACTGATTCAGGAAAATGAATCAGTACAGCAACCGCTAAGGAGATGATGACTGTGGAAAGTATATATTTATCTTTTTTTATTGCTTTGGCTATCATACAACAAAGATAGTGGTAAATTATGAGTTACCGGTTATAAAATGTCAATGCTGTTGTCACAGTTGGTCAATTATTGTTTCTGAATGTGTGCCGTGACATACATACCGGGGCGGAATTGTACATTTTCCTCCTTGATGGAAGCATACACTTCGAGCGAACGATTGGTTTCGTCTACTTTTTGTCCGATGGAAATCACGATACCGTGAAAGGTTTGTGTCCCCATTCCGTTTACACGAAACTGTACCGGGCTGCCGACTTGTATGTCTGCAAGATCTTTCTCGTAAGTAGTCAGGCAAAGTATCGGGCTGCTTTTATCGATAAGTTCGCAAAGTGCTTCTCCCGGATTGATATATTTGCCGATATTCATCGCTACATTAGCGGCATAACCACTAATGGGGGCTTTGACTTCCAGTAGCGGTTGTATTCCGTTCTTAAGTAATGCCTCCGTTTGAACGCCTAAAAGAGAAAGTTGTGCAGCAGCGGCGTCCTGGCGACTCTTCATGGAGAGAAAGTCCGCTTTACTTTGCTGGAATTTCTTTTGAGAAGCTGCTTGTTCGGCAGACAGATTTTTTTGCCGTTCGTATTCAGCTAAGAGATATTCGGTCTGTGCGTGACTGTCCAGATAAGTTTGTTGCAGGGTGATGAACTCCGGATTCTCTAACGTGGCGATTACACTGTTTGCAGCCACCCATTGCCCTGGAAGCAGAGAAGCTTTTTTTACAATGCCTCCCATGGTTAAAGCAATGGTTGCCTGACGTTGGGGAGGAAGAACGATTCGTCCGTTGAACGAAACCTGATTAGGTTTTGAGGTAGCTGAAGTGATGGCATCCACTTCGGGTTGTGCGATGGTATCCGCTATTGTTTCGGCAACGGGAATTGCGGCGGATTCGTTATTTGTAGTTTGCTGGTTTCCTTTGCAAGCCGTTAGAACTAGTAAAAGGATGGGATAAACTATCTTTTTCATATCTTATGTTTTATAATAATTATTCTGGGTGATGTATGTCATTCAATGTCTCGATCTTCCACCTACTTGAAAAGTTCATATTCCAGTGCAGCAATATTGTATTGGTAGACTGTTTCAATATAGCCTCTGCGTATCTCTCTGGCGGTGGTAATCGACTGTATATATTCGGCAATGCCTGTTTCGCTCTGCTGCAATTGCAGGTTGGCTGCCTTTGTCAGTTCGTCCGCTTCTTTCAAGGCAGAAGAGGTATAATATCGTAAACTTTCGTTGTATCTGCGGAGGGATGCTTCCAGTTCGAGTGTTTTATTTCTTAACTCCCGGATGTTGGCATCTGCCTGTATTTGCGCTGAAGTGGCAGTTAGCCGTGCCTGCTTCACTTTGCTCTTTTGTGGCAGGAAGTAGATGGGGAAAGAAACCCCGATCATCCAGGCATTCAGATTCTTAAGTGGGAGAATGTCCTGACGGGTATACCCCACACTGATTTCAGGAAAGAAATGGCTCTGCTCTACACGGAGCATTGCTTTCGCTTCATCTGCTTGGCTTTGAAAGTAAGCAGTATGTGCTCCCGACAGGTTTCCATCCGAAATGTCGGTATAGAATAAGGATAAAGTGGAATCTACCGGAACAATGGGATCGTTGGAGTAGCAACTCCATTGGAAACGTGCCAATGCCATTTTCTCTTCTTCTTTTGCTTGGAACCAGCGGTTATGCAGATCGGCAGCTATGGTGGTCATCATATTTTTCTCTAGCAAGGTGATCTCTCCTTGTTGGTATCGTAATTCTCCGATGCGCTGCAGTTCTTCTGCCATTTTATCCTGATCCCGATACATTGAACAGAGATTAGTGGCATATTGGTAGTAGGCCCACGCCCTTTTCACTTCTGCTGTGATTTCTTTCTCTACCATCTGCCGATAATAGGTGTTCGTTTTTACCTGACGGTTGACTAACGCATTCTTGTAGAATGGCGTTAGAAGGGAGCCCAGACTTTGCTCGAAAGCCAGTTCCTTGTCTTTTTTGTTTTCTCCGTTAAGTTGACCCCAGGAATAGCTGAACGAGGTAGGCGTTGCTTCTATCACTTCTCCGCGAGTGGCTTTGGCTTGTTGAATAGCATTATTGGCTATTTTCAGGCGAGGATGATTTTGTTTGGCTATTTCTATCGCCTGTTCGAGACTGACTGTTTGTGTCTGTTGAGCGGAAACGAACGCGGGAAGAAACAAGAACAGGAGACACAATCCTCCGAAAGGCCAGCGCAGTTTGACTCCCGGACGTCTCCAGGTAGCAAATGAATTTACAATTTTGTAAAACACCGGAATGATGAGTAAAGTCAGTACGGTAGAAATAATCAAGCCACCGATGACCACTGTTGCCAACGGACGTTGTACTTCTGCGCCGGCTGAAGTGGCTATTGCCATCGGGACGAATCCCAAAGATGCGACCAGTCCTGTCAGGAATACAGGACGGAGCAAGTGTGGAGTCCCTCTTTTGATAATCTGGTTTGTAGTCATGGAATAGGTATTTTGTTTACGAAGTTCGTTGAAGTGATTTACCATCAGGATACCATTCAATACTGCCACCCCGAACAAAGCGATGAATCCTACTCCGGCCGATATGCTAAACGGAAGTCCGCGTAGCCAAAGTGCAGCGATACCACCGATGAGCGATAGGGGGACCGTTGAGAATACCATCAGGGTATAGGTGATGTTCTTGAATGCGAAGAACAGAATCAATAGAATGAGCATTAATGCCACGGGGATGACCACCAGTAAGGTATTGATGGCATTTTGCAAGTTTTCGAACTGGCCGCCGTATTCGAAGTAATATCCCGGTTTCAGTTTTATGTTCTTGTTCAGTGTCTCTTGAATATTGGCGACAACTTGCTGGATGTCTGCGTCACGCACATTGACCCCGATGACGATGCGCCGTTTGGTTGCATCCCGGTTGATTTGCAGTGGCCCACTGACAAGGTCGATGCTTGCTACCTCTCCAACAGGAATTTGAATTCCTTCCGAAGTGCGTACAAACAACTTATCAAGATTCAAGTCGGCCACTTTCTCCTGGTCAAGCCGTACCACGAGATCGAATCTCCGTTCGTTTTCAAAGACTACACCTGTTGACTCTCCGGCATAGGCAGTTCGGATAATGGTGTTAAGCTCTTGTATGTTGATGCCGTAACGGGCTATTTTGCCACGGTTGTATTTCACTACCAATTGAGGTAATCCCATCGTCTGCTCAACGATGACATCCGCTGCTCCCGGCACTTTTTCTACAAAGGTAGCTGCTTCTTTGGCTCTTTCATATAATTCGTGCGTGTCTTCTCCATATAATTTGATGGCAATATCTGCTTTTGCTCCCGTCATCAGCTCGTTGAAGCGAAGTTGTATCGGTTGCGAGAAGTTGAATTCGGCACGTTCGGAGAGCGGAGCAAGTGCATCTTTCATTTTATCCACCATTTCTGCACGGCTTCCGGCACTTGTCCATTCTTTAAATGGTTTCATGATAATCATCACATCGGCATCTTCCACTGCCATCGGGTCAGTGGGAACTTCCGCCGTTCCTATTTTGGCTACAACATGTTTGATTTCAGGGAATTTATCCATTAATGCTTTCTCTGCCAAGCGGGATACTTCGATACTTTCGGTCAGCGAACTTCCTGCGGGTAGTGTCATTTGCATGGCAAAATCTCCTTCGTCCAAAGTAGGAATGAATTCTGCTCCCAGGCGGGTAAAGAGAAAAAGTGAACCGATCAGTGCAGAGAAGGCTACGATGACGGTACGCCATTTGTAACGAAGACAGGCACGCAGGGTGTGCTGGTAGATCTTGTTCAGTTTCTCGAAGAAGCGGTCGGCAAGGGTGGGTTTCACAACAATGGTATGCTTCAGAAAGAGGGAGGCCATCATAGGAACATAAGTCAGTGAAAGAATTAAGGCTCCGATAATGCAGAACACAAGTGTTTTAGCCATAGGAGTGAAATATTTCCCTTCAATCCCGTTCAATGTAAGGATGGGGAAGAAGACGATAAGGATAATCAACACTGCAAAAGTGGCCGAACGTGCAACGCCGGAAGCTCCTTTTTCCACTTCTTTGTCCATCTCTTTGCGGGTCAGTGTGCGGCCTCGGAATTGTTTTCCGTAAATGTGGGCGAGGATACCTTCCAAGATAACGATAGAGCCATCTACTACAATACCAAAGTCAATGGCACCGAGACTCATTAGATTGGCGGTGACATTGAATACACGCATCATGATAAAAGCGAAGAGCATTGCCAGCGGGATGACGGATGCTACAATCAGTCCGGCACGGAGGTTGCCGAGGAAGAGGATGAGTACAAGGAAGACGATAACCGCTCCTTCAATCAGGTTGTTGACAACCGTAGAGATGTTCCGGTTTACCAGTTCCGAACGGTTCAAGTAAGGTTCTATACTGACTCCTTCGGGTAATAGCTGCTGTATTTTTTCTACCCGTTTTTCGAGTTCTTGAGTCACTACATTTGCATTGGCACCTTTCAGCATCATGGCAATTCCGCCGACACACTCGCCCTCACCATCCTTTGTCATGGCACCGAAACGCTTTGGAGAACCGAAGCGGACAACTCCTACATCACTGATATGTACCGGAATCCCATTCCGGTTGGTCACTACGATCTGTTCAATATCCTTGATGCGGGTAATCATACCTTCCGACCGGATATAGTAGGCATTCTTTATTTTCTCAATGTAACTTCCGCCGGTATTTTGGTTGTTGCTGCTAAGTGCTTCGAATACCTCGCCGATAGTGATATTCAAAGAAAACAGGGCGTCCGGATCGACGGCTACTTCATATTGTTTCAGGTAACCGCCGAAACTATTGATTTCTACTATACCGGGTATACCGGACAACTGACGTTTCACCATCCAATCTTGAATGGTGCGGAGTTCCATTGCGTCATATTTCTTCTCATATCCGGGAGCTACCTTCAATATATACTGGTAAATCTCTCCCAGACCGGTGGTGATGGGCATCATCTCCGGTGTTCCGAGTTCGGAGGGAATCTCGCTTGTTACGCTTTGTATTTGTTCATTTATCAACTGCCGTGCATCGAGTGTGGGGACACTTTCTTTAAAAACGACCGTTACGACCGATAGCCCGAAGCGGCTGACAGAACGGATATCTTCGACATTCATAATATTGCTCATCGCTATTTCGATAGGCATAGTGATGAGTTGTTCCACCTCTTGTGGCGCGAGTGTAGGAGATACGGTCACTATTTGTACCTGATTATTGGTAATGTCGGGCACGGCATCAATAGGTAGTGTCAGCATCGCATAGATACCTCCGATAAACAGGAAGAGAGTAGTGAGTCCTACAAATAGTTTCTTCTTGATTGAAAAACGTACAATAGCTGTAAACATGACTTTCGTTGTATTATTATTTCACGATACAAAATTACTACCTATCTTCATCCGTTATCACTAAAAATAAATGAAGCGGAAAGATTGTGGGGTGAAGTGACGGATTGGGGAATTGAAAGATGTAAAATCATAGTTCTTGTTTCACTGCTGAACAAACATTTCTTTCAGTTTACTCGTTTAATATAAAAACAAACTAAATGTATATTCAGCATGAAAACATTCGTCTTGATGATGGTAAGCCTGTTGTTTGCAATTTCTTCGGAAGCGCAAAACAAGTCTTTTTATGATTTTACAGTGAAAACTATTGATGGTAAGGACTTTCCTCTTTCTTCACTGAAAGGTAAGAAAGTGCTGGTAGTCAACGTGGCATCTAAGTGTGGGCTGACGCCCCAGTATGCTCAACTGGAGAAACTATATGAGAAATATAAAGAAAAAGATTTTGTTGTTATCGGTTTTCCGGCGAATAACTTTATGGGACAAGAGCCGGGTAGTAATGAGGAAATAGCCAAGTTCTGTTCTTTGAACTATGATGTTACTTTTCCAATGATGGCTAAGATTTCCGTTAAAGGAAAAGATATGGCTCCTCTTTACCAATGGTTGACGGAGAAAAAACAGAATGGGAAAGAAAACGCACCGGTTCAGTGGAACTTTCAGAAGTTTATGATTGATGAGAACGGACATTGGGCGGGAGTTGTGTCTCCGAAAGAAAGTCCGTTCTCTGAAAAGATTATTACTTGGATAGAGAAGGAATAAGAGAGACTTTTTTCAGCTCTTCTTCGAAGTTGGGAGTGAAGATTCCTTTACCCAGATTTTCTTTTATTTCTTCGATCTTCCAAAATCGTCCACCGTCCAGTTCGTCGCTGGGATGGATTTCTTCCTCATAAACGGTTTTGTGGACAAAAACAAGCTCTTTTTCACGGCTGGATTCAAAAACATAACTGGTGAGAAGCTCGGGAGTGAAGTCTGTGATGCCCAATTCTTCACGGACTTCTCTCTTTAGGGCGATTTCTACGCTTTCGCCCAAATCAATATGTCCGCCCACAGCCGTATCCCATTTCCCCGGTTGAATGTCTTTCCATTCGGGGCGTTTTTGTAAATAGATGTCTCCTTGGGTATTGAATACGTGAAGGTGAACTACCGGATGAAGCAGTTTGCTACCGCTGTGACATTCTCCGCGAGTGGCGGCTCCGGTGATATTTCCCTGTTCGTCTACGATAGGGAACATTTCTTGGTTATTATCGCTTGGCATAGTGTCTTTTATATTGCGTAAAATCTTTCGGAGAGGAGGATTTCTTATGGTATTAATAAAGAAGAATCTCCATAACTTAGGAATCGGAAATCATGCGCCAGTGCATAATCATAAATTGTGCGCCAATTCCCTTTTACAAAAGCTGAAACTAAAAGCAGCAAGGTACTTTGCGGCTGATGGAAATTAGTAACCATCGCTTTCACTATTTTATAATTGTATCCCGGTGCTATGATAATCTGTGTACTGGTGTGAAGGGTTTCCAAACCATTCCTGTCGAGATATCCTAATATCTTTTGCAGCGCAACAACGGGAGGAATCTGGTCGTACTTTTCATAAGGCTGCCATTGTTTGACACGTAGTTCTTCTTCCGTAGCATACGGATTTTCAGCCAATGTAACTCCAATGTGATACAGGCTTTCCAGAGTCCGTACAGAAGTAGTTCCTACTGCAATAGCACAACCGTCGTGGTCAATCAGTTTTTTGATGGTACTCCGGTTGACCGATATATATTCCGTGTGCATCTCGTGACCTTCGATTTCTTCACTTTTTACAGGTTTGAATGTGCCTGCTCCTACATGTAGAGTTAATTCTTCAAGATCAATCCCTTTTTCTTGAAGTGCATCCAATACTCGTGGAGTGAAATGTAATCCCGCCGTAGGCGCAGCTACCGAACCTTTAATCTTAGAATAAACAGTCTGATAAGTTTCCTTGTCACTTTCTTCCGTATCCCGGTTTAAGTAAGGAGGAATAGGAAGTTCTCCGAATACTTCAAGGATATCGGCAAACGTCACTTCCGGATTATCCCATGCAAAATCTACCCAATGGCTGGTTCCTTTACATTCTCCTCGGGTAGCGGTCAGGGTAATAGGGAATCCTTTGACGGTCATTTCGCGTTTCAATTGTCCGTCTTTCCATTTCTTCAGATTGCCGATCATACAAAGCCAGGCGGCATGTGCTGTCTGTTGGAAATTCAAGACATAATCGTTTGGCTGAATCGGTTCAAGACAAAACACTTCGATCAGTGCTCCCGTCTCTTTTCGAAAATGGAGGCGCGCCTGAATGACTTTTGTATTATTGAATATCATCAGACTGCCTTGCAGCAGATATTCCGGCAAAGAAGTGAAAACATCTTCACTGATTTCTCCACGACGGTATATTAAGAGTTTGGACTGGTCGCGGGTAGGCAACGGGAATTTAGCAATACGTTCATCCGGAAGAGGATAACTGTATTCACTGATATGGATATGTCTAGGATCTTCTTTCATTGTTTTCTAAAATAAAAAGAGGTTAGAACCCATTCGGTTTCTAACCTCTTTAACCAGTCGGGGTGACTGGATTCGAACCAGCGACCACACGCCCCCCAGAGG
>ENA-OYXK01000915-OYXK01000915.1-human-gut-metagenome-genome-assembly--contig:-NODE-915-length-13990-cov-5.932329_pt1 | contig 13990 bp, 13 predicted proteins | sample MGYA00244215_ERZ653417 | MGnify/ENA primary metagenome ERZ653417 (study PRJEB26926, sample SAMN06164905) | human gut metagenome | biome: ENVO:00009003; feature: ENVO:2100002; material: ENVO:00002003... | reverse complement strand
ACGAGATCATGCCTAGTCTCGTGGGCTCGGAGATGTGTATAAGAGACAGTGTCTAGGTTTGGCCGATTTGTTAAATATATTTTTTTGTGAAGCGGACAAACTATTATAAAGCTTCCGTGCTTCTAAAACCTTAATGCTTTTACGATTGCCTATATATCCATTAGTGAGATAATGATCCAAATTTTCTAAAAATTTATCTATGAAAGCATTATACTCATCCAATTTAGAGTTGTCATATTCTATCGGTATCATCGTGTCTTCTTTATTTTTTCTTCAACAATCCGTAAACGTTCCTTCAGCATTTCATATTCCACTTTCAAAGGATCATCCTCCGTCAGTGCTTTTAGCTGTTCCAGAAGTTTCATTCTGATAAAGTCGTCACCTATCATGTCAATATTGTTTCGCAGGCGTTTAATTGTCTTTTCACTAATGGGGTTAGCATTGTATTTTTCCGATAACTCATTAATCTGATGAACCAAATTATCAAGTTTTTCGGTAGCTATGTCGCCAACAAATTGACTCATAAAAAATTGATTATTTAGTAAGTCATAGACATTAGAGCAGAACGTCTGTTTCAACACACCTTCGCACACCTTTCCTTTATCCATACACAAAATATTATCTTTAGGGATATCACTTAAAATGAAAGGTGAATGGGTTGTTATCAGTACATTTATATCAAAACTTTTATTTAACTCTACTCTTACTAACAGATCTCGCAGCTTCTTGACAAACCGCCTCTGATATTCTGGATGAAAACAAATTTCCACTTCATCAAGAATAAAATTCAGCTTGTTGTAACGCACTCTCGTGCCATTCTTCGGAATAGAATTCAAGTTCATTGCATGATAAAGCAAAGTACTTGTTAGATAGATAAACTGACGCTCGCCGCTACTCAACTGATTCAAAGGGATTTTTGCATTCGTGTTTTTGTCCTTTAAACTTGTCTCTGAATTGAAAATGCCAGGTGGCAACCATTCCATACGCTTCTTAATGGACATACCTTTCGGAGTAATACCTAACAGTTTTGCATATTGTTCATAGGTTATTCCCTCTGCTAAATCCACATCCGTCAGATTTTTACCTTTTGTGATGAAGTTTAGTGCTTGTCTCAGTTTCAAACCTATATGAGACGGGTCGCATTTCACCATCTTGGCTAACTTTTGAAGTTGGGCTATCACTGCTTTTCTGTTCTCTATAGGAATAGAATGGAATGTGTAGTTGATATTCCCAAAGTCCTTTTTAAAATAGGTATAACTTGGATATTTCTCAGCGACACTCAGCACTTTGTACACCACGTACATTCTCACATAAAGCTGTAGGTGATTCATTGTAGGGGTCACGCTGCATCTTAACGCAGCTAAAATGATATGAGCAAATGAATCTTTTTCCAAAGCCAAATCCCGAAACTCTTCCAAGTCTGCATTTTCCTTATAAATCAAATGGGCCTTCTCTTCGATATTATAGCGGTTATGTTCCTCTACCTCTTCCTTACTTGGGTACAGTTTTACTCTATCATCTACAATTGATGTGAACTTTGCCTGCAGTCTACGAGGTTTCCAATGAAAATTCATGCCTTCAAAACTGTAACCATCAAGTAATGACTGTTCAGGATTTTCTTCAATCAACAGAGCAGCCAGTCTTGATGTGGTAAGATGTTCCTCATTACTCATATCAACACTTCCGTTCTCACGGTAAGGATTCAAGACGATTGGGCTCAAATAACCATCATTCTTGTGGAACAGACTATTTAGCCATGATTTCGAATAAATAATATTCTTTGGGTCATCTTTATCTATCATATAAATTGCAGTTTCGTTAGAATAATCTTGTGCAATGAAGGACTGCATAGAATAGTTGGTTGCCACAGTATAGAAAAATGCCTTAGCTACTTCTTTCTGCTGGATGAAGTCTAAATTTGTATAATCCTTATACTCACGAAATATATCGCCAACCTCTGAGCTGCTTTGATTTTCTGACTTATAGATTGTGAATTTACATTTCAATTTTCCAAAATCAAAGCCAAGTATTCCATCCCGAACGCGAACTGCGCCAATCTTATCATTGACGAAATACGTTAAGTCTGCCTGAATCCCGGTGATATAACTTAAAGGGGAGGAAGCTTCTCTTTCTACTTTGTTGAAAAGACAATAACTCAAGTTATTCACGACACGGAAAATCATATCCAGCAGGGAAGACTTTCCAGCACCATTTTGACCAACGATTGCTGAAATGCAGATATTTGGTGCAAAGAAGTCTTTGTCCAGTTTGTGCTTAATTGGATAATCTATTCCTACATGAAGGTTTTTCAAATATTTGCATCCTTCATAAAATCGGATGCTATTAAAGGTAAACATACGGCACTATTTTTAATATGAGTTATTTTGTTCATAATAATGTGTTTTTGAACTTTCACCATTAGGGTTCAATTAATATGTGGCTTGGATCACATCTTCTCAAAAATACATTTTCTTGGCATCTTAATCTATATGACCACAAATATAGAAAAAAAGTTTGTGTATATTCTAGGTGTAAGAGCAACTTTATATTGATAAATAAGGATTGAGCTTTGCACCTGCTATTCTGCTATGACAAAATTATAGGGTTGCAACTTACACATACCAGTTTCTCCACCAATTTAAAATTATCACAGAAATAATCATCTTACATATACATCCATATTCTATAAATGATTTATTCTGCTTTGGCTTTCTGTTTTATCAGTGATTTTGGTTAGATAATCAGTGATTTATATACCTTTATGATGGGTGCTATTTTGTAATTTTGTACCATGATAATAGAAACTAAAACTATAAAGGGTAATGAAGATTAAAAGTATGATTATGGTAGTGATCATGATGTTATGTATCACTATAAATGCACAGGAACAGAGTAATAAGACATTGGTGGCTTATTTCTCGGCAACAGGAACGACGAAAAAAGCAGCTAAGTTGATTGTAGAAGTTACAGGTGGTACGCTCTACGAGATACAACCTGAAAAGGAATATGTCGCTGCTGACCTGGATTGGCATGACAAGTCTTCACGTAGCAGTGTGGAGATGTCAAATGCTAAATCACGCCCTGCACTAAAATGTAAACCGGAGAATCTTGCAGATTACGATATCATTTATATAGGTTTTCCTATTTGGTGGAATTCAGTTCCGAGAATCATCAATACTTTTATTGAAAGCGGTGATTTTGCAGGTAAAATGATTATTCCGTTTGCTACATCGGGTAGCAGTAGTATTTCTAATGCGGAAAAAGAGTTGCAGGAAACCTATCCTGATATGAAATGGCAGAAGGGTCGACTTCTGAATGGTGCGACGAAGGAAGATATTAAGAAATGGACTAAAAAATAAATTGTTATGAGAAAGAATTTTGGGGCAAAGCCCTTTACTTATCCGCAGCCGGTGTTTATTATCGCTGCTTATGATGAAAATGATACTCCTAATGCTATGAATGCGGCTTGGGGTGGTATCAGCGAGATGCATGAAATTAGTATTTGTATTAGTGAGGGACATAAAACGACTGCCAATATACTGAAGCGTAAGGCTTTTACCGTGAGTATGGCAGAGGTCGGACAGGTGGTTGCCTGTGATTACGTAGGTGTTGTTTCCGGCAATAAGGTTTCGGATAAATTTGCTCGTGCAGGTTTCCATGCTACTCGTTCGGAGTTTGTAGATGCACCGTTGATCGACGAATTATCTGTAGTGCTGGAATGTAAATTGAAGGATTATAATCCTGAAACCTGCATTTTGCGTGGTGAGATAATAAACGTAAGTGTAGATGAACGTGTTCTCGACGAAAACGGAAAAGTGGATGTATCCAAAGTGTCTCCTATTATATTCGACCCGTTCAATAACGATTACCTGGAAGTGGGTAAAAAGGTAGGTAATGCCTTTTCGGATGGAAAGAGATTGAAATAAGGAGTAGCATTATATATGAAAGAAATAAGAATAGACTGCGCACGCCAGAGTGAGGCGGAACTTGCTTTGGCGAAAGAACAGGCACAATTGGTATTCCGCCTGAACCATACTATGCCGATGACGGACGAATATGATGAACTGCTTCATCGTCTTTTTCCGGATATGGGAGAAGGCAGTCGTGTGAATACCCCGCTTACAGTTGTTCGTCCCCATGAGGTGAAGATTGGCCGCCATGTCATTATCATGAATGGTTGTCTGATGATGTCTGCCGGTGGCATCACGATTGACGATGATGCTCAGATAGCCGCCAACGTACAACTTATATCGAATAATCATGATCTCGACAATCGCTCGATTATTACTTGTAAGCCAGTGCATATTTGCCGTAGGGTATGGATAGGAGCAGGGGCTACGATCCTTCCGGGAGTTACAATCGGAGAGAATAGTGTTGTAGGAGCGGGTAGTGTTGTGACCAGGGACGTAGAACCGAATACGATTGTGGCAGGTAATCCCGCGAGAGTAATTCGAAAGATTTAGAATTTCATTTATCGGTAGTAATAAAGTATCAGAATGAAAAACGGAAGGGATTGATTTCTCTTCTGTTTTTTATTTTGCAATACTTATAAAATAATTACAAATGTCAGCCTTATTGAGCATTCCTTAAAGATGGAGTCACTATTAACTACAGTTCTAAATGTTGTCGAAGGATTTTTAATGAGAGTCTGCTTTTAAGTCAATTATATCTATTGTACGTTCTTGGACAAAAAAGACTAAGGGTACATTCTCATTAGGTAATAGTGGCTTTTGATTATACATTTTAGTAAATCTATATGAGGGCAGGTGGATGAATTCCTTCTTTAAAGACAGTAAGGAAATGAAATTTATGGAGTTGAAAGAGTGTTATTTTATTGACTTTTGTGAGAAAGCTATTGAACTCCAACTCAAAGATATGGATAATTTTTATTTTTGAATGAAGAGTAGCTGACTATCGGGCCACTTTTCAAATTCCTGGAAATTAAGAGTGACGTATTGATGAAGTCAGGGAAATGCCTTTTATCCAAAACCGGAGAGAATTAGTTGGTAATACCCCCCATGTCTGATTTGTTTTTCCGCACAAAACTTATCGAAAAAAGAAACCTTTTGATTCAATTTGCTGTTTAACAGCTAATCATTATAAAAGCGGAGGAATCATGAAGAAACTTTATTTATTTATTATTATGGCGTTAAGTGTCACAACAATATGGGCACAGCCTGAAACAGGGAAAACTCCCCGGAAACATAATGTGAACCGACTGTCGGCAGATTATTTCATACCCGGCAGGTTTGAAGGGAAAACCATATTCATCACCGGAGGAGCCAGAGGCATCGGTAAATGGACTGCCATACGCGCAGCCAAAGAAGGAGCCAACGTGGTTATTATGGACTGGTTAGACAAAGACGGACAACATGTAGCGGATTCGTTGAATGCGCTGGGATTAAAAGCACTATTCGTTTATGGTAACATTCAAAAAGACGAAGACTGCCGCGAAGCAGTGGAGAAAACCGTCAGTACGTATGGCAAACTGGATTATGCCTGTCTAAATGCAGGAGTCATGGACGGTGTTTTCTCCGGAACTCCCTTTAAATATGACGAAGCACAGCGAAAACTGATGCCGAATATTATTACACAAGCTACGGACGAATATTGGGATAAAGTGTTTGCCACCAATGCCGCAGGTACGTTCAAATCAATGCGCGCCGTACTCAACCGGATGATAGAACAAGATAACGGAGGTGCTATTGTCGTGGTAGGTTCTATTGCAGGAATGACGGGGTTGTCCGGCAATCCGGCTTACGTTGCCAGCAAACATGCAGTAAACGGGCTGGTGCGTAATGCAGCCATTGACTATGCGCCTTACGGCATTCGTATCAACTCTGTCAATATGGCGGAAACACGGACTCCCATGGTAGAACGTGCTGAAGAGTTTGTGGCAGCGCAGCAAAAGGCCGGTATCGGATTCGGCATGGGTAAAATAAAGACGATGAGCCTGCTGAAATATTGTGATTCCGAACACCGAGGGTCTTTCCCTTGGGAACAGGCCTCTACCATGTTATATCTCATTTCGGATGAAGCATCCGCCATTACCGGTTCTATTATTGCAACCGACGGTGGATGGACTGATTATTAATAATATGAAGTATTTTATCATCCTGTTGGCTATAGGGATATTCGGTTGTACCCGGATAATGGCTCAAAGCAATAATGCACAATCCATTTACGAAGGCGAACGTATACAGTCCGTACAGTTCATATATAGTGGATTGCCTGCCGATTCGGTTGAGTCACATCGGGTACGACATCAGGTGGAACAAACCTTTCTGGTGTATCCCTATACCCATTTTAACGAGTTTCAGACAACTTATTATCTGTCGCAGATTAAAAATCTTCCATTCGTGGAAGATGCGACTTTCCTTGTAGAGCCTTCAGGCGATGGAGGGTTTAATCTGCTTGTATCTGTAAGACTGACGGATGAAAACCGGATCACCTCCCGGAAAAGCAATTTGTTCAAGTCTTTAGATGCTTTCCCGGTCATTTATTCTGCTCCCTATTCCTTGCTTACCTTCAAAATGGCCGCTTCCGAGATGGTTTACAGCAACAATAATGCATGGTTTGCTCAGCCCGATCCCTTGCTTACGGGTAATCCGTTGGCGGACAATCCCGCAGGCAAAGGTTATACCGGTTGGTTAGAAGGTTTCGCTATGGGAGGTATTTATGGCATTGCACGTATCATTCCGAAAGGGAATTTTCATTTATATGGCGGTGCCAGTTATATTCTTTCGTTCAGTGCCGGCAGGGAACTATTTACCGACCAATCCCGTTTTCACGGAGAAGTGGAAGATGCGTTTGCCGGATTTATCGGAGGACAACGATTCGGCAACAAGCATGAATACTCATACAGCGTACTGTATGGAAGGAAACAATTCGTCTTAGGCAATGGATGGCTCATCATCAACACCTCTATGAACGGACAGGAACGGGCAGCTTTACAAATAAATCCCCGTTGGGCGGCACGGAGACTGTTCCTTGCGACCTTCCATTTAGACAAATTGAGTTTCCAAGCCTTTCAGTTACGCCCCAACGAACTGCCCATTTTCTACAGCCATACCGTTCTGAATGGTTTAAACCTGGAACTCGGCAGCGGCGACCGCATGCAGATAGGTGCCAGCGTGCTTCACTCTCCACGTTCGGAAGTCAAATACTACCTTCCGGATGGCACTATTCTGAACCGTAAAGGATTATGGGTCTATAATCTACGTCTTTACGGCAATCAGCCTGCAGGAAAGCCGGGACTGTTTTATAAGGCCGAAGGAGGTTACCAGAAGAACAGCTATTATAAAATGAGGGCGTATGCATGGTACACACAAATAGGATGGAGCTTTGCCCATACTTCCGGCAAACCCGCATTGAGTTACCGGTTTGCCTATTTTTCAGGAGACAATCCCAAGACGAAAGCTTATGAACGATGGGATGCCTTATATACCGGAGGCACAGGTGAACAATGGGTTCAGGGTTCCAATATGTATAAGATTGTACAAAACTCCAATGAAATGTCGAACCTGCTACAGTTGGTTTACTCACCGGTCACCAAACTACAGACTGTTACCCAATTCTGGACGTTCATGGCACCGCAAACCAATAACCTGGGAGGCAATCCGGGATTGTCTGTCTTGAAATCCCGCTATTACGGGACAGAGTTAAACCTTACCATCAAATATTTTCATTCGCAGCATTGGTATTTCCATCTTAATACCGCCCTTACTTTTCCCGGAAGTGCTATTAAAGAAACGATAACAGGAGATACAAAAAATTGGTTCTGCCTGATGGCATTTGTGAGATATTCTCTTTAAGTGGCAATGTGATATACTATAATTATTAGGCACCACTCTCTGCGTATACATGCCAAGGCATTTTTCATAGCTTCGATAAACGATGATGAATGGCTTCACCGTCTTTTCCCGGATATGGGAGAAGGCAGTCGTGTGAATCCCGCTTACTGTCGTTCGTCCCCATGAGGTGAAGATTGGCTGCCATGTCATTATCATGAATGATTGCCTGATGATGTCTGCCGGTGGTATCACGATTGACGATGATGTTCAGATAGCCGCCAACGTACAACTGATATCGAATAATCATGATCTCGACAATCGCTCGATTATTACTTGTAAGCCAGTGCATATTTGCCGTAGGGTATGGATAGGAGCAGGGGCTACGATCCTTCCGGGAGTTACAATCGGAGAGAATAGTGTTGTAGGAGCGGGCAGTGTTGTGACCAGCGATGTAGAACCGAATACGATTGTGGCGGGTAATCCCGCCAGAGTAATTCAAAAGATTTTGATTTTTCAATTATTGGTTGTAGAAAAATATAAGAATAAAAAACGGAAAGGGATTGATTTCTCTTCCGGTTTTATTCTTGTGACCCCTCGTTTGTTACTTGTGGAAATTCAGACAATATTCCTCTTTATATATGTTTGCGTTCTGGGACAATGCACAAGGCATTTCAAACAGGTACTACATCCATGTATGTTAACGATTTCATCTCTTGAAACAGATCTACTCCAAACTTTACCTTTAAGGACCTTTCTCTCGCAGATATTGACACAAGTAATGCAATTTCCGCATTTTGGAGATAAGGGTTCATGCAATACCGTTTCCAGTGGAGCATCAGTTAAAACCGTACCGAGACATTGCGCTGCGCCATATTCAGGGGTAATTAACAGGTTATTTTTCCCAATCCACCCTAATCCGCCAAGTAATGCAACGGTTTTATGGGGCAATACTGATTCTTTTGTTTCAAAATTGAATACGCCATCAGCCACTAATCCTGTATCGGATTGCGAAATGGCTTTATAGCCCTTCCCGGTAATGAACTTGGCTAATTCGTCTGCTATTTCTCCCGCCTTATGTTCGGTTTGCGAATATTCATCATCATCGAAATTGTAATTATCCGCTATCCGTGCTTGTACGTAGTCGGGAATATTAAATACCATTTTAGCATATTCTGCGGTTAGCGGAAGTGCAAAAACAATGGCGGTCGGGAGTTGTCTGTTTTGCTTTTCGTCTAAATGCGATATACCGACAAAGCGAATCAGTTCTGCTCCTTGATTTTTTAATTCGTTTTCTATCTCTTGGTTTAAGTATTTCATGTTTCTTTTTTTGTAATAGGGATATAAATATCTGTTATAAGCTCCGAAGTCGGAGTTTTTTGGGGAGTGTTGATGTAAGTCTCAAAGGTGAGCTGTTCCCGCAGGGTATAATCGCTTGTCGGCAACCAGTCAAGGTAAATATGGCGGTACACCTTATTCAGTTCATGGTAAAACCCTTTGAAACGAAAGATTGCATATTCTCCCGCATGAATTTCATAAACGCCAAAGCCTTTCGGCGCTTCAAATGATTGCGGCAATGTTACCCCAATCATAAAACGGCATTGTTCTTCAGGCGTGATATACGGATAATCGAGAGTCAAGCTCACGTATTTACATCCTTTTGAAGATAATTCATATTTTTCGGAAAATTGTAGCAACTGTTTCCACAAAACAGAGTAGCTATGACTGACATTATTTGTTCTTTCCAATTTCAAATATGCGATTCGGATACCAGATATTTTTTCAATACTTGGTTCAATTCGTATCGGATTTTTCCTTTCGGGATTGACATTTGAATGCTTTTTGCGAAATTCCGGAATGGAACAATTGAAATAACTCTTGAATGCCCTCGAAAGTGTGTGTTTGTTCTGATAATTGATTTGATCGAGAAGCTTTGGTACACTTACATCAGTTGTTATTAGCTTAAATGCAATGTACTCTAATCTCAGTCGTTGAATGTATATTCCCATATTTTCGCCACAAACAGCCTTGAAAAGCCTGCGAAAATAATATTTGGAGATACCTGCAACATGCGATAGCTTTTCGGAATCAAGGTCGTCAAACAAATGACGGTTGATATATTCCTGAACTCTTATAATCAAATCATATTGCACATGAGCCGTATTGATCTTTTGTTTCCACCTCCTGATATTCGGAAGCCGTTTGGACATTTCTGCTCTCAACTCTTCCGAAGTGAGATTGACTCCTGTCTCTTTATAATATTCTTCGGGGAAAAGCCCCCAAAGGTAAATGAGATAATCCATTGAGAAATCATAGAGTTTAACCCCGTTATGCAAGCAATAGTCGCAATACTCCACATTTTGGTTTGCCTTAAGATTTGTATAATCTATGTCTAAAGGGATTCCACACGTTTGGCAATATTTTGTTTCAGCATTGATTTTCATATATTTCCTGTTCTTTGGGTGCAAAGTTAATCAATAGATTATGCTAAAGGTTACCATAAATAGCCTTCTTTGAAAAAATAGGGAATGCCTTAATAATTATAGATTCAATACTTTACATATAGTAATGGGTGATTATGTTTTCGTTAGTGCAAACTTTCTTTCTGTTAGGGTTCTATTTAATAATTTAAGGGTACCACTTAACTATAAATTAGCATTATTGATTTTCCCTTGCATCACTTAACCAAACTTGCTCTTATCTTTGTGACAGGAGATCACTAATGAGAAAAAAGGAAATAAATATATATGGCGTGCAGGAGTTGCACGTTAGCGAAATTCTATTCATTGTAGATGGAATCAAAGCAGGATTTCCAAATCCAGCTCAGGATTATTTGCAGGAAAGCATTGATATGAACAGAGTCATTGCTCCAAAACCCAATAATACCTTTGTCATTGTCGCTGAAAGAGGAATATCTGATGGGAATATTGAAGAAGGGAACCTTTTGGTTATTGACCAATCGCTCCTCCCCAATGATAATGATATTATCGCTTATATCAAAGATGGTGAATTTTTAATCAGGAAGATTAGGAATAATGATAAAAACAATCTGGTAGTATTGGGAGTAGTCACTGCCAACATCAAAACCTATAAGGAACATTTTCATCATAACATTGAGTCATTGCCTGTATTGGCTGGTGAATATCCAGGTCTGCCTTCTTTTGTACAAAAACAGATCGTTGGAAAGATTGACTTCAACCAGCTTCTATTCAAGAATTCATCGACAACCTTTGTGACTGTTGCAGTTGGAGATTCTATGATTGAAGATGGTATCGAAGACGGTAATCTGTTGATTATTGACAAATCTATTACCCCTTATGACCAATGTTTGGCAGCTTGCTACATCAATGGTGAGTTCACTTTGAAGAGAGTTAAGGTTGAAAATGAGAGTGCATGGCTTCTACCTTCCAATCCGGCCTATTCCCCAATTGAATTATCAGAGGAAGATGATTTTCTTGTTTGGGGAATTGTTGTTTCAAATATTAAGCAATTTCATTACAGGAGACTAAATGGTAGGACTGATTGACGGAAATAATTTTTATGTGAGTTGTGAACGTCTGTTCAACCCTTCTCTAAATAATCGTCCGGTTGTTGTTTTATCGAACAATGACGGCTGCATTGTTGCCAGATCAAATGAAGTGAAAGAACTTGGTATCAAAATGGGACAAAGCTTGTACGAGAGTAAGGAACTGATCGAAAAACATAACATAGCAGTGTATTCTTCAAATTATGCTTTATATGGAGATATTTCTAATCGAGTAATGACATTACTCGGACATTTCGTTGAAGAATATGAAATATATTCGATCGATGAAAGTTTTCTTTCTTTTAAAGGATTTCAAAACTATAATCTTTATGAATATGGGGAAACAATCGTAAGAACAGTTAGACGAGGAACCGGTATTCCTGTCTCTTTAGGAATTGGTGAGACAAAAACCCTTGCTAAAATGGCAAATAAGTTTGCGAAAAAGTATCCTGGTTACCGAAGCGTTTGCATTATTGACAGTTGTGCCAAACGTGAAAAAGCATTGAAGTTATTCGATATATCGGATGTTTGGGGAATAGGGAAACGTCAGGCAGCCAAACTGGAAAGACATGGTGTAAGAACGGCATATGACTTTATACGTATGCCGGTCAAATGGGTACGTAAAAACATGACCATCATGGGAGAACGTACTTATTGGGAATTGTTGGGCGAACCATGTTTTGATATGGAACTTATGCCTTCTTCACGAAAACAAATTTGTACCAGCCGGTCTTTCGGTGAGATGACTTCCCAATACGAAGTCGTGGCAGAAGCTGTTGCTAATTATGCCGGCAGTTGTGCCCGCAAGTTAAGACAACAAAGGTCGGTAGCTGTTTCGATAATGGTATTTATACATACCAATCACTTCCGGACCGACCAGCCCCAGTACGCAAAGAGCATCATTGTCAAACTACCAATTCCTTCTTCTGATACAAGAGAGATTATTCATTATGCACAACTTGGGCTAAAGAAAGTATTTCGTCCGGGATTTCAATATAAAAAGGCAGGGGTAATTATCATGGAGATTGCCGATCAGAATCGTGTCCAATTGAACCTATTTAAAGCAAATGACACAGGAAAATCCGACATGCTGATGCAGGCCATTGACCGGATTAACGAAAAGTACAAGCATGGGATTCGTATTGCTGCACAAGGAAATGATAAAGCTGCAAAATGGCATTTGAGGCAAAACAATTTGTCACAATGCTATACAACTAATATAGGCGAGATTTTATCTATTAACTGTAGATAGAACATGGGCATGATAAATTTGCCATTGTAGAATGTACCAACGTGGCAGACATTACCAATGCGTGGTTAAACCTCTTAAACCCAGATTGCAATTGAGTGCTTTTGCTAGAAACGGGTTACATGTTTCCCGATAAGCGAATCTCTTGAAATGTAGGATAAAAAAAGATCCTTTGTCTCATTTGGGAAAATATCTTCAGGTTTGATTCCTGAAATGTTTTCAGAAATTTTAAAGTCCAGATATATAATTCCTTTCAAAAACATAGCCGGCAAATTAATACAAAATGGATCACTTTTACAAATGACACATTTTTGGAGAATAGGTCTTAAAGGTTTAAAAGTTTGGATTAAATTTTCCCTATCTTCAAACTTTTTCATATTGTCCGGATCATATTCAATTAGGTACAAGACCGATTTCCCTGAATTATTGCCGATAAACTCATAAGAAGTATTCCTGCTATTAAATTTGTGTGTACTGAAAAATAGGGCAACATTGAGATCTTCAGTCAGATCGAGTAGTGGAGTATAGAGTCCATAATGTTGCAATAAGGTGGGTAATGTGTCAGCGTAATATGTATTATGGCCATACATGAGATCTACAGCCATCTTCCCATATTCTTTTAATGATTCATCATCACACTCCTCCAATTCTGTAAGTGAAGGATAATGACCTTCTGTCTTCTTTATTCGCTCTATTTGTTCACGGATGTTCTGCCAATCAAATTGCTGACTAAATATTAATGACCATTCAAGCAACTTCATCGGAATATATGAAATATAAGTACTGGGGAGGTTCTCTTTGACAATCCTCCATAGAGAGGGTAGAAGGGAAACTTCTCCAAGTCCGGGTATGGTAAAAAAAGGATTGTTGATTTCTCTATTTATCAAATAATTATCAATTTGTCCTCGAAATAAAGTACCATGTCGTTTAGGGTATTTCTCTATAATAGACAATACTTCAGAAAGAGAACCAGCATGCTTCACCCATACCCTTGATCTTGGTTCTGATAATAATCTTGATATTTCAGAGAAATGAAATCCTGACACACCGTCATAAATAAGTTGGCTGCCAAAATAAAAGCGGTCTACAATCATATCTATGTTTTCCAAACAGTAATACCCCGAAGAATACAATAGTTTCACCTCTGCTTCTGAAATATTGTACTCTTTAAGTCTTTTCATCATATAATTGTAATTCGGCTGAAGAGGATGTTGACATTCTGAGATATCAAAATCATCTCGATAATAATCGTAATACATCATATCCATAAAGTATTTATATTCTCTATTTTTTATTTTTATTCCAAGCTAGAAGGCGATTATACCTATTCCAGTTCTTAAGTTCCATAAATTTGTCAGACGCGTAATATATATGTTTCTTTCCAATTTGTTCAATCGGAATTTCTAATAAGGATAAATAATATAC
>ENA-OYXK01000906-OYXK01000906.1-human-gut-metagenome-genome-assembly--contig:-NODE-906-length-14090-cov-7.843320_pt1 | contig 14090 bp, 13 predicted proteins | sample MGYA00244215_ERZ653417 | MGnify/ENA primary metagenome ERZ653417 (study PRJEB26926, sample SAMN06164905) | human gut metagenome | biome: ENVO:00009003; feature: ENVO:2100002; material: ENVO:00002003... | reverse complement strand
TACACCTATTAAGTCGTCGGCAGCGTCAGATGTGTATAAGAGACAGTTTCAACGCGGCGCAACCCGGACTGGCGGAAGAGGTGCAGCCACGCATGGCAACATCCGCGCCGGAACCCGGTACGGACGGCAAGGTGTTGGGCGGGCTGTTGTCCGTCGTCGAGCCGGAAACAAGTTTTGTCCCCCTGCATCCGCGCCTGCACAAATTGGACAAGAAGAAACGCCGCCGCAGGTACGGGCGGCAGGACTGAATGCAGTCCGGATAACATTCAACCGATTTTCAATTACCGTTAAAACAAATATAACTTATGTCACAGGAAGATGATTTGAGAGGGCTGGCCAAGGTCATGGACTTCATGCGTGCCCTCAGCGTATTGTTCGTCATAGTCAATGTATATTGGTTCTGCTACCCCTCGATGAAGGAATGGAACATCGACATCGGGGTGGTGGACAGGATACTGCTCAATTTCCAGCGGACGACCGGGCTGTTCTCGTCCATCCTCTGGACGAAGCTGTTCGCCCTCGTGTTCCTCGCGCTCTCCTGCTTGGGGACGAAAGGCGTGAAGGAGGAAAAAATCAAGTGGCCGCATATCTGGGCGGTGCTTGCCACCGGTATCGTGCTGTTTTTCTTCAACTGGTGGCTGCTTGATTTGCCGCTGCCATTTTCGGCGCGTACCGGCTTCTATCTGCTCACCTTGTCCGCAGGCTACGGCTGCCTCTTGGCCGCCGGGGTATGGATGTCCCGCCTGCTCCGGCAGAACTTGATGGAGGATGTGTTCAACAACGAGAATGAATCCTTCATGCAGGAAACCCGGCTCATCGAGAACGAGTATTCCGTCAATCTGCCCACCCGTTTCTGGTACAGGAAAAAGATGTGGCACGGCTGGATAAACGTGGTGAACCCCTTCCGCGCCTCTATCGTCTTAGGTACGCCGGGCAGCGGCAAGTCCTTTGCGGTGGTCAATTCCTACATCAAGCAGCAGATTGAAAAGGGCTATGCCACCTATATCTACGACTTCAAGTTCCCGGACTTGAGCACCATCGCCTACAACCACCTGCTCCGCCATCTGGACGGCTACAAGGTCAGGCCGAAGTTCTATGTCATCAATTTCGACGACCCCTCGCGCAGCCACCGCTGCAACCCGCTCAACCCGAAGTTCATGACCGACATCTCCGATGCCTACGAGAGTTCCTACAACATCATGCTCAACCTCAACCGCACGTGGGCGGCCAAGCAGGGCGACTTCTTCGTCGAGTCGCCCACCATCCTGTTTGCGGCCATCATCTGGTTTTTGCGTATTTATAAGGACGGCAAGTATTGCACCTTCCCCCATGCGGTCGAGTTCCTGAACAAGCCCTACGAGCAGATTTTCCCCATCATGTCCTCCTATCCCGAGCTGGAGAACTACCTCAGTCCGTTCCTCGATGCGTGGCTTGCCGGTGCTGCCGACCAGCTCATGGGGCAGATTGCCTCGGCCAAGATACCGCTTTCGCGCATGATTTCCCCGGCGCTCTATTGGGTGATGTCCGCCGACGAGTTCTCCCTCGACATCAACAACCCCGACGAGCCGAAGGTGCTCTGCATCGGCAACAACCCCGACCGGCAGGCGATTTACGGGGCGGCACTCGGTCTGTACAACTCGCGCATCGTCAAGCTGGTGAACAAGAAGGGCAGGCTGAAAAGCTCCATCATCATCGACGAGCTGCCCACCGTGTTCATCAAGGGGCTGGACAACCTTATCGCCACGGCACGCAGCAACAAGGTGGCCGTGCTGCTGGGCTTTCAGGACTTCTCGCAGCTCATCCGCGACTATACCGACAAGGAGGCGAAGGTCATCATCAACACCGTCGGCAACATCTTCTCCGGGCAGGTCGTGGGCGAGACCGCCAAGACGCTCTCCGAGCGGTTCGGCAAGATTCTCCAGAAGCGGCAGTCTATCTCCATCAACCGCAACGATGTGTCCACCTCCATCTCCACGCAGATGGACAGCCTGATTCCGCCGAGCAAGATTTCCTCTCTGACGCAGGGCATGTTCGTCGGTTCGGTGGCGGACAACTTCGGCGAGAAAATCGAGCAGAAGATATTCCATTGCGAGATTGTGGTCGATGCCAAGAAGGTGGCGGAAGAAGAAAGGACTTACCAAAAGATACCCGTCATCACCGACTTCCGGGATGCCGACGGTATCGACCGCATGAAGGAGAGGGTGCAGGAGAACTACAACCGCATCAAGGAGGAAACCCGGCAGATTGTCGCCGACGAGCTGGAGCGCATCGCGAACGACCCGAACCTGAAACATCTGCTGGAACTCAACAAGCAGGCATAGTCCTACTTGTTCCGCCGGTATTGCCTCTCGTCGTCCGTGTCCATCTTCCGCAGCAGGACTTCCCGGAGCCGGTCGATGAAATAGGTGCGGTCGTCGCCTTTCCGCCGCCGCATCCGGGCGTAGTAGCTCGAAGCGTTCTTCACGTCCACGCCGAAAGTCTGGCAGACATGCGCTGTCAGGTCTTTCAGCGAGATTTCCCCGTTGTTGAACAGTTTCAGTTCGTGGCAGGCATAGAGCAGTTCCATTAGATTGATGGCATCGGCGGTCCACAGCACGGGCGGACCTTCCCCCGGTGGGCAGCCGGTCTTTTCGCCGGTGTCTTCCTGCGGCGTGCCCAGCCGTTCCATCGTGTTTTCCACGTACATGATGGCTCCCACCACGTGGCAGTAGCAGGGCAGGTGGTTCTGCCCGTTGTTGTGGTAGCGTTCCCGCAGGACGGTCAGCCGGAATTTCATGTACTGCAAGTGGAAGAACACGCGCAAGCGGTCGCCGTGTCCTTCGTGCAGGCGGCAGATATGCCGGATAAAGTCGTTGCTCGCCTCATTCAGCTTTTCGGCGTCGCAGTCCCCCTGTTCCAGCAACAGCAGGTAGGGGTACACATAAAATATGTCCATAAGATGTTATTTTTGTCTGTTAGGAGGCGCAAAAATAACAGCCGGACGCGCCGTTCCCGTTCCGCTTTTCGCCGGAAATGGCGTCATTCCCCCAAATAGAACTTCCGCCGTTCCGCGCACAGCTCGTCGTACAGCTCCTTGTGCAGCTCGCTGGGGCTTTGCTTCATCTGCTCCGTGCAGAACTCCCAGAAACGGTTGGCGGACTCGAAGCCGTTCTTCTCGGCTATCTCCCTGAGCGGGCGGTCGTAGTGGTATTTCAAGTCCCGGCGTATCTGCCCGATGCGCTGTTCCCGCAGCCATTTGTTGGCGGACTGGCGGTATATCTTGCTGAATTTCTCGCGGAAGGTCGATACGCTCATGCAGAGCATCCCCGCCAGTTCCTCCACGCTGTTCGTGCGGTAGCTGTAGCGGTTCACCTTCAGCCGGAACACGGCGGCATACAGGGGCTTCAGCCGTTTCTCGGCGTATTGCAGTTCGGCTTCGGTGAGCGGTGTGGGCTGGCGGCTCATTTGCTTGCGCCGCTCCACGAAAAAGTAGTCGCACACCTCGTTGCACATGTTATACAGGGGACGGGGGATGCGGGTTTGGTACAGCACGTCGCACAGGTAGAGCATCTCCGGCGTGCGGCTGGTTTTCCGCCACGGCTCCACCAGTCCGTGCAGCAGCCGGTTCTGCACCTCCGTGTCTTCCGACAGGGCGAGCAGCATCAGCAGCGGGCGGCATCCCGTGTCGGACGCTTCGGGCAGCACGGGCTGTCCCGTCAGCAGGTCGAGGAGGTAGTGGCATAAGTTGGTGTTCCGCGCATAGGGTTCCAGCGCGAGGTAACGCTTCGGGGTGCGGGCTTTCAGCAGTTTCTTGACCTCTCCGCACAGGGTGGCGGCGGTCTGTTCCAAGCCTTCCGGGGCGGTGGCGGACAGCAGTTCGATGAAATTTGTTTGCATAAGGGATATGTTTTTATTGTTCGATGAATCCGTAAAGATAACCGGTTGCCCCCGTCCGGTTGTTCCGCTTTGCGCCGGAAATGCCGCATGGTAGGGAAAATTGTGTTTACGGCAAATATCATTTCACTATTTCCATAAGCAACAGATAGAAAGTCGCCCACTGGGCAACGAGGGAAACGACATAGATGCCGTAGTAGAGCAGATACCTTTTCTTTTTATCGAACTCGGCGAAATACTTCTTGTATTTGTCGTTCTTGAATACAAATAATTCATTTATATAGCATAGATAGAAAATCAAGGATATAAGCAATAATAAAAGAATGAACTCGTACTCAAAAATGGCAATTGGAACGCCTATGCCTAACATCTTTAAGACTTTGCTGCCTACAATCAATACCATACAGAGCAACCAAAAACTGGTGCAGCTTATGGCAAATATTGCCCATGAAGAAATGAATACATTTACTTCCCCATGAATTTCACTTACTTCTTGTTTTTCTATCTTTGATAAAATACATTTCATGTACTTGTTGTTCCATTTCGGGATGCTTAGCCAATAGAAAGGATTCAAAAGCCTTTTCAGAATTAGGAACAACAAGTTATATTCGCAATAGTATAGAATATTGTAATATTTCTCCAATAATTTCATCATGCTTAATAAATAATGATGCATCCTTTTTCCACCTTGTTTTACGATTCCAAGCCAAATATCCAGTAACATGCCAACAGGTATAGCATGAGAAACACGATGAAGCCTATCCTGAATTTGAGTTCTTTCCGGGTGGGACGAAACCATTTTTTTATGCGTTCACCTGCTGTCTGCGGTCGTGGCATCAGTATGTCCGCCACTTCCTCAAAGGTCTTGCAGGCGAAAATCGCCTGCCGGAACTCGTCCACGCTTTCCCAGCATTCTTCCTTGAACCACCGTGTCTTGGGGTATCGCTCCGTTATCAGTTCTTGCAGCTTTTGCAGCGGGAACGGTTCGGGTTTGTCCTCATACTTGTATTCAATGGAAATCACACGCCCCAGCATTCCGGTAAAATACCCGAATATCCCTTGCCATTTCACTTTATGCGCCCCCGTTTCAACATATTTCGTCCCCGTTGCATCCACTACGATATAGTTCTTCCGCTTCTTTAACAACTCGGTATCGGTCGTTGTGTACAATTTCTCCGTGTGGAACACGTATATCATGTTGCCTTTGGTGGAGAAACTGAATATCGGGTATTTTAACTTCGTCTTCATCGTAAAAAATTGGTAATGGCTTGACAAGGAGCTGCGTTAGCAGCTAACTTGGCATATTAATAATAATTATCATCCAACAACTACGATTTTCAATGTTGTTATTCGTATAAAAGATTCACATTCAGTAGAGGAATACTCTCTTTCAAATCTCCCTTACTTCTATGAATTAAGAATGAAACTGATACTGTTTCAAATTCAGAATCTTCAAGAATATAAGGTGTTAAGTGTACTATTTCACCTTTGCCATATAATGAAATTTTTGTCCATTCTTTTTGTGTAAATTCCGGCCACTTTCTTAGTGCATATCCTGGAATTAAGCTCAATTCTTTTATGTCTTCTTTTATGCGAAAGCAACCTTCTTGGCTGAACTTCCGTCCCAATAAAGGACGGATAGAGTCTGTATCTTCAGTACTGTAAATTGGATATGAATATGGATGAATGCCCCAAGTTATTATGATTATTTCTTCTTCAAATAGTTCGTCGATTAGCTCTGTGTTTGAAAATTCGTCGATTAAATCCAATTTCTGATTGCCATACTTTCGAGTTATTATTTCATTCATCTTCGGTAAGTCCACAAGACAGAAACCGAGATAATCATAAGAATCAAAATATTTGTCAAATATAAAAGAATCCGATTTCCCATTTACTTTCGTTTCTGAAAAATAAAAGTAAATAGTGACGATTTCAACAGGTATTGGAAGTACATCTATGACTGGTAATGTTTGAACTGGCTTGTCTTTGAAAATCTTGACTCCTAAATTAAACTCTCCTTGTAAATCAAAATTAATTCTATATTCAGGTAAATTTCTATTTGAAGAGAACAATCTTATATCCGACTTATCGTTCATATATACCTTCCCTAAAACTTCTTGATTTATCAGTTCACCTAATATAGAATCACTAAATGTTAATTGATTTTCAACTTTCTCAAACACACATCTAACATTATATTGACCCGATACACTATTCATAATATTAGGTATAGCATAGCTTATATGGTCTATACATAACTGTAAATTACCTATTAAGTCACTGCTACCTCTAAAAGCTATTGTTTTTATATTTTCCATATTGAGTATTATATGTAGTTGATTATATATGAATCTTGTTACGAACTTAATTATTATTAATGGTTTGGTGAGCAACAGCGTTTAGCTGTTGTCTCGACCTCGTTATAAACTCTATTTGCCATTTGAAATAGTTGGTATTGCAAACTCGTTCGTTTCATAAATAGGAGCAAACATTCGTATCATAAAAATCTTGCAATATATACTATCACATAGTATGTTATCATTGGGTTGATTCGAAATAAACAATGCTTTATAAAAAAACTTATCGTTCATTTCTTTGACAAAAACCACATCATAAGAGATTAATATGGCAAGACTATCATTAGTTATAAAATCATTGTAGCTTAAATTCCTTTTATAGCTACCTCGTAAAATATTTTGACGATCATCAAGTTCTTTATCTGTTATAAATTCTATCACACCATCGTATTTGAGGTGCCTGTAATTTATGTTACTGTAATCACTTGCCGATATTTCTCTTATACATGCTTGTTCAACGAAAGGTAGTTTTTTTAATCCCCATTGAACTGGATATAATGTAAATAGCCATACATACATTCCAATAATGATGATAATCGGAAATGCAAATATCAAGGAATGTCTAAAATCCTTTCGAACGATGCATCCAAAGAAGGCTATAATTAGCATAAGAAGCAATACAATGACTACCATCCTATTTCAATTCTAATTGTTTATAATGGTTTGGTGAGAAACAGCGTTAGCTGTTATCTCAACCTTGTTATGAACTTATTTTATTATAAAAGATTAATATGGCATATAAAATTTATCTGCCATAAACAGCAATACAATTAGAATAATAAACGGTAATATTAAAAATAGAATAGCCCATATATTGGAATATTTTTTATACGATTCGTCCTCTCGAATTTTCAAATACCGTCGTTTATAATGATAATAAATATACAGAATAATCCATACAAGAGGAAAGGCAAGCAGAAAAAGTGGTCCCGGATTAACACTTGTAGCTGCCCAATATATCAAAGCTATATCTACTCCGTAAAACATAATTACAATACTTAACACATCTGGGACATGCCAAGAATCTGAATGTCGGATTAAGTATTCTGTCTTATACCATAAATATCCTAATATTCTATGTATCATATATTGCTACTGTTCATAATTTGTTTATAAATACACCTGTAGGTATAGGATATTTCGATAACCGACACCCGGCAGGTGTGTTTCCTGATCTCTAATAGCCGCACCCTACGAATCATCCAGCGAATCAAGCGGATTTGGGATTTTAGCTTTGTGTGCATTCGATGTATGAAGATATATGGCTGTAGTCTTTATGTCGTTGTGTCCCAACAGTTCCTGTATCGTGTGCAAGTCTGTCCCTTGTTCCAAAAGGTGGGTGGCAAACGAGTGGCGGAGCATGTGTACATGCACTCGGTGCTTGATGCCCGCACGCCTGGCGGCTTCTTTCAGCACTTTCACCAATGCGCTTGCCGAGTACGGTTGTCCGGGCGTTTCGCCCTCAAACAGCCATTTCTTCGGTCGGTATTCACGGAAGTACCGCCGCAGCTCTTCCAGCAGCTTGGGCGAAAGCAGCGAGTAGCGGCATTTCTTGCCCTTGCCCATGATACGCACGGACATCATTTCGCTGTTGATGTCTTTTGGTGTGAGGTTCAGCAATTCACTACGCCGCAATCCGGCTGAATAAACCAAGGAAATCATGCAGTGATGCTTGATGTTAGACAGTTGGTCGAGGATGCGTTTTATCTCGTTCTTGCTCAATACTTCCGGGACGGTCTTGTATTCTTTGGCTCGTGTGATGCCGCCGTAATACTGCCGTTTCCCGCCTTTCACCTGCTCGTAGTAGAACTTGATGGCGTTGATGCGCATATTCTGCTGTGAAACAGAAATTTTCTTTTCGTTTACAAGATAAAGAATGTACCTGTTGATGTCCGCCACTTTCAGGCGGTCGATGTTGCGCCCTTTGTGGTACTCCACGAAGTCGCTGAAATAAGCCCGGTAGGTCTTTATGGTGGATGGGCTGTAGCGTTTCTGTTCCAGCAGTTCCAGATAGCCTTCCGGCAGCGTGTATTCCCTCTTGGGTCTGGGATGCCGCACATATACCCGGCTGTAATCAATATAGGCATGGGGAGAATAGCGGTCGTAGAAATCCGACAGCTTGAAAACAGCAGCCGCCATGCAAGCGGAATCCTTGCCGGTCATTTCCACGCCTGTATCCTGGGCAAGCAGCAGGGGGATTGCCCCGTTTCCTGCATACTCTATCCGGACATAATCCACACCATCCTTTTTTTCCTTGTGCAGGATGATGCTCCCTCTTTGCCTCTGAGCCTTGTCCATGTCGTCGAATTTTGCTTCATGGCTTCAAAGGTAGTGAAAAAACGGTATATTTTGAACAATCGTTCAAAATATGGAAGTTAAAAAGACTAAACGGCGTCAGGCTTTAAGCAGGGAATAGATATAGCGGAAGTTTTTCTCCAGTTCGTCCACGTCCAGACCGTTCAGGAACGCCTGTTCGTAGGACAGTCCGAGAAACATCTGCCGGAACAGGGCTGCCGCTTTCTTCACGTCCGTGTCGCTCCTGATTTCTCCGCTTTCCTTCGCTTTCTGTATGACTTTCTCCCAAAGTTCATAGTCCAGTTGGAAAATCCGCTCGATTTTTTGCTTGATGTCCGGATAGTACATGCGCACTTGCGAGAGAAAATGGAAGTAATAGGAATTAAGGCTGCAATCATGCGGGCTGTGGTTATCGCCAATCAGTTCGAGAATCCTTTTCATGGAAGCGGCTACTCCCGCCACGTATTGCCCGATAAATTCCGCCAACGTATCGGCGGGGGAAGGAAACTTGTTTCCCGGTTTGTGTATTTGCAGCACATACTTGTCCGCCACGGCAACGAACAAATCCAGCTTGTGCGGGAAATAATAGACGATGCCCGTCTTGGTCAGTCCGCAGGCTCTGGCAAGCGTGATGATGCTTGCCTTCTCATAGTTCATCCTGACAAATACGCCAAATGCCCTGTCAATTATTTCTTCCCGGTTTGTTATCATGATGATGCGTAGGTTTATGTTTCTTTGCTCAGCGAAGATAGAGAAAATCGGGGGTTCCGGCAAGTATGTTACCGATGAAATTTGCTTTTACATATTTTTATATTCTGACAGCTAATCGAAAGAAACTCTTAAAGGAATGTTATGCCATCTTTTGTGGTCATGGAAATGCAAATAGATGGAATCGCCTTCAAAGAAATTGTCAATAATATATCCAAAGTTGCTGTTGAATTCTTTTAAAGGAACATGAATGGTATCCTTTTCCTCATCCATCATTTTCTTGTAATAGACAGACAATCGTTCTTTTATCGTATCGTTTTTATCAATAATATATTTTATCGTCCCGTTAAACCTCTTATACGCATAAGACAGATGCTCATCATCGTTTTCTTCCCATAAAAAACATCCGGCTGTACCAGGGGACATGTCTTTATTTTTGGCCCAATAAGAATTTTCCGCATAATAAATGTCCCTACTATCATTTTTCTTAAATTCAAAAGCTACCGGATATAGCAGACTATGAATGAAAGTCCTGTCCTTTCTCATTCTCAGTACAATGGGTTCATCGCTTTTAACCTGTCTTACTGAGACAACATTCTCGTTAGAGGCACATCCGACGAGAAAACAGATTGCCAAAATCAAAATAATGCGCATCATGTTTTTATCTATCATGGGGAGTAGAATTTTTAGCTATTTCAACTCATTCGTTGTTGATGCCTCAAAGATACGAAAAGAATCGGAGGGGAAAACCGTGTGGTGGGAGGAATTTGCGGAAGAGGCGGGCGGACACTTCACGCCACCCCATAGCCACTTGCCTCCCGTCCGCTGATTTCCCATTGTCCGGCAAGGCTGCCCGCTTACTTTCGTGCCGCAATCAACTTATTGTTTCACGATTTAATTCATTTGCTTATGGACAACCTCAAGGACATGAAAGACGAAGTGCTGGTAATGACCAACGCTTCCGACGGCAACACGCCCCACGTGGTGGAGCGCATCGGACAGGACGGCTCGCTGAAGACCCGCCCGTTGGCAAAGGCCAAGCCCGACGGTGATTTCCTCAAAATCGACCGCAGCGAATCCATCCTCGAATCCTTCTTCTCCAACTTCAAGCGGCAGTTTGACAACCCGTCCGACTTCCGTTTCTACCACCTTCCGGCGGAACTGTTGGCCAATGCCAAGGAGTTGGCGGCCTTGTTCCGCAATCCCGAAGAAAACAAGGAAATGCTTGGCGAATACAGGCTGGAGCCGGAACAGTATGCCACCAAGCAGGCGGAGGAACTGAAGCAGGCTTCCGCCACCGATGAATCCGCCCCGCAGCAATCCACGAAGTGGGGCATGGAACAGGTGGACTGGCAGCAGCTCGCACGTATGGGCATCACTCCCGAATCGTTGGGCGAAATCGGTACGGCACGTTTGCTCAACGGGCATGAATCCGCCGTGCTGAATCTTAAAACCAATTTCGAGGGCATTAAAATTGAAACGCCTGCCTGCATCCGGCTGGTGGAATCGCCCGACGGAAAGCCCGTGCTCAACATTGAGTGCTGCAAGCAACGCCCCGAACTTGACTATTATTTTGGCAATGAGATTCCGGATAGATTGAAAGAGAATTTGCTGAAAACACATAATGCGGGCAGTACCATAGACTTGACTATTGCCGGAGGAAAGGAAGAAACTTGCCTGCTTTCCCTTAATCCCAAGACGAACCGCTTGCACCACATTCCTGTCAGTGAAATAAAAATACCCTCAGAAATTAACGGGGTTACTTTGACTGAAAACCAACGGCTCGATTTGAGCTTTGGCAGGTCTGTACTGGTAGAAAATATGTGGTCTGAGCGACATCAGAAGCATTACGATGCACGCCTCCAGTACAATGTCTGCAAAGGCGGTTTCGACTACGACTTCCGGGGACTGAACCGCAAGGTGGAGCAGGGGCAGAGCCAGAGCGAACAGCGCGAAATCATCATCCCGAAAAAGCTGAAAGGGGTGGACTTGACTGATGAACAGGTAAATGCATTGAAAGCAGGCAAGGCCGCGTATGTCGAAGGCATGTCCGACGGAAACGGGGGCACGTTCAATGCCTACGTGCGTCCCAACTATGAAAAGATGAAGTTCGACTTCTTCCGCTGGAATCCCGACAAGAGCAGGAAGCAGTCGCAGGGACAGACCAACGAGCAGCCGAAACAATCCGCGCAGACAACTTCCCAGAACCGCCGTGTCCGCAAGTCGGAGAAGAAGGGCATCGGCGCATCACTCTGATTACTTACCTATAATATAGAATGTATATGAAGAATGTCATCATTGCAGAAAAGCCGTCGGTGGCGCAAAGCATCGCGGCAATCGTGGGAGCAGGACAAAGGAGGGACGGGTATATCGAGGGCAACGGTTATGCCGTAACATGGGCTTTCGGGCATCTGGTGCAGTTGGCCATGCCCGAAGCCTACGGGTTTACCGGTTTCCGGCGGGAGAACCTGCCCATACTGCCTGCCGGTTTCACGCTCATCCCCCGACAGAAGCGTGAGGGGAAGGAATACAAGGACGACCCCGGCGTGGTGCGCCAGTTGAACATCATCAAGGGACTGTTCGAGGGTGGCGACCGCATCATCGTGGCGACCGATGCCGGGCGTGAAGGGGAGCTAATATTCAGATATATCTACCATTACTTGGGCTGCACCAAGCCGTTTGTCCGCCTGTGGATAAGCAGCCTGACCGACAAGGCCATCCGCGAAGGGATGGAACGGTTGCAGCCGGGCGGCAATTACGATAACCTCTACCTTTCCGCCAAGGCACGCAGCGAAGCGGACTGGCTCATCGGCATCAACGGCTCGCAGGCGCTCAGCCTTGCCGCCGGACGGGGCGTGTTCTCGCTCGGACGGGTGCAGACGCCCACATTGGCCATGATTTGCTCCCGCTATCTGGAGAACCGGTCGTTTACCCCGAAAAAATACATGCAGATACGCATCACGGTCGAAAAAGACGGCATCGCGTTCCATGCCACAGCGGAACACCGTTACGAGAACAAGACTGCCGCCGATAATGCGTTGGGTGAAATGAAAGCGTGCGGCACGTTCCACATCACGGAACTCACCCGGCGGGAGGTCAAGGAGGAACCGCCGCTTCTGTATGACCTGACCGCCCTCCAGCGGGAAGCCAACACCCGGCTGGACTTCTCCGCCGACCGCACGCTCTCCCTCGCGCAAAGCCTGTACGAGAAAAAGGTGCTGAGCTATCCGCGCACCGGCAGCCGGTATGTGTCCGAAGATGTGTTCGACGAAATCCCCTCGCGCATCGCCCTCTTGCGGCAACATCCACGTTTCGGGCAGTATGCCGCGTCGCTCTCCGGCACACCGCTCAACCGCCGCAGCGTGGACGGTGGGAAGGTAACCGACCACCATGCGCTGATTATCACCGAGAACCTGCCATCCGGACTATCCAAAGACGAGCAGGCCATCTACGACATGGTGGCTGCCCGCCTGCTCGAAGCCTTCTCCGCCCCCTGCATCAAGGAGGTGACGGAAATCCGTGCGGCGGTGGGCAGCAGCGAAGCGCAGGCCAAAGGCACGGTGGTCAAGTCCGCCGGATGGCGTGCCGTGCGCGGCGAAAAGGAAGAGGACGACGGCGGGGGTATGGCACTCCCAAATCTGGAACAGGACGAGACGCTCCCGGTAAAGGCACTCAAAGCGGTAGAGCGGCAGACCAAACCCAAGCCGCTGCACACCGAAAGCTCGCTGCTCTCGGCGATGGAACATTGCGGCAGGGAGATTGGCGACGAACAACTGCGGGCGAGCATCCGCGAGACAGGCATCGGAACTCCTGCCACCCGTGCTGCCGTCATCGAAACGCTGTTCGCACGCGGTTATATCCGGAGGGAGAAGAAAAGCCTCGTGCCCACCGACAAAGGCATGGCGGTCCATGAAACGGTGAAGGACAAGAAGATTGCCAACGTGGAAATGACCGCCGCATGGGAGGACACGCTGGCACGCATCGAATCGGGCGAGGCCGACGCTGCCGCCTTCCGGCGCGACATCGAGGCTTACACCGCGCAGATTGTTACCGAGTTGCTGGAAAGCAAAGTGTCCGTGGCTTCCCCTAAGGGGGAATACCCATGCCCCAAATGCCGGAACAGCCGGGTGTTGTTCTTCCCCAAGGTCGTCAAATGCGCCGATGTGGACTGTGGCTTTACCCTCTTCCGCAACAAGGGCGGCAAGGAACTGTCGGACAAACAGCTTGCCGAACTCCTGACCAAAGGCAGAACCGGTGTCATCAAAGGTTTCAAAAGCAAGGAGGGCAAGGCTTTCGACGCTTCATTGGTATTGCGTCCCGACTTCTCCGTGGGCTACGAGTTTGCCGACAAGAAACCATCCAAAGGCAAATCGGCCAAGAAGAAATGACCCTCCTAACATCAACCCGGACTTGATGCAGGATGAGTCCGTACCTCATGTACCATCAGTCCGGAATTGATGTGGCATAAGTCCGGGACTTATCCTGTATGCCAATCACTATTGTTTCATTTAACTTGTAAAAAAGAAAAATCATGAATCCGAACAAACCGAACATCCCGGCTCCGACGGTTGAGCCGGACGAACTTTCCTATTACCGTCTTACCTTGTTGTCCTACCTCCGCGAATCGCATCCCGAACTGGCGACGGACGAGGCTTTCATCCGTGCGCGTGCCGACCTTGCCGCCGAAGCGTTCAGCAATGCCGTCCGGTCGGGCATGGATTATGACGAAGCCGTCAGGCAGGCGGACGAGGTGCTGTTTCAGGGCTTGCACTTTTCCCGGCTCGACACGCTCATCACCGTGCTATGGAACTGTCTCTTATACACATCTCCGAGCCCACGAGACTAGGCATGATCTCG
>ENA-OYXK01000891-OYXK01000891.1-human-gut-metagenome-genome-assembly--contig:-NODE-891-length-14198-cov-5.563459_pt1 | contig 14198 bp, 17 predicted proteins | sample MGYA00244215_ERZ653417 | MGnify/ENA primary metagenome ERZ653417 (study PRJEB26926, sample SAMN06164905) | human gut metagenome | biome: ENVO:00009003; feature: ENVO:2100002; material: ENVO:00002003... | reverse complement strand
AGTCTACATTTGCAGATCTGGAAGATTTCTATGAAACTATAGTTCTTCCACCACCTGCTAGAAAGCCGAAAGGCAAGCCTATGGATGGACGTGATGGAAAGATCGTGTTCTTTCGTTGATGAAGCAATCTATAAGGATGAGAAATTGACGATAGTTCATGAACTTCAGAAGTATAGATTTATGCAGGTGAGAAAATCGTTAGATTGTTGTTCTGCTTTTGATGCTCAGATTGAAAAACTCGTATCAAACCGTAGAGTATATATACTTAGTGAATTGGAGAATATTTCCGATAATAGTGCGTTTGGACAGATTCACTATGAGACAGAATTATTACTTGATCATGCGTGGCAGATAAAGCGGTGGGACTTAGGCATTGAAGAGTGTGATAGGCTTTTGAATAGTATCTTAAAAATAGAAGAGCGAAAGAATTCTGATATGGTTATTCAAAGTGTTGGTGTTCTGAAAGATAAAATTAAAAGGTGCAAAACATTATTCTTGTTTATGCTTGGCATAGGCGATAATTCTGAAACAGAAGTTTCGAAAACAGAGCTGATAAGTTCGTATGATGATCCAAACTATATTCTGGGTTGGTGTTTATGGATTTTTGAGGATGAGGATGCCACAGCCAGCGAAAAGATGGACAAGATTTTAGAAAAAATTGAGATTAAATTAGGGGGTTAGAGACGGGGAGACTGACAGATAAAAGATGCGTTCTGTCCATATGTAAATCTGCAAGTACATAATCAGTCTGAAAATCCCAAGAGGTTCTGTGACATTAGCAGAAATGTCGCAGAGCTTCTTTTTTTATAACTTTTTTCCCCGATACGACAAAGACGATGTTTAAAATGTTTCGTATACTGAACGTGTACTTTAGAAACGGATGCTTTGAAATCTATTTAAAAGTGAGGGAGGTATTCGAAATGAAGAACTCAGTTCAGAAACGTAAAATAACACAGTTCAATGCCAGCCGTGGAGCAGAACGTGAAAATGCCTTGAAAAAAGGTAATATCTGGACCCGCCCTACGACCTGCATGGAACTGAAAACCAGGTACAAACGTAACCGACAGAAAAAGGAAACCAGACGAATGGTTCTGAGATACGAGGAGGTTTAAGCATGATCAAAGCAACTGCATTAAAACCGGTAACTGACGAAAACAGAAATTTTGTAGCTGATGTACTGACAAAGAGAAGCCAGAATATCAAAATCGAGTATTCTCAGAATGCTGAACTGGTTCCTCCTGCAGTGGAAAATCTTGCATGTAAGATGCTGCATCTGGATGCAGAAATCAGAGGCCTTCTCAATAATCTGAGAGGATTCTATGTAACAAAACAGGAAGACTTCCATCTCAGCCTGCGCGGCCTTTCGAAAGAGGCAAAGAGCAGTATTATTGATCTTTTTGAGAGTCTGTATGGCGTTATGTCTGAAATTCGTTACTGCGCAGACTGTGATGTCATCAACGGTAAACTGATCTTCAGCCCGAGAGCGCAGATGTTTATTACCGGCCAGTACATGGAAATCGCCATCCGCAAGGCCGTCCAGGATGTCCTCACGGAACTGGAAAAGAAGCATCAGAAGCAGTTTAAGCTTTATGCAAACACAAAGGTGGCGACTGTTGACGGCAGGCTGAAGAACGAGTTTGATCTGATCATTGAAAATGTGACAGATGTGAATGTTATGACAGAACAAGAAGCTACATCATGCTATCAGAGCATCCTTACGAAGCGAGGCACCTATACATATAACGCAGAAATTGCAGGAACGATCCTGGAATTGTTCCGTAAAATAGATGGAAGCAAGCTTAGCAAGTAATTGTAAGACATACATTCTGGATGCAATTAGAAGAAAAGAAGTTTTGCGTTATTAGCTGAAATGCCGCAGAGCTTCTTTTTTTGTATCTTTTTTTTCTGATATGCGGCAGAGGATGTTTTGAAAATCCTGTACACTAAACTTGTACTTCAGAAATGGAACATATCATCGAAAGCAAAGGAGAAAACAAGATGAGTTTTGATCCAAAACCGGTAACATTGGAAGAGTATAACCAGAGTCTCAGAGATACTGTGAATGCATATTATGAACATGCAATGCAGGATCCTTCCATGACAGAAGAAGATGCAATTCAGTCAACGGCTGAAATGAGTGAGAAATACCTTGATGCGGTAGAGGAATTTCAGCAGGAACAGGACATGCAGAACGAGACAGAAGTAGATTCCGGTATCGAAGACTCGGAAGGCATTGATAACAGCGGTATTGATGACGATGGTATGGATGTTTAAGAGAGGAGAAAAAAGATGGAATCTGTAAAGAAAAGTGTGAAAAACTTTGGCAAAGGTTTTGGAATCTGGCTTATTCTTTTGTTGCTTAATACGCGAGCCGGAGAGAGCAGCGTGAATGGAATTAAAATTATCATGGATACGCTTCTTTCCATTATATTAATCGGAAATAATAAAAAAGCGAGAGAAGCTGCCCTGGGGATTTCTGCATTAACGGTAGTGGTAACGTGTCTGAAACTGCCAGGTGACGTGGAGATGCTTCTTCTGATAGGGATAGCTGTTCTGGGTGTTATGGTTCTGAAAAATATTCCTGATATGGAAGAAACTTCAGAAGCACAAAATGATTATTTAGCCAGTTCGTATGAGACAGATGATGAATTACCATGGAATACACGAAATGTATTCTGGCCATTCGAAAAATATTCCTTTTCGCCTGATCAGGGAATTTGTATTCAAAAAGGGGTGATAAAAAGAACATATATGAAAATCAAGACGAAGAATATACAGATTAGAATCAACCAGACCATAATGCAGCGTATTTTTCGGATTTGTGATATTTCGTTTTTGAGTGATTATACTGGGTTTGAGTATGGAAGTGAGGTGCTGAGAAATGTTCGCCTGAAATATGCTATGGAATTAAGTCAGATGGTGTAAGATAAAAACTGAAAATCAAACATATAAAGAAAAAAGATGTGAAACGATTGTATTTGTGCAGCGAACTGTCTATAATAATTTGAAAGAACCAATTGCATTGCAGACATTCAACAGAATCTACAGGAAGAAAAATTGTACAGGGATTCGGGATGTCTGCGATATTATAATGAATTATAAAGAGAGGTGCACAAGATGAAAAAAACGGTTATTTGCAACATTTCAATGAAGGAGAATCTTGATCAGGTGATATATTCCAGTACAGACAGATCTCTTCCTGTATCCGACAGAAAGGTGAGTTATCCGATTTGTGCGTTTCTTGAAAAAACTATGACATCGGAGGATGAGCTGGATGCTATTCTGCTGGTAAAAAAAGACAAGAATGATCATTACAAAAAAAATATAGAGCGTTTCAGGGAAGAACTGGAAGCAGTAAATGAGAAAATTGACGCCGACATTTCATATACGATAATCGATTCTGAATTTGAAGAGCACCAGACGGTACATGAGCAGCTGATGAAAGAAATTGTGGCGCATATTTCGGACAATTCCCATATTCTGGCAGACATCACATATGGTCCGAAGGACTTGCCGATTGTGTTGTTTACAACGCTTAGTTTTGCAGAGAAATTTTTAAACTGTACGGTAGATAATATTGTCTATGGTCAGGCAAGCTTTGAAAATGGCCGGGCGGTTGATACAAAGATCTGTGATATGATGCCGTTGTACTGTCTGAGCTCTGTCACAAATACAATTCAGTGCACAGACCCGGATAAGGCGAGAAGAATGTTCAATACACTTTTAACGTTTTAATTTTACAGGGGTGAGTGAGGGTATGTACAAGAGAGCTGATAAAGAAAAATATGAGAAACTGATTCAGGAATCGCCGTTGTTCTCTTTGGATAAAAAGGCGGAACCGGTAGCTTTTCGAAATGCACGTTTAAAAATGATAGAGAATATTTATCTGTATTTACTTTCCATAAACAAAGAAAAGTACGAGCCATACGGATGTGAGATTACAGAAATTGCAAATTACTGTATTGATAAGTATGATAGTACAAGGAGTGAATTTCTTCATTTTTTTAATTATGAATGGAAGAAGAAATTTACATATACAAAATATGAAGAAGGGCTAGAGGATACATACAAAGGAGTTCACGTTCCTGAAAATAAAATAAGAGCAGTTCGTAAGTATATCAAGTGTGCAGAAAAAATAGAAAAGAAGGATAAACCAGAAGAACTGTATTCAAAATTGGCAGAAGTAATGCAGCTTCCGGTGGAAACCATTCGAGAGCTGGCAAAGCTGGCAGATGTTAAAGTTACGACGAGTAATTCAATGAGTGACGAAGAGGAAGAAGAACTGTGGAGTTATATTGCAGGTAATGTAAATATTGAACGGGAATTTGAAGAGAAGGAAGAAGCAGAAAATATCCTGAATAAAGTAGATAAAGTGTTCCAGGAACTGAGAGCAAAGCAGCAGCCGATTGTTTCAGATGTTATCACAACAAAAATATGGCTGTGTCTGGAAGACTCGGAGCAGCAATATTCTTTTATCAGCAAAGAAGTGGCAGAAGAATGGAACAAAAAGGGTACATTGCCAACCCAGAGAGAACTGGCCAGGAAATATGGACGCGATGAGGCAAGCATCAGCAGGACGGTGAGAACTTTTCTGGAAAAACTTAAGAGAGAAATCGAACAAGAGAGGTAGTGTGACAGCAGAGGATCTGATATGTATATTGGATCCTCGTTTTTTTTATAAAAAAGGTTAAGGGAAAACCAATGTTTCACTATATAAAAGTAGAACAGGGAAGGAGAAACGCATATGGAAAAATGCAGCAGAGAAAAACTGGTGGATAAAATTGTAAAGGAATATAACCTTACAGAAGAGGACGCGCATAACAAGGCGGTAAAAATACTGGAAAGATGTCCCGAGAAGCTGCGGCAGAATGTACAGGAATGGTCGGAAAATCGCACACTGACCGATATTTATATTGGGAAATATTCTCTGCCGATGATTCTGGCGATCTGGGACAGCAAAGATTTCTTAAGTGCGTGGGAGGTGATGACAGAATTAGCGGAGGGAGAGATTGAGACTGCAGAAATGAGGATCTGGAATATGAGGAGGTAGTCTGTTATGGGAGAATACGGAGTACATCCAACCAGATATGGGGAAGTAAGTGACGGGCATCTGTATTCCATGTTCCGCGAATCTGCTTATGCCCGGCTTTCGGAAAGTGAAAAGCTGGATCTTCTGCAGGAAGTAGTAAACAGAGATGCAATGGAGAAGGGGGAGATAGGCGCCCCGGAGGTACGGTTTGCAGAGCTTCCGGTAAATGAAAGCGGAAATGCAGCAGATGGTGTGATTCAGGTGAATCGTGATATGGCGGTCAGTGGAGTTCAGACGTTTGAATACAAAGGGCAGACTGTTCAGCACAGAATGGATGATTATAACTGCCAGACATTGAACACGATACTGCATGAAAATATGCATTGCCTTCAGGATCAGATTATTGATGGAACAATCCAGATTGACGATTTGCAGCTGACCAGTGAATATCAGGCGAACAGTTATACCAACAGTATCGTTTTCCAGAATGGGAAGGGTCAGTGGGGAAGCCAGTATATGACGGGGGAAACAGCAAATGGATATTACATGTATTATTTTCAGGCCACAGAGAGGGATGCGTACCATACAGCGGAAGAAAAGACAGCATCTATTCTGCAGGAGCTGTCCGGCAAATATGGAACAGAGGCGTCTTTCGAGGCATATACAAAGTCGATGGCCGCAACGGGATATCAGGCGATGGAACAAAAGGCAATTTTGGAATTTCAGAACCCCAATTTTGAAAAAGATCTGAATCAGGTTTTGCAGAACCAGTATTTTGGAACAAATGTAGAAGTAGATAAAAACACAGAAGAGACTGTTAAAGCGGAAATGATTGCAACGTATCAGAATCTTTATGAACAACTTGGAGAAAGTACAGCAGCAAACGAAGATGCGAAAATGTCATTTGATCCAAGGCCAGTGTCATTGGAGGAATATAATCAGGCAGTACAAAATCCGGCAGCGGCGGATGAGGAGGTGTATGAAGAAGCAGAAGAAACAGCAGAAAAAGGTCCGGAAGCAGATACACAGAGCCAGCAGGAGAGTGGAGAGGTAAGTGTATCGGATGAGGATATTGCCGATGGAATGGACAGTGATATGGAGATATGAAGGAGGAGAAAGCGATGTCATATGATTTTGGAAAAAAGAAAATTGGAGCCGGAGAAAAACAGGAAAGAAACGGGGGAATGTATAGTAAGACGCTGCTGGGACAGAGCATAGTTGAAAACGTCGTTCCATCCTGGACGGCAGATGGAGAAAACAGACCATTTGTGGTTTTTCGGGATCCGGATACCGGAAATGTTTTCGGACTGAGTAAGGACATGCTGGCATATGGTTTTCTGGCGATCGGTGCGCCGGGAACAGGAAAAACCAACATTTTTAATATCTGTCTGAAGTATCTGCTGAATGCACAGGGAGAAAGAGATGTGATCGTTATTTTTGATACGAAAGGAGATTACCTGGAGACTTTTGGAAGCCAGATTCCCGACAGTCAGAAGATTGTCATTGGAAATGGAGAGAAGTATCGGAAAATTACATCGTATCATAACATTTTTGCAGAGGTAATGCCCCGCGGAATAGACGGAAAACTGGTTTATACGACAGAATCGGATGAGGATGCCCTGGAGTTATGTGAGCAGCTGTTTCAGACGATGAACAGCGAAACACAGCCGATCTTTCCGGCAATGGCAGAGCAGGTAGTAGCAGCACTTATGATTTATTATATGAGAACATACTGGCGGTCAGATCAGTCAAAACTGAACAACCAGGAATTTATCCATTTTCTGGCAGGCAGCACGAACGAAGACCTGAAGAAAATTCTGGAATTAGATTATATGTCAGACTGGCGCAGCTGTCAGGATTATATTTCAGGCAAGAGCAACCAGACACAGGGAGTGAACTCCTATTTTGGAGCGCTGCTGAGAAAAATGTTTGTAGGTCCATTTGCAAAATCAGATCCATCGAAGGAATTTTCCATGCGGGAAATAATTACAGGAGGAAAGAAGAAAGTAGTATTCATTGAATATGATTTGAGAAAAGGTCAGCTTCTGGCGCCGATCTATGGGATTCTTCTTGACCGTGCGCTTGCCCATGCATTAGGAGGCAGACAGGCGGTAAAAGGAAACACATATTTTCTGTTAGACGAAGCACTGCAGCTTCCTAAACTGCAGCATTTCTCGGATGCTTTGAATTTTGGACGTTCGGAGAATGTCAAAATGCTGTGCGGTCTGCAGAATACAGCCGGTCTTGAGGAGCGGTATGGGGAGGCCGGAGCAAAAAATATTCTTTCTTCTTTTCAGAATATGGCAGCGTTTCGAACAAATGATTTTGATACCAGGCAGTTTGTGATTCATCGATTGGGAGAAAATTACCAGAATTTCAGTTTTTCTGCACAGCAGGAAAATCTGAATATTCAGAGAGCAGGGCATACCGTGGAGGACTGGAATTTATTGAGACTAAGGAATGGTGATGCTGTAGTGGCGCTGGCAGGTGAAAAACCGTTTATATTCCGAATGCCGCTTTACAGAGAGATAAAACAGTGAGTGCGTAAGGGGGAAAACGATGAGTAATAAGGGAATGATCATCAGAGAGTGTGAACATTTAAATTCTGCAAGACGGGTATTGGAGGGCCGCATTGACTGTGACATGTTTTTTCGTTCCATCTGCGGTGATCTTCTGATAACAGGAATGGAAGCAGGAAATAAGGAAATGGTGCTGTCATTGGTCAGGGCGTGCATGGAAAAAAGGGATGTTTCAACCATTGTCCTCACGAGTCATCAGGAACTGGCAGCGTTGATACAGCAGGATCAAAATAGGCGGAAAAGCGGTGCCGTCAGGGTGTCCTGGCCTGCAGAAAAAAATTATCATCCTTTCTACGGAATGTCTGCCCAGCAGATGCTTCGGTTTGTCTGCATGACAGCAGAAGAAATGGGATACAGCAGTATGGCCGGGCAGGTAATGATTTATGCGGCAGCGGTACTTAACATTGTTTCGACAGAATATCCAGTCTCACTGCCTGCAGTCGTAAAGCTTCTTGAGGAGGATGATGATTTTATATCAGAACTGGCTTTACAGCAGGGGCTTTCCAATGTTATTGCAGATAATATTCGGGCAAACCATGAAGCGGGCATTGTGTTTCGGCGGTTATTGGAGCGGCTGGAAGAAATATTTGAAAATATTTATGTGACGGGAAGCGATACAAAATATAATCTTCAAAGCGGCTGTAAAGAGAAACTTGATGGAATGGTGATATATGCCAGCTCCGGCAGTCAGCGGATTTTTAACGCTTATCTGAAGGAGGAGATTTTTCAGACATTGAAGGATGTACCGAAAATCAGGATTCTTCTCGATGAGATGGAGTTTGCAGATGAAAATGATGAGCTGATGAGATACATCATGCAGTTAAAAAGACAAGGCAGAATTGAACTGATCGTAATATCACAGAATGTAAAAGAATCCATGAAAGGAAATGCAGATCTGGATTTTGCCAATGTTGTTCTGTTTCAGCATGGAACACCGACTGCAACGGAAGAGATTTCGAAGGCTCTGTTTGGAACATATCAATATCATAAACCGATGCCGAACGCGGTAAAACCGCCTGCATTGCTTTTTACTTTTCAAAGGGCTGTGAACTGGCAGATTCAAAGTGAGGAAAGGCTCAGAGTGAGAAGCGAGGATCTTTCTGCACGTCCGGGGATTTTTGGAAGGCAGTCAGATTATCTTGCTGTAAAAACAACGGCGAACAACAATATTTATTTCATTCATACAGCAGATTTCCTGAAGAATACGGGATATGGTCTGACGGTTGTCTGATATCAAAAATAAAAGCTGAAAACGGTTAAGGTTAGATTTTTATTTCTCTATATAAAGATGAGATGTCTCTTACAGGAAAAAAGCAACAGAAAGAAAAGGTGGGTAAACATATGAAAAAAAGTACATATTCCAATGAAATCGCAAAGGCTGTAGAACAGTTTCTGAAAGAAAAGAACTGGCATTTTGATTTTCTTGAAAAAGCAGGATTGTTCAAGTTTGATTTAAAAATAAGCAGTAAAATTCGTAAAATCAAGTATGTAATAGATGTTAAAAACGATGAACTGGTTGTTTACGGAATCTGCCTGTTCATGCGGATGAGAAAGATGAGGAGGTGATGGCTCAGATGAGCGAGTTTCTTCATAGAGCGAATTATGGTTTGAAAAATGGCTGTTTTGAGTTTGATTACGAGGATGGAGAAATCGGTTTCCGAAGTTATATTGATTGTGACGGCAGACTTCCGTCTGCAGAGAATGTGAAAAACAGCATTTATTGTACGGCTGCCATGTTTGAACAATATGGAGATGGGATTACGTCCATTGTTTTTGCCGATTACTCGGCGCAGGAAGCAATTGCAATGTGTGAGAAGCCGCTGGAAGAGCAGTTTTCAGATGATGAACTGGATGAGGCGGAATTGGAAGAGGCGTTCGCACGTCTGGTAGGCGGCCTGGGAGGAGTGGTTAAGATCTGAGAGGAGAGTGACAGAGGATGATGCGTTCTGGAAATATTTTTGAACGGGAAGGCAGCAGAGGGCATGGCATGAGAACCGTATCGGGAGTGACGATTGCTGTGATAATCTGTTCTCTGCTGTCAGGGATTGCAGCAATTGGAATTATTTTGAATTTTGAAGCGGTAACGGCCAGAATTGCCGTTTTTGTTGTCAGGCTGTTATCATCTGCGTTTCCTGTTTTGTTAGTTGTTATAGCAATTCTTTATTTGGCGGCACGGCTGCGGTGGAGATGGCACAGAGATTACAGGAGGTGGTGATCTGCATGGATTTTGGTACAGTGACAGTATGGACAGTGATCAAAAGATTTTTATTCGGATGGATTGCGGCCGGAGGTCTGCTGGTAATTGTCAGTTGTGTGAAGTACAGAGAATTTATCATTACGGCATTTTTAAATAATACCTGGGCATGGATCAATGCACTGATGCCTGTGGTGATTATTCTGGTTGGGATAAGATATATGATCAGGGCAGTATTGAAATAAAGGGGGGATGCCATTTATAAAAAAACAGTAAATTCGTCCACTTAGGACTAGCCGCCGCGGCTGTAGATTGATACAATAAAAGAAATAGGAAATATCGATTTTTTGCATAGGAGGAACACGGCGGCATGGCGGGATATGTGAGTCTTCAGGATGTAACCAAGACCTATCAAATGGGTGAGATTACCATCAAGGCTGCGGATGGGATCAGCTTTGATGTGGAAAAGGGTGAGTTTGTGATTGTTGTTGGACCGAGCGGTGCGGGTAAGACGACGGTGCTGAATATTTTAGGCGGAATGGACACAGCGACTTCAGGAAAGGTGCTGGTGGACGGCGCGGAAATCAGCAAATACCGCGGCAAGAAGCTGATCCAGTACCGGCGGGAGGATATTGGATTTGTTTTTCAGTTTTATAATCTGATGCAGAACCTGACGGCACTTGAAAACGTGGAGCTGGCGATGCAGATCTGCCGGCATCCGCTGGATGCGTCGGAGGTGCTTGCGGAGGTTGGGCTGGAAGAGAGAATGAATAACTTCCCGGCGCAGCTTTCGGGCGGAGAGCAGCAGCGTGTGGCGATTGCGCGTGCGCTGGCGAAGAATCCGAAACTGCTGCTCTGCGATGAGCCGACCGGCGCGCTCGATTATGTGACGGGAAAAGCGATCTTAAAGCTGCTGCAGGATACCTGCCGGGAGAAGGGGATGACGGTCATTGTCATCACTCACAACTCGGCGCTGACACCGATGGCGGACCGCGTGATTAAAATCCGAAACGGAAAAGTGGCGGGAATGAAAACAAATGAGAACCCGACGCCGGTGGAAGAGATAGAATGGTAGGTGGACGATGAGAGCATTTCGAAAAGACTTTATCCGGGAAATCACAAAGAACAAGGGGCGGTTTCTGTCAGTCTTTTTCATCGTGCTTCTTGGCGCGGCGTTTTTCTCGGGCATTCGGTCGGCGGAAGGAGATATGAAGGTTTCGGCGGACCGGTATTATGATGAAGTAAATTATATGGATTTGAAAGTCCTTGGAACGCTGGGGCTGACAGACGATGATCTGGCGGATATCGCGAAGACGGATGGCGTGAAAGCGGTCTACGGCGGAAAAACGGTGGAAGTGCTGCATGACATCGGCGAGAGCGAGCAGGTTGTGAAGCTGATTGCGCTGACGGACGGTGTGAATGAGCCGCGCGTGGTCGAGGGACGGATGCCGGAGAAAGAGGATGAAATTCTTGTTGATACGCAGTTTCTAAAAAGTTCCGGCTGTGAGATCGGAGATCAGGTAACGTTCACTTCCGGAACGGAGGATCCGCTCTCAGATTCGCTGACCGGGGACACGTTTACGATTGTTGGTTCGGCGACACTCCCTTATTATATGGATCTGAACCGGGGAACGGGCTCGATTGGAAACGGAAGCATCAACAGTTTTGCACTGCTGCTTCCGGAGACATTTACCTCGGATCTCTATACAGAGATTTACGTCCAGGCGGACGGCGCACAGGAAGAGGCGAGCTACAGCGATGCGTATGATGAGACGGTGAAGGCTGTACAGACGAAGATTGAAGCGCTCGAGGATGCGGCGTGCGACCGGCGGTATACGGCAGTCAAAACCGAAGGACAGGAAAAGATTGATGATGCAAAACAGCAGGTCGCTGATGCAGAGCAGAAATTAGCGGACGCAAAAACAGAGCTGGATGACGGTGCACAGCAGCTTGCCGACGCGAAAGTGACGATTGCGGACAAAGAGCAGGAACTTCTCAGTGCGAAAGCAACCATCGCCGATAAAGAGCAGGAACTGGCATCCGGCAAGGCAACGCTGAAAGATAAAGAGGCGGAACTTGCGAGCGGAAAAGCGACGCTGGAAGCAAAGGCGGCAGAGCTGGAAAGCGGAAAAGCGGAGCTGAATCAGAAAGCCGATGAACTTGCAAGTGGAAAAACCACACTTGAGGCAAAAGCGAAAGAACTTTCCGACGGAAAAGCACAGCTTGCAGAGAAAGAAACAGAACTGGCATCCGGCAAAAAAGAGTTAGAGGAAAAAATGACGCAGCTTTCGGCGGCAAAAACCGAACTGACTCGGAAGCAGACGGAGCTGAATACTGCAAAAGAGCAGCTTTCCGAAAAAGAAACGGAATTGAATATTGCAAAGGAGCAGCTTTCCGCTGCACGCGAGGAACTGGACAACAAGAAAGCAGAAACCGCTGCAGGACGCACACAGTATGAAGCGCAGAAGGCAGCGTATGAAGAACAGAAGAGTCAGTATGAGACAGCCAAGGATCAGTTAGCCCAGATTTCCAGGCAGCTTCCGATGGTGGAGGCTGCGCAGACAGAAGTGACTGGTCAGATCGAGGTGATTGAGGCTCAGCTTGACGGACTGACGGAGGAAGATGAAGCATATGTATCCCTGTTGGAACAGAAAACTGCGCTGGAAGCAAAGCAGACAGAGTTAGCACAGCAGCTTTTCACGATGCAGGAGCAGAAAACATTTCTGGAACAAAACATCGCAGCGTTTGAAGCAGCAAGCGCTGATGCGGAAGCCCGGCTTGCGGCTGCAGAAGCTCAGATTACCGACGCAGAAAGTCAGCTTGCCGCTGCAGATGCACAATTAACAGAAAAAGAGCAGGAATGCGCCGCAGGCGAGGCACAGATTGCTTCTGCAAAAGAAGAACTGGAAAGCGGCGAAGCTCAGATTACAGAGGCTCTTGCCCAGCTTCAGGATGGAGAAGCACAAGCAGAAGCTTATCAGAAACAGATTGAGGATGGCGAAGCCCAGCTTGCATCCGCCAAAGCAGCGATTGCCGACGGAGAAGCTCAGATTGAGACGAATCGCAGTAAATTAAAAGACGGAGAAACTCAGCTTGCGGCTGCCAGAGCCCAGCTTGCTGATGGGGAACAGCAGATTGCATCGTACCGACAGACGATTCAGTCGGGTGAGGCCCAGCTTGCCGCTGCAAAGCAGACAATTTCCAGTGGAGAAAGTCAGCTCGCCGACGCGAAACAGACGATCGCCGATGGCGAAACCCAGTTAGCAGAAGCAAAGCAGACGATCGCCGATGGAGAAAGTCAGCTCGCCGAAGCCAAGCAGACGATTGCCGACGGAGAAACCCAGCTTGCCGACGCGAAACAGGAAATCGCCGACGGAAAAATCTCCCTTGCGGATGCGAAACAGGAAATTGCCGATAAAGAAAAGGAACTTGAGGACGGCAAAGCCGAATATGAAAAAGCAAAAGCCGACGCCGAACCAGAAATCGCGGATGCGAAGCAGGAAATTGCGGACGGTGAGAAAACACTCGCAGACCTGAAAAAACCAACGTGGTACGTCTGGGGACGGAATAAGGTAACGTCAACTGAGAGCTTCGGTCAGGATGCCGGCCGTATCTCGAATATCGGAAAATTCTTCCCGGTTATCTTCTTCCTCGTGGCTGCTCTCGTCAGCCTGACGACGATGACACGAATGATCGAGGAACAGCGTCAGCAGATCGGAACGTTAAAAGCCCTCGGCTATTCCGACGGCGTGATCGCCTTTAAATATTTCGCATACGCGATGCTCTCCACCGTATCCGGCGCTCTCGCGGGCGTGGTGGTTGGAGAAAAAATCCTGCCCTGGGTTATTATGAATGCCTACGGCATGCTGTATACCGGACTTCCGTATTACATGACCCTGCTGAACTGGGAGCAGGGAGGCCTTGCGATTCTGGCGAGTGCAGCCTGCACCGGCGTGGCGACGATCGCGGCATGCTACAAAGAACTCGCCGCAGGTCCGGCAGAGCTGATGCGGCCGGAAGCACCGAAAAACGGCAAACGGATTTTCCTGGAACGCATCGGCGTACTCTGGAAACATCTGAACTTTACGCAGAAATCAACCGTGCGGAATCTGGTGCGGTATAAAAAACGATTCTTCATGACCGTTATCGGAATCGGCGGATGCATGGGTCTGATCCTCGTCGGTTTCGGCCTTCAGGATTCCATCACCGCGATTGCGAAAAACCAGTTCGTCAGCCTCTTCACCTATCAGGCGAATGCTGTGCTGAATTCAGATGTGGATGAATCCGAAAAAGAAGCATTGCAGACCGATCTGGAAAACTACAGCGGCATCGATGAGCTGCTGGAAATCTGTCTCTTATACACATCTCCGAGCCCACGAGACTAGGCATGATCTCG
>ENA-OYXK01000867-OYXK01000867.1-human-gut-metagenome-genome-assembly--contig:-NODE-867-length-14416-cov-3.877376_pt1 | contig 14416 bp, 8 predicted proteins | sample MGYA00244215_ERZ653417 | MGnify/ENA primary metagenome ERZ653417 (study PRJEB26926, sample SAMN06164905) | human gut metagenome | biome: ENVO:00009003; feature: ENVO:2100002; material: ENVO:00002003... | reverse complement strand
CGAGATCATGCCTAGTCTCGTGGGCTCGGAGATGTGTATAAGAGACAGATCCCGCATCTGGGCGCTTCGACTGAGGAGTCGGAAGAAAACTGTGCGGTTATGGCAGTCAGACAGCTGCAGGAATATCTCGAAAACGGAAATATTCTCCACAGCGTCAACTTCCCGGACTGCGATATGGGTGTGTGCACGGCAGAAAGTAGAGTCGTGATTTTCCATAAGAATATCGCAAACATGATCGCGAAGTTCTCCTCCGTCCTCGGCTGGAACAACTTAAACATCGCAAATATGATGAACAAATCCAAAGGCGATGTTGCATATACGATGGTCGACCTGGAGTCCCACGTAAGCGGCAGTATTGTCAATCAGTTAAAGACAATCGATGGCGTGTTCCGCGTGCGGGTGGTGAAGTAAAACGCAGGCGTTCTGTAACGGAGAGTCACAGACCCCGGAGAAAGGCAGTATGGTGCCAGTCTTCGGGGTCTTTTCTGTATGGTACTGTGGGTATATTCTGTGTTTGAGCGTGCGATCCGTGCTGCGTTTGCACAAGCTATTTATTTCTGTCCCTGTGCCGGTGTGTTCTGCGCTGCCAGCTGTTTTTTAAACAGGGTGCGGAAAATCAGGCGGGAGAGCGGTCCGCAGTAGAACATCTGCCAGAAAAATGCCATCGGCAGGTTACAGCCAAAGGTGTGCGCCCATGTGCCGAAGCTGGGCTCCTTGAACAGCAGGGTAGCGACGAGACTCATGATCGGGCACATGATGCAGATGATCATCAGGGAAATCGCGGGGGACTGCTGAAGTACACTGCTTAGACATTTTCCCTTGCCTATTGTGCCCGGGAAGGGTAAAATAAAAATAAGAGGGGCGCGGCAAAAGCGTCAGGCAGGAGGGTATCGAATGAACGAAAAACTGTATAGGCTGATGAACTGGCCTGAAATAGAGGCAATTATTTATTCTGAGGAGGACGATCCGCACCGGCTTTTGGGACCGCACCGGGAAGGCAATGCGACGGTGGTGCAGGCATTTTATCCGGGCGCTGTTTCGATGGAACTGAAGCTGCCCGGTCAAAAGACCGTGGAAATGGAGCAGGCGGACGAGGCTGGCTATTATGCCGCACTGGTTGGCGGTAAGGAAATCGAAAGCTATACATTAAAGGCTTCTTTGGAAGATGGCGCAACAGAAGAATTTGAAGATCCCTATCGGTTTGCTCCGGTCATTACCAAAGAGGATACGGCGCGGTTTGCGGCAGGAATCCATTATGAAGCTTACCGTATCCTTGGTGCGCATATGATGACCATCGACAAAACCCAGGGCGTGCATTTTGCAGTCTGGGCACCGAATGCGCTGCGGGTCAGTGTTGTGGGAGATTTTAACCATTGGGATGGACGCCGACATCAGATGCGCCGCCTGTGGGATTCTGGTATTTTTGAAATTTTTATCCCCGGAGTTAGAGAGGGCGAGAATTATAAGTTTGAGCTGAAATTAAAGGGCGGTCTGACTTACCTGAAGGCAGATCCCTATGCGTTTGGACAACAGCTCCGCCCGGACACGGCGTCTGTTGTTCGCAACATCGATGGTTTTGCCTGGGAAGATGAAGAATGGATCTTGGCACGGGAAAAAAGCTGTCCTGAAAAAGAGCCGATGAGCGTTTATGAAATGTATCTGGGCTCCTTTGCAAAGCCCGAGGATGGCCGCAGATATTATAACTACCGGGAGTTTGCACCGAAGGTTATTTCCTATGTGAAGGAAATGGGCTATACCCATGTGGAGCTGATGCCGGTTATGGAGCACCCGCTGGATGGATCCTGGGGCTATCAGGTCATCGGCTATTATGCGCCGACTGCACGTTATGGCACACCGCAGGATTTTATGTATTTTGTCAACGAGCTGCACAAAGCAGGAATCGGCGTGATTCTGGACTGGGTTCCGGCCCATTTTCCGAGAGATGCTTACGGACTGTCCGGGTTCGACGGGACATGCCTGTATGAGCACAAAGACCCGAGACAGGGGGCGCATCCGCATTGGGGAACGCTGATCTATAATTACGGCAGACCGCAGGTAAGCAACTACCTGATTGCCAATGCGCTTTACTGGGTGGAGCAGTTCCATGCAGACGGAATCCGGATGGACGCGGTCGCTTCAATGCTGTATCTCGATTACGGAAAGCAGGATGGCGAATGGATTGCCAACATGTATGGCGGCAATGAAAATCTGGAAGCAGTCGAATTTTTAAAGCATACAAACAGCATGATTCAAAAACGCGGCAGGGGCGCGGTTACGATCGCGGAGGAATCCACAGCATGGCCGAAGGTGACGGGCGATTTAAACGATGGTGGTCTTGGCTTTACGATGAAATGGAATATGGGCTGGATGAACGATTTTCTCGACTACATGCAGTATGACCCATATTTCCGTGCGTATCATCACAACGATCTGACGTTTTCGATGGTTTATGCGTATTCCGAAAAGTTCATGCTCGTGTTATCCCATGACGAGGTCGTTCACGGCAAAGCGTCGATGCTTAGCAAGATGCCGGGAGAGGAAGCGGACAAATTCGCGAACCTGCGCGCAGGCTACGGTTATATGATGACGCATCCGGGCAAGAAGCTTTTGTTTATGGGACAGGATATCGCAGAGTACGACGAGTGGAACGAAGAGCGGGGCGTGGAATGGGAACTGTTAAAATACGATTATCATGAGCAAATACGCCGGTTTGTGAAGCGGTTAAACGAGCTGTATCGTAAAAACCCTGCGCTGTATGCGGAAGACGACAGCTGGGACGGCTTCGAATGGATTGACTGCATTGATGCGAACGAATGCACGCTTTCCTATCTGAGAAAGAGCGACAAAGAGGAAGAGACGCTTTTGGTATGCCTGAACTTTGCAAACGTGGACAGACCGGAGTATCGGGTGGGTGTACCTTTTGAAGGAAAATATACGGAAGTTTTAAACTCTGACGATATCGCCTTTGGCGGAAAAGGAAGAATTAACTCCTATGTACTGGAAGCGGAAGAAATCGCATCCGACGGCAGGGAAAATTCGATCCTGATGCATCAGGCGCCGCTGTCTGTGAGCATTTTTGCTTATACGCCTTACACGGACGAAGAAAAAGAAGAGCGCAGAAAGATCGCCGAGGCTGCCCAAAAAGCGGCGGAAGAGGCTGTGAGAAAAGCTACAGAGGAAGCTGCGAAAAAAGAAGCAATCGCTAAAAAAGCAGCGGAGGAGGCTGCAAAGAAGGAAGAAGCTGCGAGAAAAGCTGCCGAAGAGGCGGCTGAAAAGGAAGCGGTGGCAAGGCAGGCAGCAGAAGAGGTCGTAAGAAAAACGGCTGCTGCCAAAAAAGCGGTGGAAGAGGCTGCGAAGAAAGCAGATGCTATGAAAAAGAAAACCCTGAAGGAAGAGCTGACCGAAAAGGCAGAGCAGGCGGACAGCGCGATTCTTGAGGGAAAAGAAAAAGAAAAGCCTGCACGCCGCACGACCCGCAAAAAGACAGCGACCGCGAAGGCTGTCGCACCGAAAGAGCCGACGGCTAAGAAGCCTGCGTCTGCAGCTAAGAAGTCTACCTCTTCCGCGAAAGTGACGAAAGGAACCAAAGCATGAGGAAGGTGCTGATGTCCGGCGCAGCATTTTTGACATCCTCTGTGACGCTGACAGGCGAGGAGATAGAAAGCCTCGCGTCGGACGAATCCTTAAAGAATATGGAAAAACAGCTGAGCCTGCTGGAACGCTGCTTAAACGAGCTGCCGGACAAGCTTCTGGGGCTGGGCGTCCGCACGGTGCTGGCGCTCATCCTGTTTGCGATCGGCAGCAGACTGATTGCGATGATCCGGCATTTTTTCAGACGGGCGATGGAGCGTTCCAGCGCGTCGGAGGAAGCGGCGCAGTTTCTGGACTCCTCGATTAAGTTTGTTTCGTATACGATTCTGGTGTTCATGATTCTGCAGCTGTTTGGTGTGGAGGCAGCAAGCATTGCGACGGTGATCGGTTCGGTCGGCGTAACGATCGGTCTGGCGATCCAGGGAAGCTTAAGTAACTGCATTGGCGGAATCCTGATTATGATGCTGAAGCCGTTTCATGTCGGAGATTATATCATCGAAGGGGGCGGTAACGAAGGGATTGTTCAGCAGATATCTGTCTTTTATACGAAGCTTGCAACCTATGACAATCAGATTATTCTGATCCCGAACGGAAACCTCGCAAACAGCAGCCTGACGAACGTGACGGATGAGGCGGAACGGCGTGTGGATTTGAAAGTCGGAATTTCGTATGATTCTGATATCCGCAGCGCACGGAAAGCAGTGCAGGAAATTGCGAAGAAAAACCCGTATGTGCTTCCGGAACGAGAGATCACAGTCAACGTAGACGAACTGGCAGACAGCAGTGTTGTCCTTGTTGTGAAATTCTGGGCGAAGAAGGAAAACTACTGGCAGGCGCGCTATACGATGCTGGAGGATATCAAGTACGGCTTCGATGAAGCGGGCATCCGCATTCCGTATCCGCAGATGGATGTACATCTGGAGTCCGGGACTTGACTTACAAGAAAATCCATGTATAATTATTCCATATCTGCATAGAGCAGAAAAAGTCGGCGTGCGAGCCTTATCGCCCGCCGCTTTTTTTCTTCTTTACGCACCGGTTTGAGCGTATACATAGCCTGCCGGGGCAAAAGGTGGACACAAAGCTCGTTTGAACGGGCGATTTCACAGATGAAAGGAGACAAACGTAAAAAGTATGATAAAAGAACTGATGAAGTCGATCAGGGAATACAAGCGCGATTCGATCCTGACACCGATTCTGGTATCTCTGGAAGTGGTCATGGAATGTATCATCCCGTTTGTAGTCGCTCAGCTGGTCAATGAAATCAAAGCCGGAAGCGGTATGGGCGTCATTTCACGGTATGGTCTGATTCTGGTGGTGATGGCGATTATGTCTCTCGCATTCGGAGCCGGTGCCGGTTCGGTCTGCGCGTCCGCGTCCTGCGGATTCGCCAAAAACCTGCGCAAGGATATGTTTTACCGGATTCAGGATTTTTCCTTTGAAAACATCGATAAATTTTCTACCTCGTCTTTAGTGACGAGAATGACGACGGACGTTATGAACGTCCAGCTGGCATTTATGATGCTGATCCGACTTGCGATCCGCAGCCCGCTGATGTTGATCTTTTCCTTTACGATGGCGTTTATTATGGGCGGAAAGATGGCGCTGATCTTCCTGGTGGTCATCCCGATTCTGGGGATCGGACTGTTTGCCGTGATCCATAAGGTAGGTCCGCTGTTTAAACGGGTATTCCGTAAGTACGACGCTCTGAACAATTCGATTCAGGAAAATGTCAAGGGCATGCGCGTGGTAAAATCCTTTGTGCGCGAGGCGTACGAAAAAGAAAAATTCCATCATGCGGCAGAAGAGGTTTGTCAGGATTTCACCCGCGCGGAGAAGATTCTGGCGATCAACAGCCCTCTGATGCAGTTCTGCCTGTATGTGGTTATGGTTTTTGTCCTGTCCTTTGGTTCTTATACGATCATCACGAGCGGCGGCCTGGATCTGGACGTCGGACAGTTTTCTGCCCTTTTAGTATACAGCTTCCAGATATTAAATAGCCTGATGATGTTCTCAATGGTATTTGTCATGGTGACGATGGCTGCGGAATCCGCACAGCGAATCGTGGAAGTGTTAAAAGAGGACAGTACGCTGACAAGTCCTGCAGACCCGGTGGAGGAAGTGGCAGATGGTTCGATCGATTTCGACCATGTCAGCTTCAAATATTCTCTGCAGGCGGAGAAGATGGCGCTTGCCGATATCGATCTGCATATCCGTTCCGGGGAGACGATTGGAATTATCGGTGGCACCGGTTCTTCGAAGTCTTCCCTGATCCAACTGATTTCCAGACTTTATGACGCGACAGAGGGCGTTGTAAAGGTTGGCGGAAAAGACGTCAGAGAATATGATCTGGAAGCGCTGCGCAACCAGGTAGCAGTTGTATTGCAGAAAAATATTCTGTTTTCCGGAACGATCAAGGAAAACCTCCGCTGGGGCAATAAGAACGCCACAGACGAGGAGCTGATCCACGCGTGCCGATTAGCGCAGGCGGACGAGTTCGTCACACAATTCCCGGATGGATATGACACCTATATTGAACAGGGCGGAAGTAACGTATCCGGCGGACAGAAGCAGAGACTGTGTATTGCCAGAGCACTGCTGAAAAAGCCGAAGGTACTGATTCTGGATGACTCTACCAGTGCCGTGGATACCGCTACCGATGCGAAGATCCGTAAGGCATTTGCTACGGAGATCCCCGGTACGACGAAAATCATCATTGCACAGCGTATCTCCAGTATTCAGGATGCAGATCGTATCATCGTTATGGATAACGGTAAGATCGATGCATTTGCACCTCACGAAGAACTGCTTCGTACTAATGAGATCTATAAGGAAGTATATGAAGCCCAGACCCAGACGGGTGGCGGCGACTTTGATGAGAATGGAGGTGAGTCATAATGCCAGGACCTATGGGCGGCGGAATGCGTGGACCCGGCAGAAGAATGCAGGGCGGTACACGTATTGAGAATCCGGGAAAAGTATTTAAACGACTGATGGCGTATATCTTTAAAAATTACGGCATTCACTTTATCTTTGTGTTGGTCTGTATTGTACTGAGCGTTGTGGCAAGCATTCAGGGTACTCTGTTCATGCAGAGACTGATCGACGACTATATCATGCCCATGATCGGACAGGAGACTCCGGACTTTGGCAATCTGTTCCGGGAAATTGTCCGTGTGGCTGGTTTTTATCTGGTCGGTGTGGCGGCCACTTATGCTTACAACCGTATCATGGTAACCATAACTCAGGGAACACTGAAGAATCTCCGTGATGATCTGTTCGAACACATGGAAAAGCTGCCGATCAAGTATTTTGATACCCATTCCCACGGCGATATCATGTCCATTTACACCAATGATATTGATACTTTACGTCAGATGATCAGCCAGAGTATCCCGCAGGTATTTTCCAGCTTCATCACCGTAGTCGGTACCCTGGGAAGTATGCTGGTATTAAGTGTGCCTCTGACAGCAGTCAGTCTGATCATGGTGGCACTGATGATGTTCGTCACTGGTAAGGTAGCGGGCTTAAGCGGAAAATATTTCGTAAAGCAGCAGAAGAATATCGGTAAAGTCAACGGTTACATTGAGGAAATGGTGGAAGGCCAGAAGGTAGTCAAGGTATTCTGCCATGAAGATAAGAGTCTGGAGGAGTTCAAGGCTCTGAATGATGAACTGTGCGACAGCGCATACAATGCGAATAAGTTCGCAAACCTGATGGGACCCATCAATGCCCAGCTGGGTAACTTAAGCTATGTGGTATGTGCCATCGTCGGTGGTGCCATGGCGCTGGGTGGTTTCGCAGGACTGACGCTGGGTAAGCTTGCCAGCTTCTTAACTTTTAACAAGAGCTTCAACATGCCTATCAGCCAGGTCAGCCAGCAGCTGAACAGTATCGTTATGGCACAGGCTGGTGCCAAGAGAGTCTTCGATCTGCTGGATGAGCCGGTAGAGACCGACGAGGGATATGTGACCATCGTCCGTGCCAAGAAGGTAAACGGCAAGATCGTGGAGTGTACCGAGAGAACCGGTATGTGGGCATGGAAGCATGTACATCAGGCGGATGGATCTGTAGATTATATTGAATTGCAGGGTGAAGTCGTATTTGACGATGTGGACTTCGGCTACAATGATGACAAGATTGTGCTGCATAACATCGAGATGTATGCAAAGCCCGGTCAGAAGATTGCATTTGTAGGCTCCACCGGTGCCGGCAAGACCACGATCACGAACCTGATCAACCGTTTCTATGATATTCAGGATGGTAAGATCCGTTATGACGGCATCAATATCAACAAGATCAAAAAAGCGGATCTGCGGAAGTCTCTGGGTATCGTATTGCAGGATACCCATTTGTTCACCGCTACCGTTATGGACAATATTCGTTTCGGTAAGCTGGATGCTACAGACGAGGAAGTCATTGCCGCAGCAAAACTGGCTAACGCGGATACCTTTATCCGTCAGCTTCCGGATGGTTACAACACAGTCCTCACCGGTGACGGTGCGAACTTAAGCCAGGGTCAGAGACAGCTGCTTTCTATTGCCAGAGCAGCCGTAGCGGATCCTCCGGTACTGATCCTGGATGAGGCTACCAGCTCTATCGATACCCGTACCGAGAAAATTGTACAGGACGGCATGGATAAGTTGATGAAAGGAAGAACCACTTTCGTCATCGCCCACAGACTTTCTACTGTCAAGAACAGTGACTGCATCATGGTTCTGGAACAGGGCCGCATCATCGAGCGCGGCAACCACGATGAACTCATCGCCCAGAAGGGCAGATATTATCAGTTGTATACCGGTAATGCGATCGCTGAGGGGTAAGTGAATAGATATGCTATACCAAAAAACAGTGCCTGGATTGGCACTGTTTTTTGTATGAAATCCGGCGGCTACCACATCCGATATTATAAAATGTGAGGAAAGAAAAGCCACCATAACAGATCCAGACAGGCCTTATTGGTTTATAAATCAGCAGAAAGACCAATAAAACAATTCCTGGGAAAATGTATCGCTCATGCATACGAACGGAGAAAGTGAACATTGTAAGTATGATAAAAGCGCTCAGTAAATAGTATTTATAAGGTGTGTTCTGACAATGGTTTGCAATAATAAACGTAAAAAGAACAATCAGCAGGATAGCAATACTTCCCCAGATTCTGGTGGGCAGGAACAGAAAAGGGATGTCCTGTTCAACTCCGTTCATGCCGACAAGTGCCCAGAAATTGAAACCGTTGACGGTTGCAAAGGAATAGGAGCCAAGGGTAGAGGTGTATTATGCGATTACTTTGGTCAGACCAAAGCTCAACAGAGCAAAAACGTGTAGATACATAAAAACCTCCTAAAGTAAGATAGTATAAAAATGACTTAACCCGAGATCAACACCCAGGTATCCCGCCAGCGTAAGTATTTTACTACAAAATCCACATCCACCGGCTGACCCGAAAGTACCGGATAGAACAGCAGGAACAGACCGAAGGCCAGCACGGCATAGGCACAGCAGATGACTGCAAAAGTGCGGTTGGATACCCGCTTTTTCAGCTGCATCAGGCTGTACACGATCATCAGTACCACAAACGGTGTGCTGGGGAAATAGTGGTAGATGAAGGTAATTCTGGTGACGAAGAACCAGGGCAGGTACTGCGCCAGGTAGCCGACTGCGAGGAAAGCAGCTGCTGCATATTCTCTGTGGGACAGGGTGGTCGCAGTATCTGTGGAGCACTCTGTTTGTGTGTGTCCTGTCAGAGAACAGAGAAACGCATTGTTGCGAATTAACAGGTACAGGATGTAAATAAATGCCAGAATACCGATCCACCATACAACAGGATTGCCGAAGGCACTGATCCCTTCCTTGACGGCATCAGTCACATAACCGGAATAATACCAGATCGGGCGGACCATAGTGGGCCACTGATACCAGGAAGAGGAATAAGGGTGCGTTGCCTCCAGGCCGCTGTGATAGTTGAACATGGAAGTCTGGTTGGTCAGCATACGGTCAAAAAGTCCCGGATGGGAATTGTCTACAAAGGGCAGGTAGGACAACAGATAGATCACTGCCGGAACCAGCACGAAAAAGGTCAGGCAGAAGTCGATCGTCTTTACCGTATAATCCGGGAATTTCTTTACAATCTGCTGATGCTCCATGCCGTTGGTGCTTTTTCCGGGATGGGCTTTGGCATAGAGGTATTCCCGGTAGCGTCGCAGCAGATGCGCAAAAAACAGCAGTGCCAGTCCACAGCCTGCATAGATACCGGTCCATTTGCTGGCAATTCCCAGTCCCATGCAGATGCCGCATAAGCCCAGAGACACAAAGGTCTTATACAACGGTGTATCGTAAAAACTCATAGAACAATAGTAGTACATAAAATAGTACATTGCAATCACAAAGAACGTGATATAAACATCGATGGTGGCAATCCTTGTCTGCGTAAAATGCATAAAATCAAAGGCAAACAGGAAGCAGGCCAGAGCTGCCGCAGGAGTATTCCTTGTCATTTTTTTCCCCAGCAGGTAGATAAACGGCAGCATGGCAATGCCGAACAGAGTACCCATGATACGCCAGCCGAAAGGATTCATTCCAAAGATGGCAACACCCAGGGCGATGAAGATCTTGCCCAGAGGCGGGTGGGTATTTTCGTAGGTCGGCAGGCCGTGAAGGAACTCGTAAGCCGTGCGTGCGTGATAGATTTCATCGAAATACATGCTGTTGCGGAAGGAATAGCGTTCCGGGTACAGATCGCTTTCGTCAAACAGTGCAGGGTAGGCATCTGCGTTCAACGGGCGTGTGATGTTGCCATTCGCGTCCAGGAAGACCAGTTCAATCAGAGAGGCATCATTATCCGTCAATGACAGACGCAGATATCTGGTTGTGGCAGACACATCAGAAGTACCGCTTTCTGTGGCCTGTGTCAGCAGATCCTGCAGGGAGACATCCTGCCAGGTGGAGACATTGTTTAAAATGATCTCACCGAGATAAGTCCAGGAGTCTTCGGCATTACTTTTGACATCCATCCCAAAATGTCGCTGGTGCCAGGGAGCCAGATAACTGGCCATAGTCACAGGCAGCGCATCTTCGGGGAATTCCAGCTCGATGGCCTGTAATTCTCCCGACATATCATAAGTCGTTGTCGGAGCTTTGCGGTCTCCCAGATCATAGAGGGCAAAGCAGCTGTACAGAATACCGATTGCCAGCAACAGGCACAGATCCAGTTTCGTGAAACGGATTCTCTCTTCGGAAGGAATGGGCTCCAGGGGAGAGAGAAAATGTTCCCGAAGCCGCTGCCCCAGACCTCTGGCGGGGCCGGCAGGAGTATTATGCCCGGAAGCTTTGCGGCCTGTTGCGGTCTGCGTCTTCGCATTGGTGGCAGTCCCTGCTGCATCGTGAACATAATATTTCCAGATGATCTTATAGAAATAATACAGGCAGCACAACATTCCGGCAGATACCAGCAGAATGATGGGAGCCTTGCGGTCATAATTCTGCGGATCGTAATGGTACAGCACATTGGCGGTGTTGTAAAAATGCAGCACTGCAAATCCACTGAAGCATTTCCAGAGAGGTGTAGAGGGCCGGTACAGGCAGCAGAAAAGCAACAGGGCCAGAGCGGGATACATATAACGCTCATGCATACGGACGGAGAACAGGAACATCGTCAGGATGATAAAGGCACCGAGACAGAAATATCTTGAAGGCTCTTTCCGGCAGCGGGCTGCAATAAGGAAGGTAAAGAGTACGATCAGCAGGATCACGATAGTGCCCCAGGTCTTACAGGGCAGGAAGAGGAAAATCGTGTTCTGGTCGACCCAGTTCATTCCTAATAGTCCCCAGAAATTGTAGGCATTGATGGCTGCATATTCATAGGATCCCAACGTTGAAGTATATTGTGAGATTGCAGCGGTTAATCCGAAAGGAGCGCACAGAAGGAGCATCCCGCAGATGACAACCAGACCACCGCACAAATTATAGAAGAATTTCCGCCAGGAAAAATCCTGTAAGAACACATGGTCCCAGATCCCTGCCAGCAGTACCGGCGTGAAGATCAGCATCTGTGGCTTTAACAGGACACCCAGTCCGTAGACAGCATAGGCAGGAAGCAGGTTTCCCTTCATGAGGAACAGGCACATAAGGATGATCATCAGCGTGTATACGGAATCCACCTGTCCCCAGCAGGAAGAATTCAGAATGACCGCCGGTTGGAACAGATACGCAGAGGCAGCAAAGATTCCCTGCAGATCGGAAAAATGCAGTCGCTTTACCGCCTCTCTGTAGAGTAGAAACCCACAGGCAATATCACAGAGAATTGCGGGTAATTTTAACAGTAAAATATGCAGATCGGAATAATAAGGAATCTGCAGCAGAGATCGTAACGCTCCGATCAGATACAATACATACATGAAACCGGGCGGATAGTCCGTAAACATCTCGGCAGAATAGAACTGCCCTGGCCCTAAAGTGAAAATCCGGTCAGCCCAGGCTGCAAAACAGGCGATATCATTACTGAAGCCGTGGGTGGTGTATGCAAGGAGCAGGCGCAGAAGCAGGGCACCTCCAAATACAAGCAACAGAAGAGAACGCCGGTTGCTTGTATTGTGGAAATGAGAACTGTTCTGAAAGCCTGTATAGCAGACACCGCACAAAAGCAGTGAAAGCAGTGCAAAAAGATGTATCATAAGATTTTATTCCCCCAATAGTTTCTTATTTAAAGTCATACCTTAAAAATATCAAAAAATAACTCTTTCGTAAAGACGAATGCGGAAAAATAAGGTATAATCATTAACAAATTATAACGATTCTTGCAGGAAGGGGAAACTGGCATGAAAAATAAAAAAGCGGAAAATGCGATCACAGCAGTGCTGGCGGCAGCGGTACTGCTGACCGGAGGAATGAGTCTGCATTCTTATCTGTCAGAGCAGAGAGCAAAAAATGAATACGATGCCATCCGCCAGGAGGTGGTGGCAGAGCCTGCGGCGGGGGAAACACAGGAAGAGATTGCGGAGAAAAATTATCCGGAGCTGCAGATCGACTTTGCCGAACTTATCAGGACCAACCAGGATTTTCGTGGATGGCTCTATTTCCCGGCATTGGACATCAGTTATCCGGTGGTACAGGGGGAGGACAATGACTATTATCTGAAGCATTCCTTCGAGGGGGAGAGTGTGAATGCTGGATGCATTTTCATGGACTGTGGGGCTTCAGCAGACTGGTCAGACAGGAATACCTTTGTATTCGGACATAATATGCGGGATGAGAGCATGTTTGGGGCTTTTAAAAATTTGCTGAAGGGGACGGCAAGCTGCGAGGAGAATCCTTACTTCTATATATACACGGAAGATAAAGTCTACATTTATGAGATTTTTTCCTATTATGAAACAAAGAGTACCAGTGACCGTTTTGCCACGTTTACCTCAGATGCCTCCTATGATGATTATGTGCAGTGGGCCACGGAACATTCCCTGTATGCTTCAGATGCAGACTTAAGTGACAGGGGAAATATCGTATCCCTATCTACCTGCTACGGCTCATCCGGTACAAAAAGGCGGGCTCTGATCCATGGAGTCCTGACAGAAACGGCTGTATACTAAGGCTTATGTTACAAAAATAGCAAATGATACTGAAAAGATCAAAAATATAATAAAAATCTGAACCTTTTTTGAAATGGCGCCAGTCTTAATGATTGTAAAGAGGAACGAAAACGTTTAAAGACGTTGAAACACGCAGTTTCATTGAGGGAGAAATCAGATGAGCAGATTTAGCAAGTATGTAAGGGAAAAAGTGGTAAAGGTTCTGGTGACAGCACTGGTTGTAGGTTCTGTTGCAGGGAACGAAGGGATTGCTGTGCAGGCAGCAGGTACGGATTTAAATGATCCATTTTCATTTGTATTATATACAAATGAATTTGTATCCTCAAATCTGGACCATATTGAGGGAAATGCCGCAATTAAAGAATTAAAGGTTTCCATGGTAAGCTATGGGGGAAAATCTTATCTGGGAGATCTTTCTGCTCCGAATCAGATTCTTAAATATACAGCGTCAGGCAGAACAGACGAAAAGGAACTGATAATTCCCCTTACTAATTCTGACGGAACCCAGAACTCTGTTGAGCGGGAAGTGACTGGACAGGGTTATAATATTATAGCTGGTGAAAATAAATTATATACTGGAAATCTTCTGAAGAACTGTGAGGTATGGGATACAGATATTGCATCTGAGATCAGCAATGTCCTGGCAGGTAATATGGTACAGAAAAGCAAAGATTTATATGCTATGGCGAATGAAGACAGCGATACACAACTGGTATTGAATGTAACAAGTGCTGAGTTAAATACCAGGATGGAAGACTATGACAAAGAGATCACCGGCGCAGCTTTTTATGGAAAAACAGTTGTGGTAAATGTAAGTGATTCCGGTACAGTGAATATTACCGGCTGGATGAATGCGCATGGTGCAAAAAAGCAAGCATTGGAACATCAGCTGTGGGCAGACAGAATTATTTGGAACTTTGGCAATGCAACAGAAGTTAATGTAAATTCTATTTTCGGATATATTCTGGCTCCGAATGCAACTGTCTATAATGGTGGAACTGTTGTCGGAGGCATCATAGCGGATAAGTATAAGCAGGGTGGAGAGATTCACTGTCCGTGCGAACCGGATGAGCCGGAACCTACGCCGACACCGACGGTACCGGTGGTAACCGAAGAGCCTACGCCGACACCGGTAGTAACCGAGGAGCCTACGCCTACGCCGGTAGTAACCGAGGAGCCTACGCCTACGCCGGTAGTAACCGAGGAGCCTACGCCTACGCCGGTAGTAACCGAGGAGCCTACGC
>ENA-OYXK01000866-OYXK01000866.1-human-gut-metagenome-genome-assembly--contig:-NODE-866-length-14417-cov-5.415332_pt1 | contig 14417 bp, 9 predicted proteins | sample MGYA00244215_ERZ653417 | MGnify/ENA primary metagenome ERZ653417 (study PRJEB26926, sample SAMN06164905) | human gut metagenome | biome: ENVO:00009003; feature: ENVO:2100002; material: ENVO:00002003... | reverse complement strand
GTGGGCTCGGAGATGTGTATAAGAGACAGGCCAGAACAATCCTTCATTGCCGGTATTGATGCCCGAAGTGAAATTCATATCTAATAGTACCACTTCCGGTGTTTCCTCTCGTATCGCAGTGGTCAGTGTGACCGGTGACGACAGTGTGACGACTTTCGAAAAGTAGTTTTTTAAAAGGATTTGTACCGCTGTCAGCACCCCTTTATTATCGTCTACAATGATGATGGTTCCTGATTTACTCATGTCCGAATTGGTTTGTACGCTACAAACTTACGAAAAAGTAATTCATAATTCAAAATTCGGATTTGAATTTATAGCCATTGGAACTTTAATCCGAATGATAAACTCAGATAATCACGGGGACGGAGGTAGCTATTTGTTACACCACTGATCAGATAAAGATCGCATGTACTTATCTCGTAGAAGAAAGTCACGGACTTTGCCAGAAATCGGCGGTTAGGGTCAATATCATAGGTCAGCCGTTGTCCCATGAAAACATGGATACGCACCTTGCTTGAAAAACCATAGTATCCTTTCGGATAACGTTCCGGTTCGCTGACCCAGAACTGATTGCCGAATACGGTATTCAGATATAGTCCGCAGGAAAGCGGCTCGGTAGAGAATCCTTTCCCCAGGTTGATGCTCCAGGGCATATAGTTCTGTTTCAGTGTCATGGTCACTTTTGCCTTCTTGGACGAATACTTCGGGATAAATCCGAGCAACAGGTCAGTTTCCCACTGATTTCGTTTTCCGTAATCCCATCCGGTACCGAAGGAGAGTAATCCCATATTTCCGGCATATTGTATTTTAGAGTGGGTCGGAATGATGCGTTCCCAGTTTTTGCGGAAGCGATGTACACGTCTGTCGTAGCCGGTGCGAAGAACCGGTTCGGCAATATAAGGAAGTACTGTGTCTGCTTTGACTATTGTGAATGCAGAATCACCCTCATGAAAGGCTATGATAGAATCTGCCTTAATTGCCAGTTTCAGCGAGTCGGGTTTATAGTTCCTGATAATTGTATCTGGCTTGCAAGTAGCCGAAAGCAGGCTGGGGAAGAGTAGAAGCATAGTCAGTACTCCTGCGCGGATCATATATTTAGTATTCAACCAGTTCATATTCGTATTTTTCCGGGGTTATAGTAAATACCAGATAACTGCGACTTTTCATGCAGTCGCTGACAATATAATGCACATCGTCATCAAAAAGGATTCTGTCATCGAATCCGTGATTATGGGCGGCCGTGCAGAACTGTAGTTCCGGATATTGGGTGATGTAGTACTGGAACGGCTTCGCCACATTATCATTGAACACATCTGCAAAAGGATGTGCATGCATGCTGACTACGGTTTTTTCAAACTCATCCGCCCTGTCCGTCAGTTCCTGTTCCATAAAACCGAAATTGGGAATAGGCTCCGAATAATCATATTCCAGCGCATTGGTATTAAGGCAGACGAATTTCACATTGCCCGCAATGAATGAGAAGTTGGTAGGTCCGAAAACAGCCTGATAAGTTTCTGCTCCGGTACCCAGGCAGTCATGATTCCCGATAAGGACGACATAAGGCACTTTCAGTCCGTTCATGATGTCCCGCTGCCAAAGAAACTCTTTGGTCAGCCCGAAGTCACTCATATCTCCTCCGTGAATGACGAAATCGATATCATCTCTCTTATTGACCTCTTTTACAAAGTCTTCTGTCTCATCATACCATCGCTGCGAATCGCCCATCGTGATAAAACGGATGGTTGTCTTTCCTTTGCACTTAGCTTCTATTTGTTCAATGTTATGAGCATTTACGTCTGTCTCTCCACTGATACGTACATCGTAGGGGTGGTAGTCTATCAGATCGCATCCGGCCAGAAGCAGGCAGACCAGGAGAGTGTATAAATTCTTGTTTACCATAAATAGAATAATTTATTTAATTGAAAACTTGATGCGAAGATAGAGTTTTCAGTTGAGATATGGGCGATTGCTTGGGCGAAATAAGAAAAATGGAACAATAAATAGGCATTAATGCATACTTTCCACTGAGAAAGGAAATACGATTGTCTTTGTCTAATAATTAGACGCATGTGTCTAATTATTAGACAGTAGATGATAGGACAGATAACTATAAATGATTGAGAATGAGTATTCTCACTATTGTGGCACGTTATCTGCACTGCATCATAAAAAAACAGGAATATATTATATAATCATGAGACAAATCTATTATGTCATTCGAACTTTGCTGCGGGGGCGTAGTTCCAATGTTGTCAAGGTCATTTCTTTAGGGCTTGGGCTGACAATGAGTATTTTATTATTTGCTCGCGTGGCTTTTGAGCAGAGCTTTGATAAATGCTTTAAGGATTATGAAAACTTATATCAAGTCTTTTCCATCTTTACGATGAATGGCGAACAACTCGAACCGCAAGATCAAAATTGCGGACCGGTAGCGGGTGCAATTCTTGAAAACTTTCCCAAAGAAGTGGAGGCGGCTACCAGTTACTGCCTTTGGGTGAATGATCCTCTCTATCATGGTAGTGTCCGTTTTGAAGTCAGAAAGCTGGCGGCAGATTCCCTCTTTTTCCAGACGATGGGAATCGAGGTCTTAAGCGGAACTCCGGTGAAAGATTTAGCCCAAAAAGATGTAGTTTACCTGAGTGACCGTTTGGCACGAAAGATGTTCGACACAGAGAATCCGATAGGCAAGGTTATCTCATACAGTAAAGAGATAGAACTTACGGTAAAAGGCACCTATGCTGATATACCGGAGAATGCGACGGTAAGGCCTGAAGCGGTGATTTCTCTGCCGTCGATATGGAGCCGTAAATGGGGAAATTACTCATGGAGAGGCGGCGACAGCTGGCTGGCGTTCATCCGTTTTCGTCCCGGAGCCGATAAGTCGGTAGTGAATGCCCGGATAGACGCAATGATACAGAAGTATCGTCCTGCGGAAGATCAAAAAGTGGTTGGATATACCGCTTTTGTAAAGCCCATCCGTGATGTATACCGTGACAATAAAGATGTAAGGCGGATGCGGAACATCATGACTATTCTGGGTATTACTATTCTTTTCATCGCTTCATTGAATTATGTGTTGATTTCTGTTTCATCACTTTCCTATCGGGCGAAAGCGGTCGGTGTGCATAAATGCAATGGGGCAGGAAACATGACCATATTGAGTATGTTTCTTTGGGAAACAGCGATTATCATTCTGTTTGCCCTGATCCTGATGGGATTGATCTTATTGAATTTTCAGGATTTCTTTGAAGATACGGCAGCTGTCAAGTTAAGCGCTTTGTTCAGCTTGGATCGTATTTGGGTACCTTTATTAACGGTGGCTGTACTTTTCGTTGTGGGTGGGGTATTGCCGGGACGACTGTTTGCAAGGATACCCGTTACTCAGGTATTCCGCCGATACACGGAAGGTAAAAAGGGCTGGAAACGACCGTTGCTGTTTATCCAGTTTGCCGGTGTAGCATTTATTTGCGGACTGATGTATGTGGTGATGATGCAATATTATTATATCTTGAATAAAGATTTGGGTTATAATCCAAAGCGTGTAGTGGTGGCCAATGCCAGCTTCGGTGAGGAAGAAAAAGGAAATTATGCCTTGAATGTTTTCCGGAATATGCCTTATGTGGAATCCGTGTCCAGTGCCACTTATCATCCTGTCTACGGATATAGTGGAACGATTATTAATGATGAAAGCGGACAGTCACTATTTTCATCCCGTTACTGCAGTGTTCCGGATGATTATCCGAAGATGATGGGGATGGTTCTGAAGGAGGGACGTATGCCCCGTGGTGACGATGAGACAGTCGTCAATGAGACTTTTGCCGAGTGGATGCATTGGGGAAACAATATACTGAATCGTACAGTTTATAATTCGGGATACGTATGTAAGGTAGTGGGCGTGATGAAAGATTATCGCATCGGAAGTTTTACCAGCCCGCAACAACCGTTGCTGCTTATGCACACCAAGAGGTTTGGTGATTGTATCCATGTCCGGTTGAAAGAACCTTTTGCCGAGAATCTTCTCAAACTGAATAAGGAGATGGAGAGTGCATTTCCTGATAAGACTATCGAATTTCGGTCGATGCAACAGATGATCAAAGAGAATTATAACTCTGTTCGTGTTTTCAGTAATGCTACGATGCTGGCGGCAATAACAATGTTTTTTGTGATGTTGATGGGATTGATAGGCTACACTACGGATGAGGTCCGCCGTCGTTCCAAGGAGATAGCCATACACAAGGTGAATGGTTCTGAAGCAACCGGAATCTTGGAACTGCTGGTGAAAGATGTGCTTTATGTAGCCGTTGTTGCAGTTTTAATCGGAGTGGTAGCAGCATGGTACGTCAATGGTATGTGGATGGATTTGTTTGCCGAACATGTTCCGCTCAGTTGGGCTGCCTATCTTCTGATAGCAATTGCAAATCTGGCAGTCATTGTAGCATGTGTACTTTGGAAATCATGGAAGATTGCCAATGAAAACCCGGTCAATAGTATAAAGAGCGAATAAAGAAGAAATAAAAAGTATAACAACATAATAAATGAACAAGATGATACAGATTGAAAACATTAGTAAAGTATTCCGTACTACCGAAGTAGAGACAGTCGCATTAAATCACGTGAACCTTGAAGTAAAGGAAGGAGAGTTTGTTGCCATTATGGGACCTTCGGGCTGTGGCAAGTCCACCTTACTGAATATTCTTGGTTTATTGGATAACCCAACCGAAGGTTCTTACCGATTATTGGGAGAAGAAGTTGCCGGACTGAAAGAAAAGGAACGTACCGGCGTCCGCAAAGGCAAACTGGGCTTTGTATTTCAGAGTTTTAACCTGATAGACGAACTGAATGTCTTTGAGAATGTAGAACTTCCGCTGACCTATCTTGGTATCAAATCTTCCGAACGCCGCCGCATGGTAGAAGACATCTTGAAAAGGATGAATATCAGCCACCGTGCCAAACACTTCCCGCAACAACTTTCCGGCGGTCAGCAACAACGTGTGGCAATTGCCCGTGCGGTAGTGACTAATCCAAAGCTTATCCTTGCCGATGAGCCTACCGGTAATCTGGACTCCAAGAATGGCGCGGAAGTAATGAACCTGCTGACAGAACTGAACAAGGAGGGAACCACCATTATCATGGTAACGCACTCACAGCACGATGCGAGTTTCGCACATCGTACCGTACATCTGTTTGACGGTAGTGTAGTGGCAAGTGTAACGGCATAAACCGGAACGACAATGAGACAAATCTATTATAGCATCCGAACCTTACTGCGCGAACGCGGCACAAATATCATCAGGGTAATTTCTCTTTCGCTGGGACTTACTATTGGTATTTTGCTCTTTTCGCAGATTGCGTTTGAATTGAGTTATGAACGTTGCTATCCGGAACCGGAACGACTGGCTATTGCACGTTGCCTGACCACTAACCTTAGCACGGGGGAGACAATGGGAGACGACGGCAACAATTATGATTACACACTTTTTGATGTGGTTGCATCTACTTTGGCGCAGGATATGCCCGAAGAAATAGAGTTTGCCAGTTGTGTCCTCACCGGACAAGGGATGAGTATATATTACGAAGACAAATTATTATCGGACGTTAACTATATATACGCTGATACTTGTTTCTTCCAGACTTTTGGTATCCCTGTCTTAAAAGGGAACCCGAAAGATATGATCATGCCGGGAAGTGTGTTTGTGTCAGAGCATTTTGCCCGTGAAACGTTTGGAGATGCGGACCCTATCGGTAAAATTCTTAAAGCAGACAGGCAAAATGATTTTACTATTCGTGGTGTATACAAGGATATGCCGGAGAATACGGTGCTCACTCACGACTTTGTTGTCTCCATCCATCGGGATGGAGGATATCAGGGAGGATATGGCTGGAAGGGAAATGATGTCTTTTACACGTTTCTTCGCCTGCGTAATGCTGCGGATATTGACAAGGTGAATGACAACATCCAACGGGTAATCGAAAAATACACTCCTGCCCAGTATGATGACTGGAAAATGAATTTCAGTGTCATCCCATTGGTGAAGTATCATTTGATATCTTCCGATGTGCAGAAGCGTTTGATCATATATGGCTTTCTGGGATTCGCTATCTTCTTTGTGGCCATCATGAATTATATGCTGATATCTATTGCCACCCTAAGCCGTCGTGCCAAAGGAGTAGGAGTACATAAATGCAGTGGTGCCAGTTCCGGAAATATCTTCGGCATGTTTTTGGCAGAAACAGGAATCCTTGTTATCTTTTCCGTACTTCTTAGTCTTCTGCTGATAGTCAACGCACATGAAATAATCGAAGATTTGCTTTCTGTCCGTCTATCCTCACTTTTTGCGTGGGAGACACTATGGGTGCCTTTGCTTACGATTGTGATACTTTTCCTTTTGGCAGGTGGCATACCGGGACGGCTGTTTTCGCGTATACCAGTCACGCAGGTGTTCCGTCGTTACTCTGATGGTAAAACGGGTTGGAAACGTTCGTTATTGTTTATACAGTTCACAGGTGTCTCATTTGTTTTGGGGCTGTTGCTGGTAACGCTCCTGCAATACAACCATCTGATGAGCCGCGATATGGGAATAAACGTTCCGGGACTGGTTCAGGCAGGAACCTGGTTGCCGAAAGAAACGGTAGAGCATGTCACCGATGAACTGCGTCGCCAGCCTATGGTAGAGGGAGTGGCTGTTGCCACAAGCGGAGTAATCGGACAGTACTGGACACGCGGACTGATGAGTAATGACGGCAAAAGAATCGCTACACTTAACTTTAATTATTGCAGTTATAACTATCCCGAAGTGATGGGAATAAAGATTATCGAAGGCAGCACTCTTAAGAAACAGGACGATTTATTGGTGAATGAAGAGTTGGTACGTCTGATGAAATGGACAGATGGGGCGGTAGGAAAAAAACTGAATGCTATACAGGGTACGATTGTCGGTGTCTTCCGGGATGTCCGCAACTATAGCTTCTTTTCAACTCAGGCACCTATTGTCTTGATAGGATCGGAGAATGCTAATCATGTATTTGATGTCCGTCTGAAAGAGCCGTATGATGAGAATCTGAAACGTCTGAACGAGTTTGCCGATAAGACATTTCCGAATGTAGCCTTGCATTTCAGTTCTGTAGACGGTATGATAAAGGATATATACAAGAGTGTATATCGTTTCCGTAATTCAGTCTGGATCACTTCAAGCTTTATTCTGCTGATTGTAATAATGGGATTGATCGGATATGTGAATGATGAAACGCAACGTCGAAGCAAAGAAATAGCTATCCGGAAAGTGAATGGAGCCGAAGCCTCTCATATTTTGCGTCTGCTGATACGCGAGATTCTGTATGTCTCCGCTTCCTCCATATTGATTGGTACCATTGTTTCCTATTTCGTCGGAAAGGCATGGCTTGACCAGTTTGCCGAACAGATTTATATGAACCCGTTATTGTTTGTGGGTACGGCAACGTTTGTCTTATTGCTGATTGTAGTTTGCGTTGTGTTGAAAGCATGGCACATCGCCAATGAGAATCCGGTGAAAAGTATAAAGAGCGAATAAGAATATTATTATCTTTATAGGCACGGATTACACGGATTAACACGGTTTTTAAGAGATGCATTCATTGCAGAAGTCGTGTTAATCCGTGTAATCCGTGCCTGAATAATATCTCTTTTGGCATAGCGTTCTTTTTGCTTTATTCCGCCACTTTATCCGCTATCGGATGTTCTTTCGATACTTTCTTTATATAAATCATCAGACTGATAACTGCCGTAATAAATGCCAAAGAGTCCGATACCGGCAGACTGATCCATATTCCCTTCAGTCCCCACCAATGTGGGAATAACAACAGGCAAGGCAACAAATAAAGCAACTGCCGCGTCAACGAAAGGAAAATACTTATTTTTACTTTGCCTATACTTTGGAAGAAGTTACCGATTACAATCTGTGCTCCTACAAACGGGAACATAAGTACAGTCAACCGAAGACCGTCCACCGCAAGTCCGATTAACTCATCACTATCTGTGAAGACTGCCGATACTGCATGAGGGAAAAACTCGCAAATCAGAAAACCGCTGCTTGTAATCACTACACCGGAAATAATTCCCAGCTTTAGCGTCTGTTTCACCCGGTCTATCTTCTGTGCTCCGAAGTTGTAGCCTACAATCGGCTGCATGCCCATCGTCAGTCCCAGTACGATCATGACATAAAGCGTCAGCAACCGGTTGATGATTCCGTAAGCACCGATAGCCATGTCGCCTCCGTGTTCCTGCAAACTATTATTAATCACGATAACGATGGCACAAGCACAGACATTCATCAGAAAAGGAGACATGCCGATAGCGAAAATACTCTCAACAATTCTTCCTTTCATTTTCCAGACCTTTCCCTCAAAATGCACCGTACTGTCTTTCTTGCAGAAGTGACTCACCACCCATACCATTCCGATCAACTGTGAGATAACCGTTGCCGTAGCCGCTCCCCGCATTCCCCATTCAAAGTGGAAGATAAAGATAGGAGCGAGGATGATATTCGCTACTACCGTCACCATAGAAGTAAGCATCGCTTTCTTTGGATATCCGGTGGCACGCATCACATTATTCAGACCGATCATCGTGTATGTGATGGGAGTTCCCAATAAAATCACCTGCATAAAACTCCGTGCATAAGGCAGTGTATCGGGACTGGCACCAAAGAAAGTCAGTATATCATCAAGAAAGATAAAAGACAGGATGCCGAAAAAGAAAGAATTTGTGATACAGAGCATCAGTGTATGTGACAAAATCTCCATAGCCCCTTTCATGTCTTTCTGTCCCAGACGAATAGAAGCAATGGTAGAACCACCCGCCGAAACGAGAGTACAGAAAGCAACGACCAGATTCATCAGAGGAAAGCTCACCGCCAGTCCGGCAATAGCCATCGCACCCACACCGTGACCGATGAAGATGCTGTCGATGATATTATAGATAGACGTGATTGTCATCCCGATGATAGCCGGAATGGAGTATTGCAACAGTAGTTTACCGATGCTTTCTTTTCCTAATATGTGCGGATCGTTTTTGCTCATGCGCTCGTATGGATTGTTGGATGAAAACGAATGTTACGTTTTTTTAAGTGGGGCAAAGGTACGAATTATTTGCCTGATTCGATGATTATTCGGAACTTTGCACAATTCAATACACAAGGTTTAACGTTTTAGGTAAAAAGAAAGATTACGTATGGATACAACAAAGACAATTGCGGCACTGTTCGATTTTGATGGTGTCATCATGGATACGGAAACACAGTACACTGTTTTCTGGGATGAACAAGGGCGTAAATATCTGAATGAAGAAGATTTCGGCCGTCGCATCAAGGGACAGACGCTGACCCAGATTTACGAGAAATATTTCTCGGACCTGCCCGAAGCTCAGCAAGAGATTACAGCCGGACTCAATATTTATGAGAAAAGCATGTCCTACGAATACATCCCCGGCGTAGAAGCCTTTATTGCCGATCTCCGTAAACACGGAGCAAAGATAGCCGTTGTAACCAGCTCCAACGAAGAGAAGATGGCCAACGTCTACAATGCCCATCCCGAATTTAAAGGAATGGTAGACCGCATCCTGACAGGAGAAATGTTTGCCCGTTCAAAACCCGCTCCCGACTGTTTCCTGCTGGGAATGGAAATCTTTGAAGCCACCCCCGAAAACTCCTACGTCTTTGAGGATTCTTTCCACGGCCTACAAGCCGGCATGACTTCCGGGGCAACCGTGATCGGACTTGCCACCACCAACTCACGCGAAGCCATCACCGGAAAAGCCCATTATATAATAGACGACTTCACCGGCATGACATACGAAAAAATGATATCTCTCCATAAATAACGGCATTATTTTTAAATAGTTACCTCACTTATATTATATTAATAAATGAAATAAGAAAAATAACCGAGATAAATAAAAATAGTGAGACCCACCCATCCTTTCAAATGCCTTCCAACTATCCAAGCGAAGCATTTGAAAGGATTTTTTGCTTTTCTTTCCCAGTTATGAATTAAATGTTATAACTTTGCCGCAATTTTTGAAAGCGTCCAAATGCGCAGACATCAATGACATAAATCATAATTCATAAATCATAAATTAAAAAGACATGGCTGGTTATATATCAGATGACACAAGAAAGGTGACTACTCATCGCCTGGTTGAAATGAAGCAAAGAGGCGAAAGAATATCTATGCTTACTTCTTATGATTACACGATGGCACAGATCGTAGATGGTGCGGGAATGGACGTAATTTTGGTAGGCGACTCCGCTTCCAACGTGATGGCAGGTAACGTGACTACATTGCCTATAACTCTCGACCAGATGATTTATCACGCTAAATCAGTGGTACGTGGCGTAAAACGCGCTATGGTTGTAGTCGATATGCCTTTCGGTTCTTATCAGGGTAACGAAATGGAAGGTCTTGCTTCTGCCATCCGCATTATGAAGGAAAGCCATGCCGATGCTTTGAAACTGGAAGGTGGAGAAGAAATCATCGATACGGTGAAACGTATCATCAGCGCGGGTATTCCGGTGATGGGACACTTGGGACTGATGCCTCAGTCCATTAATAAATACGGTACTTATACGGTACGTGCCAAAGATGACAGCGAAGCTGAAAAGCTGATTCGTGATGCTCATCTTCTCGAAGAGGCAGGCTGCTTTGCCATCGTGCTCGAAAAGATACCGGCTACCCTTGCAGAACGTGTGGCTTCCGAACTGACGATACCTATTATCGGTATTGGTGCCGGAGGTCATGTTGACGGACAAGTATTGGTCATTCAGGATATGCTTGGAATGAACAACGGATTCCGTCCTCGCTTTTTACGTCGTTATGCAGACCTGTATACGGTGATGACTGACGCTATCAGCCGTTACGTATCCGACGTGAAGAATTGCGACTTCCCTAACGAGAAGGAACAATATTAAAACAGTATATGGCAGTTAAATTGTGGACAGTTCATTTTATGCGGATATGCGTAGCTAATTTGCTGTTGTTTATCTCCTTGTATATCTTGTTTCCGGTACTTTCCGTTGAGATGGCAGACCGTCTCGGAGTACCGGTGGCACAGACAGGAGTGATCTTTCTTTTTTTCACTTTAGGAATGTTCCTTATCGGTCCGTTCCATGCTTATCTCGTAGATGCTTATAAGCGTAAGTACGTATGCATGTTCTCTTTTGCCACGATGGTGGCAGCAACGGCAGGATATGCTTTTGTGACGAACATCACGGAACTCATCTTGTTGAGCACCGTACAGGGACTGGCTTTCGGAATCGCTACCACCGCAGGAATCACATTAGCCATTGACATAACGAACGCCACACTTCGTAGTGCCGGAAATGTCAGCTTCTCCTGGATGGCACGTTTGGGGATGATTATAGGTATTGTTCTGGGCGTCTGGCTCTATCAGAGTTATTCCTTTAAGAATCTGTTGTCCGTGTCGGTGATTACCGGAGCAGCGGGTGTTTTGATGGTATCCGGAGTATATGTGCCTTTTCGTGCACCGATCGTGACCAAGCTTTATTCCTTCGACCGCTTTTTGTTGTTGCGGGGATGGGTGCCTGCCATCAATATGATTCTGATTACCTTCGTTCCGGGGTTGTTGATTCCGCTTGTACACCGTTTCCTTAACGATTCCGTATTGGGAAGCAGTGGAATCCCTATACCGTTCTTTGTCGGTACAGGCATCGGATATCTTGCCTCCCTGTTGCTGGCGCGTCTGTTTATTCTGAAAGAAAAAACTCTGCGGCTGGTGCTCGTCGGCATCATACTGGAGATTGTAGCCATCACTCTACTGGCCTCCGGTTTTCCGGTAGGCGTACCTTCCGTACTTTTGGGTTTGGGACTGGGGTTGGTGATGCCGGAATTTCTGGTCATGTTCGTGAAACTGTCTCATCATTGTCAGCGGGGTACGGCAAATACCACTCATCTGTTGGCCAGCGAAGTCGGATTTGCATCCGGAATAGCTGTTGCGTGTTACTTCGATTTGGAAGCGGATAAGATGCTCTATACAGGACAGGTGGTAGCTGTGATCGCTTTGATTTTCTTTATATTGGTTACATATCCATATTATAAGAGAAAGAAAGTGAGATAAATCGTTTCGCGCACTATTTCCGCGACATGATTGTCTATCATAAATAAAAAGACTGGCGTTATCCTGACGGAGATAATGCCAGTCTTTTTATTAAAAAACTGTCAACAGATTTGCTGTTAGCATAGAGTGCTTAGTTTCTGCTTACCTGTTTGACTCCCTTCACTGTCCGTAACTTTTTGATCAGTGCTTCCAGTCGTCCGGTATCACCCACCATGACCGTAAGCGTTCCGGAGAATAGTCCGTCGTTGGAATCGATTCCGATGGAACGCAGGCTGATTCCATTCTCTTTGGAAATGATAGAAGTAATATTGGTAACAATGCCGATATCATCATGACCTACTACGCGCAACGTGATAGGATACTGCGTACCGACTGACTTCCCTGCCCAACGCGCTTTAACAATCCGGTATCCGAACCGTTCACGCATCTGATTGGCATTCGGACAGTCTGACCGGTGAATCTTGATACCTCCGCTCACGGTCACAAATCCGAATACATCATCCCCATAGATCGGGTTACAGCATTTGGCCAGTTTAAATTCCAGTCCTTTCAGATTCTGATCAATGACCAGTACATCTTCTTTTGAGCTAGGTTCTTCCTGAGTTGCCTGCAAATTATATCCTTCGGCACTACGATACACAATCTCGTCGTGCGTGTCATTGTCCCGTCTCTGCTGTTCAAGGTATTTATCCAGAATGTCGTTGACATCCAATGTCTCGTCAGCAATCTTCTGATAAAACTCTGTCACGTTCTTAAAGCCCAGTCGCTTGATCAGGCGCATCATGGTGGCTTCGTCATACTCCATCTTCCGGTTTTTGAACTTCCGTTCCAGTGTCTCTTTGGCGAAATCGTGCTGGCGTGCTACCATCTCTTTGAGTGCCTGCCGTATCTTGGTGCGGGCTTTGGAAGTCGTCACGATGTTGAGCCAGTCTTGTTTGGGAGTCTGGGTATTCGACGTCATGATTTCTACCTGATCACCGCTGTTCAGTTTCTGTTTGAGCTGTACATTCTTGCCGTTTACTTTCGCACCGATACACTTGCATCCCAGTTTGCTATGGATATGGAATGCGAAATCGAGCACGGTAGCTCCTTTGGCAAGTTTGAATAAATCTCCTTTAGGCGTGAATACGAATACCTCATCTTCGTAAAGGTCCATCTTGAACTGGTCCATCACTTTCAGTGAGTCGTTATCCGCATTTTCAAGCGCTTCACGTACCGAAGTCAGCCATTCGTCCAGTCCTGTTTCCCCTTTGATACCTTTGTATCTCCAGTGGGCGGCGAGTCCCCGTTCGGCGATCTCGTCCATCCGGCGGGTACGGATCTGTACTTCCACCCATCTGCCTTCCGGACCCATCACAGTGATGTGCAACGATTCATAACCGTTGCTCTTCGGAATCGAGAGCCAGTCCCGCAGACGTTTCGGGTTCGGCTGATACATATCCGTTACGATAGAATAGACCTGCCAGCATTCCTGCTTTTCTTTGGCCGGGTCCGGTTCGGAATCCAGAATGATACGGATAGCGAACAAGTCATATATACCTTCAAACGGAGTCTTCTGCTTCTGAATCTTGTTCCAGATGGAATGGATGGATTTGGTACGTCCCTTGATGTCGAACTTCAGTCCGGCTTCCTTTACCTTCTTCTGGATAGGATCGATGAAAGAAGCGATATACTTGTCGCGGGATGCTTTCGTTTCGTTGAGCTTCTCCTTTATATAATAGTAAGTTTCTCGCTGCGTATATTTCAGCGACAAGTCTTCCAACTCCGATTTCAGCTTGTAAAGTCCCAGCTTGTGTGCCAGCGGAGCATACAGGTAAGCAGCTTCGTTCGCCACTTTCACCCGGTCTTCCTCGTTGCCTGTATCCTTGATCTGGCGCATGATATTCACACGGTCTGCGATCATAATCAGGATGACGCGCATATCTTCGGCAAAAGAGAGCAGGAGATTGCGGAAATTCTCCGATTCGATCGCCGGACTTTTGGAGTACAGTTCGTTTGTTTTCACCAGGCCTTTGATGATACTTCCCACATCTTCGCCATATTCGGCATTCACTTCTTCGATAGACAGGATATGTGCCTTCACTATTTCGTGAAGCATGATGCCGATCAGGCACGAACCTTTCATGCCGATTTCTTCGGCTACGATAACCGCCGTTTGTAAATCTCTGATGACGGGATTCATCCCGAAGTTATTGCGTTGCAGCCCGTTACACTGGGCAGCTTTGATAAGATGTTTCTTTAATTTTTGGCAATCCCTCCAGAAAATCGTATCTCCGGCAGATTGCAACAGATGCCTGTAGAGTGAAAAAAG
>ENA-OYXK01000862-OYXK01000862.1-human-gut-metagenome-genome-assembly--contig:-NODE-862-length-14451-cov-6.194360_pt1 | contig 14451 bp, 12 predicted proteins | sample MGYA00244215_ERZ653417 | MGnify/ENA primary metagenome ERZ653417 (study PRJEB26926, sample SAMN06164905) | human gut metagenome | biome: ENVO:00009003; feature: ENVO:2100002; material: ENVO:00002003... | reverse complement strand
TCGGAGATGTGTATAAGAGACAGATTATGATGAAAACAAGGTCGTAATGGGTAAAACTCTGAAAGACCACCTGCGTTTCGCTATGGCCTATTGGCATACATTATGTGCGGAGGGAGCCGACCAGTTCGGTGGCGGAACGAAGACATATCCTTGGAATGCGGGCGCAGACCGTATTTCCCGTGCCAAGTATAAGATGGATGCCGCTTTCGAATTTATGACGAAATGTAACATACCTTACTATTGTTTCCACGATGTGGATGTCGTAGATGAAGCACCGACGTTGGCCGAATTTGAAAAAGACCTGCATACGATGGTTGAATATGCCAAACAGCATCAGGAAGCGACAGGGAAGAAGCTGTTGTGGTCTACCGCCAATGTGTTCGGGCATAAACGTTATATGAACGGGGCGGCTACAAATCCTTATTTCCCTGCTGTGGCTTGTGCCGGCACGCAGATCAAGAACGCGATCGATGCTTGTATTGCTTTAGGTGGCGAAAACTATGTGTTCTGGGGGGGACGTGAAGGGTATATGAGCTTGCTGAACACCAACATGAAACGCGAAAAGGAACATCTTGCCATGATGTTGACGATGGCACGTGATTATGCCCGCAAGAACGGGTTCAAAGGTACTTTCCTGGTAGAGCCTAAACCGATGGAACCGACAAAACATCAGTATGACGTGGATACGGAAACGGTTATCGGCTTCCTGCGCCATTATGGTCTCGACAAGGATTTTGCCATTAATATCGAAGTGAACCATGCTACATTAGCCGGACATACATTCGAACATGAACTTCAGGCTGCCGCCGATGCCGGTATGTTGTGCAGTATCGATGCCAACCGTGGTGATTATCAGAATGGTTGGGATACGGATCAGTTCCCGGTTGACATCTACGAACTGACACAGGCTTGGCTGGTTATCCTCGAAGCAGGCGGTTTGACTACCGGAGGTACGAACTTCGATGCCAAGACACGTCGTAACTCGACCGATCTGGATGATATCTTTCTGGCTCATATCAGTGGTATGGATTCCTTTGCCCGTGCCTTGATGGTCGCTGCCGATATCCTGGAACATTCCGATTACAAGAAAATGCGTGCCGAACGTTACGCCAGTTTCGACCAGGGTGACGGTAGGAAGTTCGAAGAAGGTAAACTTCTCCTCGAAGACCTGCGTACAATCGCTCTTGCCTCTGGCGAACCGAAGCAGATCAGCGGGAAACAGGAATTGTATGAGATGATTATCAACCAGTACATTTAATAACATATAAATAATGTTTTATCCGTTACTTTTGAATCAAACCAAAAGTAACGGATAAAACATTATTTACCTATATGAATCTCTATCGTGAAAAACAACAACTATTACATTTTTGGAATTACCCTCGTGGCGACATTGGGGGGATTATTATTCGGATATGATACAGCGGTGATATCCGGGACGGTTGAATCGCTGCGTAAATTCTTTATTGAACCTTTCGGACTACCATTGGATCAGGCGAATGCGCTTGAAGGATTTGTTGTAAGCAGTGCCCTGATCGGTTGTATATTAGGTGCTTCTTTTGCCGGTTGGATCAGCCAGCGGTATGGACGGAAACCTACGCTTGTGTTGGCTGCCATCCTGTTTTTGCTGTCGGCAATCGGTTCGGCATGGCCGGAACTGTTTGTCGGGATGCCTGGTAGCGGAGATCACACATTCATGTACCTTTTTGTGTTTTACCGGATTGTCGGAGGAGTAGGAGTTGGTTTGGCTTCTATGGTTTCTCCGATGTATATTGCCGAGATGGCACCGGCGGAAAAACGGGGAAATCTGGTGTCGTGGAACCAGTTTGCGATTATTTTCGGTATGCTTGTCGTCTATTTTGTAAATTACAGTATCGCGTTGCAGGGAGATGCCGCCTGGTTGCATGCGATTGGCTGGCGTTGGATGTTCGCGTCCGAGATCGTCCCGGCTTTACTTTTCCTGGTCCTTCTGATGTTTGTGCCGGAAACGCCCCGTTATTTGGTGATGCGCGGTAAAACAGATAAGGTGCTGTCCGTACTGGATCGCTTGATGGGAAAAGAAAAAGCGGCACCCGAACTGGTTGAAATAAAAGAAAGTTTCAGGAAACAGGAACCTTCCATGCGTCCTTACTTCTTATTTATGGGGATGTGGCTGGTGCTGTTTCTGCTTTTGTACGGAGCGTTGGAATTGGCTGGTAATACGAGTGCTTTGGAGATCGCTTTGATCGGTAGTTTTTTTGTGTCTTTGATCTTTCCGGTGCGTTCGTTCGGTATACTGATCATATTTGTCGGTGTCCTTCTGTCCGGTTTCCAGCAGTTTGTCGGGATCAATGTCGTGTTGTATTATGCGCCGGAGATATTTAAGACAATGGGGGCCGCCACCGATGCCGCTTTGTTGCAGCAGATCGTGGTAGGAGCTGTGAACCTCTCTTTTACCGTACTGGCTATCTTTACGGTCGACCGGTTCGGACGCCGTCCGCTTATGATTATCGGGGCATTGGTCATGGCCGTTTCGATGATGATCTTGGGGACGACTTTCTATACGCACTCCGTCGGTATCGGCTCGTTGGTTTGCATGTTGGTGTACACGGCTGGTTTCGCGATGTCGTGGGGGCCGGTCTGTTGGGTATTGCTGGCAGAGATTTTCCCGAATACGATCCGTTCGACTGTTATGAGTATTGCCGTTGCCGGGCAGTGGATTGCCAATTTCCTTGTCTCCTGGACTTTCCCGATGCTCGATAAGAACCAGTATCTGACCGATACGTTCAATCATGGCATGGCCTACTGGGTTTATGGTGTCATGGGAGTTCTGGCTGCCCTATTTATCTGGAAATTCGTTCCCGAAACAAAGGGTAGGACACTAGAGCAGATGGAACAATATTGGAAATAAATCCGTAAGTTTGCCGTTCGAAAAGACAAGAATCGATGCGCATACTGAAAAAATACTGATAGGAAGCCGGAACTTGTTGCTGTTCCTGTTTGTTTCTAGTTTGTTGGCTGTGGTGGCATATAAGTTCATACCTGTTTATTACACTCCGCTGATGTTCATCCGCGTCTACGAACAGGTTCGGGATAGCAAGCCCATCAAACTAGAACACAAATGGATGCCTTTGAAGCAAATTGCCCAGCCATTGGCACAGGCGGTCGTGGCTTCGGAAGACAATCTTTTTCTCGACCATGACGGTTTCGATATGATACAGATTCAGAAAGCCCGTGCCGATGCCGAAAAAGGCAAACGTGTACGAGGTGCGAGCACTATCTCGCAACAGACTGCCAAGAACGTGTTTCTCTGGCCCGGAAGGACTTATTTGCGCAAAGGCATCGAGGCTTATTTCACCGTCCTGATCGAATGGATTTGGGGGAAAGAACGTATCATGGAAGTTTATCTGAACTCGATCGAAATGGGAGACGGTATTTATGGTGCTGAAGCAGTCGCACAGGCTCATTTCAAAAAGCCGGCCTATAAACTGACAAAGGCGGAAGCGGCTTTGATCGCTGCGACCTTGCCGAATCCCCGCAAGTTCAATTCTGCAAAGCCTTCTCCTTATATGCTGAAACGGCAGACGAAGATCATGTCGCTGATGGGGAAACTGCTTAAGATCAAAATGGGGTATAACAGTGGTGACTCCGACCCTGAATCCGGTAGCAGGAAAGTGCGTAAACGTAAGAAGCTCCGGGCGGAATCCGATACGACGGTATATCTGCTCGAAAAGAATATTTACATAAGAACGATAATCATATGAGTCATTTTATATATCACGATCTCGGACGTATCGAATATGAGAAGGCACTGGAACGCCAGACGGCTGCTTTCAACGCCTTGTTGGAAGCGAAAGCGCAAGGCAGGACCGGGGAAAACCGGTTGTTCTTCTGCGAACATCAGCCGGTACTGACTATTGGAAAAAGTGGTAAGGACACCAACCTACTGATCCCAGAAGAACTGCTTGTGCAGCGGGGTGTCTCTTTCTACCATATCAACCGGGGAGGGGATATCACGTATCACGGTCCCGGACAAATCACCGGATATCCGGTCTTCGATCTCGATACCTGGAAGTTGGGACTCAAGCAATATATCGACAGGCTGGAAGAAACCATTATCCGCTTTTTAGCTATCTATGGCATTAAAGGGGAACGGCTCGCGGGAGCTACAGGTGTGTGGATCGATCCTGATGTGCCGGGTAAAGCCCGTAAGATTTGTGCGATCGGTGTGAAAAGTAGCCGTTTCGTCACCATGCACGGCTTTGCCTTGAATATAAATACGAACTTGGATTACTTCTCCCTGATCAATCCTTGTGGCTTTAAAGATAAGGGAGTCACCTCGCTTGAAAAAGAGTTGGGGGCGGAACAGGATTTCGAAGCGGCCAAAGCATGTCTTCATTCACTTTTCATTGAAATGTTTCCGGAATGATGGTCCCATATGCTATTCATCTCGCTCCTTTGCAGGGATATACCGACTTGGTCTACAGGGAAGCGCATGCACGAGTATTCGGGGGAGTCGATACCTATTACACTCCGTTCGTCCGTCTCGAAAAGGATGGCTTTCGTAATAAGGAATTGCGGGATCTTGCACCGGAAGCAAACGCATCCGCCTCACTTGTTCCCCAGATGATCGCAGCTTCGCCCGAAGAGTTCCGCCGGATTGCCGGTTTGTTTCGTGAATCGGGGTACCGACGTGCTGATATTAATTTGGGTTGTCCTTTCCCGATGCAGGTACGACAACATCGGGGAGCGGGTATCCTGCCTTATCCGGATGAGGTAAAAGTGTTGTTGGAAACGATTTTTGAATTCCCGGAGATACAATTCTCGGTCAAACTGCGGTTAGGTTGGGATTCTCCTGAGGAGGCGCAAGCGCTTCTTCCTTTTTTGAACGGATTGCCCCTCACACATCTCACATTGCATCCCAGGATCGGTACGCAGCAATATAAAGGAAAGACTGACCTGAGTGCCTTTTCCCGATTTTATGATTCATGCACGCTTCCGCTTTTCTATAATGGAGATATCCGGACTTTGCCGGATATTCGTTCGTTAACCAGACGTTTTCCCCGTTTGAAAGGTATCATGATCGGACGTGGTCTGCTGTCTTCTCCTTGGCTGGCAACGGAATATATATCCGATACCCCGCTTACCGCTCAGGAGAAGATTGAGAAGTTGTCTGCTTTCCATACCTTACTGTTAGCGGGCTATTCTTTCCGTCTGGAGGGAGGCGAACACCAGGTACTCGACAAGATGAAGACCCTTTGGGATTACCTGTTGCCGGATGCAGAGAAACGGCTCCGGAAAAAAATATTGAAAAGTTCCCGGTTGGCAGATTATCAAGAGGCAGTGCGGAATTTGATTTACGACACCTCGATCACTGCCGGGCAATGATCCGAATGAACAGCCTCATTTAAAATATACGCTTTTTCCACTTGTGCTTTCATCGGTTCGCTGACCATGCAATAGTCAATACGCCAGCCCTTGTTTTTGGCACGGGCACTGAAACGATAACTCCACCAAGTATATTCCTGTTTGTCCGGGTTGAGGAGGCGGAACGTGTCGATATAGCCGGCATCTAGGAAACGAGTCATCCATTCCCTCTCTTCCGGAAGGAAGCCGCTGTTCGTCGCATTGCGTACCGGGTCATGAATATCAATCGGTTCGTGGCAGATATTGTAGTCCCCGCATAAGATCAGTTTCGGACGCGATTTTTGTAGTTCCACTACATAGTTCTGGAAATCTTCCAACCATTCCATCTTGAATGCCTGACGCTCATCGCAGCTCGTACCCGAAGGGTGGTAAACGCTGATCACCGACAGATCCCCGAAATCGGCCCGGATGAAACGCCCCTCGTTATCGTACTTTTCGATCCCCATCCCATATTCCACATGGTCCGGTTCTCGGCGGCTCAGGATTGCGACTCCGCTATAGCCTTTTTTCTGTGCACTGAAAAGCCATGCTTTGTAGCCGAGCGCTTCAAATGCTTCTGCCGGATATTGGTCCGGTTGCAACTTGGTTTCCTGTAGGCAAAGTACGTCAGGTTGTTCTTGTGCCAGCCATTCGGGCAATCCTTTTCCTACGGCGGCACGCAGGCCGTTTACATTGTATGTTATAATTTTCATCTCCTAATACTTATTTTAATGATAAGACAAATGTAATGTATTTTCTTCTATTGACATATTTTCGGTGAGGTAACCTCACCAAAATATCATTTCTCCTTTTTCCCGAGGAGGGAACTTTCGGCACAGTTATCAAAATGACACCTCTTTCCCATCTAAATTGAATTAATAGGGCATCCTAATCTTGCCAAAACGTAAGAACAGTATGGATCGGAATTTTCGATGAAATAGAAAAATGGTGCAAAAAGGGGGTATTGTTGATTTTATTCTGTTACAAGTTGTTCTGAACAACTGGAACTATCATTCTCATATCCCTGTTATAAATATAGTTTGGACATATTTAAAATTATAGTTATGGCAAAAAGAAATAAGTTAGCCGTCTTTTCAGTGGTAGCTTTAGGCATGATGTTTTTTGCAGAGCAAAACAAAGCCTGTACGCGTGCGGTCTATCTGGGACCGGATGATATGATCGTGACAGGGCGGACGATGGATTGGAAAGAGGATCCGCAATCGAATATTTACCTTTTCCCTCGGGGAATGGAGAAACGGGGAGGGATTACGGATAATACGGTGACGTGGACTTCCAAATATGGGAGTGTCGTGACTGCCGGATATGATATCGGAGTTTGTGACGGTATGAATGAAAAAGGCCTGGTGGCGAACTTGCTTTTCCTGACCGAATCCTCTTATCATCGTCCGAATGATAGCCGTCCGGTGATGGGATTGAGCATCTGGACACAATATGTCTTGGATAATTTTGCGACGGTGGACGAAGCTGTGAATGAATTGAGCCTGGAAACTTTCCGTATCGATGACCCTGATTTACCTAACGGAGCAAAATCGACTTTGCACCTCTCGATTTCGGATGCGACCGGGAATAGTGCCATCTTTGAATATATCAACGGCAATCTGATTATTCATGAGGGACGAGAATGCCAGATAATGACAAATTCCCCTACCTATGACAAACAGTTGACTTTGAATGATTACTGGAAAGAGATTGGCGGTCTGGTTATGCTACCCGGGACAAACCGTGCTTCTGATCGCTTTGTCCGTGCATCGTTTTATATCCAGGCATTACCGCAAACCGATAATTTCAGGCAGGCTGTTGCCGGAGTTTTTAGTGTGATGCGCAATGTTTCGGTTCCTTTGGGAATCTCTATCCCTGAACAGCCCAATATTGCTTCGACTCGCTGGCGTACGGTAGCGGATCAAAAAAATAAAGTGTATTATTTCGAGTCAACGCTTAGCCCCGATATTTTTTGGATCAATTTCAAAGACTTGGATTTTAAAACCGGAGCTCCGGTGAAGAAGTTGACGCTCACGGGTGGAGAGATTTATGCGGGCAATGCCGCCGGAAGGTTTCAGGCCGGAAAGTCACTTCACTTTCTGTTTGGGATATAGGAGGTTGTTTTGTATTTTTATGTCCGAATAAAAATGAGAGTAATATGATAGGAGCAATAGCCGGAGATATTATCGGTTCCGTATATGAGTTTGATAATATAAAGACAACGGTTTTTCCGTTCTTTACCAGGAAAAGCAATTATACGGACGACACGATTATGACGGTCGCCGTGACTGACTGGCTATTGTATGGAGGTAATCTCGTGCAAGTTATGCATCGTTATGGCAGGGAGTTTCCGTGTCCGATGGGAGGCTATGGAGCACGTTTCGGGCAATGGCTTTGTGAAACGAATCCACAGCCTTATAACAGTTGGGGAAATGGTTCGGCTATGCGGGTTAGCGCAGTTGGGTGGGCTTTTGGTTCATTGGAAAAAACATTGCAAGTGGCTGAAGAAACGGCTGCTGTTTCCCATAACCATCCGGAAGGGATCAAAGGGGCTCAAGCTGTGGCTGCTGCCATCTATCTGGCTCGTACAGGAAAAAGCAAGCAAGCTATCCGGGAATACATTGAAACGACTTTTTTATATGATTTGAATTTTACCTGTGACGAGATCCGGCCGGACTATCGCTTTAACCCAAGTTGTCAGGGAACTGTCCCGGAGGCGATTGTCGCTTTTTTGGAAAGTACGGATTTTGAAACTGCAATCCGTTTGGCCATTTCTCTCGGTGGCGATTCAGACACGTTGGCCTGCATTACGGGAGGAATAGCAGAAGCCTTTTATGGAATGTCCGAAGATTGGAAAATCGAAGTGTTGAGACGGTTGCCAGAGGCTTTTGTCGAAGTTGTTGAAGAATTTTATCAAAAAATATGATTGTAGGATTTCTTTTTTTGTACATTTGCGATATTCTTTATTGATGAAAACCTATTTATACATTTGAATATGAAACGAGTTCCCTTTTTTTACTATATCATGGCATGCCTGTTATCCATATGCATTACTGCGTGTGATAAGGAAGAGCAACTGATTGAAGATGAAATCCCGGAGATGATTAAGGCTGATCTCTCAAAAAGATATCCTTCTGTGGAAATCCTGAATTATCAGGAATATTCGAATTTTTCTCAAATAAATGTTATAGATAAAGACCAAAATGAAGCTTCGATCTGGTATGTGGATGATATTTGGAAAATGACTCACACGAAGATTGCTGATTTCAACCAGCTTTCGCTTGAAGCACAAACTGTTTTTGAAAATTCCAAGTATCGTTTTGCCCAATTTGAAAATATATACAAAACGGAGCGGGAGGGGATGGATAGAAGCCTTTATACATTACATTTCCTGTATCAGTGGAAAAATGTTAAAGATATGACACATTACGTTTGTCTGAATGATGACGGGATGTTCTTGGCTGTATATACATGGACACCGAATGACCCTACCTGGTTTGTTGATTTGCCGAAGGCTCATTTTGACTTTATCTATAAGAAATATGACGGTTCTGAAATTAGAGGATATCAGAATAATGGAGGATATTATGATTATTTTGTCCTTCATAACGACACCCTTAAATTTGTTTCTTTTAGAGGAGAGGTTGAAACTGATTATTATTTTTGGAAAGAGACAAGGTATGAAATCAGTTTAGATACGAAAGTCCCTGATAATGTGGCCAGGGTCTTGAAACGGGACAATCCCGATTTTGTTTATACAAACCTTTATTATATTGAATCTCCTGAAGGGAATGCCTATTTTTTCCAAGATAAGAATGATGACCGGGAATTAGGATACACTATTGCCGAAGATATTTCTTAGATTTATATTCCTGAAATTCTATAAGTAGAAAAGCCCCGTCTTGACAAGGTAAAAGTAAACCTTTTTCCCAGCCGCCTTGTTCTTTTCCCGAAAACATGTAAAAAACGGCGTGAAACGAGACTGTTCGACAGGCTCTTTTAATGCGAAGTTTTAAAATATATGACAAAATGACATATTTTGTTTCTGGTACTTGTTTTGTGGGAATGTCTGTGGAATTTAGAAATAAAAATAGAATTGAAAGGAGTATAACTATATGAATTTAAACAATTTTACAATTAAAGCACAGGAAGCTGTCCAGCAGGCCGTGCAACTTGCTACTCAGAATGGGCAGCAGGCGATCGAAGCTGTACATTTGCTGAAAGGTGTCATTATGACGGGCGAAAGTGTGACCAATTTCATCTTCCAGAAGCTGGGTGTCAATATCCAGAATCTGAATCGTGTATTGGATGCGCAGATCAGTTCGCTACCGAAGGTATCAGGCGGAGAACCTTACCTGTCAAGTGAAGCAAATACTGTTTTGCAGAAAGCAATCGGCTATTCATCCAAAATGGGAGACCAGTATGTGTCTTTGGAGCCGATTATTTTGGCCTTGTTCACGGAAAAGAGCACTGCTTCTCAAATTCTGAAAGATGCCGGTATGACGGAAAATGAATTACGCCAGGCGATTGAAGAATTGCGGAAAGGGAATAAAGTAACCAGCCAGTCGGCCGAAGACACATATGATGCACTGGGGAAATATGCGATCAATCTGAACGAACGTGCCCGTAGCGGTAAGTTGGATCCGGTGATCGGTCGTGACGACGAAATTCGCCGTGTACTTCAGATCCTGAGTCGTCGTACGAAAAACAACCCGATTTTGATTGGTGAACCGGGTGTTGGTAAGACGGCGATTGCCGAGGGGCTTGCTCATCGTATCGTCCGGGGTGACGTACCGGAAAATTTGAAATCGAAACAGATTTTCTCTTTGGATATGGGAGCTTTGGTTGCCGGGGCCAAATATAAGGGCGAATTTGAAGAACGTTTGAAAGCTGTAGTGGGTGAAGTGACTAAATCGGATGGGGAAATCATTCTTTTTATCGATGAGATCCATACATTGGTCGGTGCCGGTAAGGGCGAAGGTGCGATGGATGCCGCCAATATCCTGAAACCTGCTTTGGCTCGTGGTGAATTGCGTTCGATCGGTGCGACGACGCTGGATGAATATCAGAAGTATTTTGAGAAAGATAAGGCGCTCGAACGTCGTTTCCAGATTGTTATGGTGGACGAACCGAACGAATTGGATGCTATTTCCATCCTGCGTGGTTTGAAGGAAAAATATGAAAACCACCATAAGGTCCGTATCAAAGATGATGCCATCATTGCAGCCGTCCAGTTGTCTACACGATACATCACTGACCGGTTCTTGCCCGATAAGGCGATCGACCTGATGGATGAGGCAGCAGCCCGTTTGCGTTTGCAGATCGACTCTGTGCCGGAATCTCTCGACGAGGTTTCCCGCCGTATCAAGCAACTGGAAATTGAGCGTGAAGCGATCAAGCGTGAAAATGATAAAGGAAAGCTGGAACAGCTCAATAAGGAAATTGCTGACCTAAAGGACGAAGAAACGAAACAGAAGGCTCAGTGGCAAAGCGAAAAAGAGCAGATCAACAAGATTCAGCAGAATAAGATTGATATCGAAAACCTGAAGTTTGAAGCCGATAAGGCCGAACGTGAAGGCGACTACGGTAAAGTAGCTGAAATCCGTTACGGAAAGATCAAACAAAAGGAGGAAGAGATCAGGGAAGTCCAGGAGAAACTGAAGACGATGCAAGGTGCTTCCGCCATGATCAAGGAGGAAGTGGACAGTGAAGATATCGCCGATGTGGTATCTCGTTGGACAGGAATTCCTGTCAGCAAGATGATGCAGAGCGAAAAGGAGAAATTGCTCCATCTGGAATCTGAATTGCACACGCGTGTGATCGGGCAGGAGGAGGCTATCAGTGCTATTGCTGATGCTGTGCGTCGTAGCCGTGCCGGATTACAGGACCCGAAACGACCGATCGGTTCATTTATTTTCCTCGGTACGACAGGTGTCGGTAAGACAGAGCTGGCCAAAGCGTTGGCGGAATATCTGTTCGACGACGAGAATATGATGACTCGTATCGATATGAGTGAATATCAGGAAAAGTTTAGTGCGACTCGTCTGATTGGTGCGCCTCCGGGATATGTCGGCTATGATGAAGGTGGCCAGTTGACGGAAGCGATCCGCCGTAAACCTTATTCGGTCGTCCTGTTTGATGAAATCGAAAAGGCTCATCCGGATGTATTCAATATCCTTTTGCAGGTGTTGGATGATGGACGTTTGACCGACAATAAAGGACGTGTTGTCAACTTCAAGAATACGATCATTATTATGACCAGTAACATGGGATCGTCCTTGATTCGTGAAAACTTCGAGAAGATGACACCCGAAACCCACGATCAGGTAGTGGATGAAACGAAGATCCAGGTGTTGGAATTACTGAAGAAGACAATTCGTCCGGAGTTCCTGAACCGTATCGATGACATCATTATGTTTACTCCGCTCAATGAAGAAGAGATCCGCAAGATCGTGACCCTTCAGTTGGACAGCGTGAAGAAGATGCTGGCTCAGAATGGTATTGCCTTGGATTTTACAGATGTAGCTCTGGCGTTTATCTCAGACAAAGGGTTCGACCCGCAGTTTGGTGCCCGTCCTGTGAAACGTGTCATCCAAAAGTATGTCTTGAATGAACTCTCAAAAGAGTTGCTGGGTGGAACGGTCAATAAAGATCGCCCGATCACAATCGACAGTGATGGAATGGGCCTGGTCTTCAAGAATTGACCGAAGATGGTTTGATTGATATATTAATTATGTGAAAGGCTTGCTCTCAAAAGGGGCAGGCCTTTTTTTGTTGGTTCGGATGTCCTATCTTTGTGAAAACATTAGAATATGCACAATCCATTACAAGTTCTGAAACACTACTGGGGCTATGACGGGTTCCGGCCGGGACAGGCAGAAGTCATAGACAGTATTCTGTCCGGGCATGATACATTGGCGCTTATGCCGACGGGAGGAGGTAAATCCATTACCTTCCAGGTGCCTGCATTGGCGAATCCGGGTATTTGCCTTGTGATCAGCCCGCTTGTCGCTTTGATGAAGGACCAGGTGAAGAATTTGCAAAAGCGAGGGATTTTGTCGGCATTTATCAGTTCGGAAATGCCGCATTGGGAGATTTTGCAACAATTGGATAATTGCATCTTGGGAGATTATAAGTTCCTTTATATTTCTCCCGAACGTATTTCCTCCGAACTGTTTCAGGAGAAGCTGAAGACGTTGTCCCGTAAAGTGAATTTGCTGGTTGTGGATGAGGCGCACTGTATCTCTCAATGGGGAAACGATTTTCGCCGGGATTACCGTTTGATTGCGGATATCCGCGATGCCATACCGCATGTTCAGGTAATTGCCGTAACAGCTTCAGCCACGGCAGCCGTGGTTGCCGATATCTGCGAGCAGCTCCATTTTCGCAAAGGATATAGGATATTCAAGACCTCTTTCGAGCGGAAGAATCTTTCGTTTGTAGTTCGTAAGACAGACAATAAATTAGAGGAAATTTGTCATATCTTATCTGCCGTACCCGGCTCCGCGGTGATCTACAGCCGTACCCGCAAAGGAGTGGAAGAATACGCCGGAAAATTACGGGCGGCGGGCATTTCAGCTGAATATTTCCATGCTGGCCTGGACCCGGTTCTGAAGACAGAGCGGCAGGCCGATTGGGTAAAAGGATTTACGCGTGTGCTGGTTGCCACTAACGCGTTCGGAATGGGGATTGATAAAGGGGACGTGCGTGTGGTGATCCACACGGAGTTTCCTGACTCGATGGAGGCTTATTACCAAGAGGCGGGACGTGCTGGTCGTGACGGGAAGCGGGCCTACGCTGTCGCTTTGTTGGGACCGCAGGACATAACGGATATAAAAAGGCGTCCTTCCAATGCTTTCCCGACAATCGAATATATCAAACGGGTTTATGAAGCTTTGTGCAACCGTTTCCAGATCGCGGAAGGTGATGGGGAAGGGGTGTCGGTCTATCTCGACGAACCGGAATTTTTGAGAGATTGGCATTTCGATAAAGGTCGTTTACGTTCTTCTCTTGAAATTTTATCTTTGTCGAACTATCTTACTTTTGAACCCTATCCTAATTCACAACCTTATCTGCGGTATGCCCAACCTCGTTGGATGATGGATCGTTTCCTGAGTGACGATTCTCCGGCAGCCAAAGTCGCTGTTGAGGTTTTACGAAATTATGAAGGGCTTTTTTCTACCGGAGTTTTCGTCAGTGTCGATATGCTGGCAAGAAGAACCGGACTGGAAGCGCGTATGGTGGCGAGAGTACTGGGATATCTGCGAAATGTCGGCTTCTATTATGTCCCTCCCCGAAAAGAACCCCGGATCACTTTTAAGATGATCCGCGTCCCTTTGGACCGTCTTGTCATTACGACTGCATCTTATGAAAATCGTTTGGCAGCTTTCAAAATGCGAATTGAAAAGGTGGCGGAATATCTTGAGACTCACGGTTGCCGTCAGGAGTTTATTTCCGAATATTTCGGTATGGAAGGGACACGATGCGGATGTTGTGATAATTGCTTGCAGAAGCGGTAAAAGGTAGTTCAACTTAACCCTATGCGTTACGGAGGCTAATACATAGGGTTAGTCCTCGTAAAGCTATGCATTAGGAACCTGTTTAAGATTCGAATTGATTTTTTTGAATACCTGTATGGATAACGAATATTTTTGTTTATGTTTGTAGCATCTATCAACCAAAAATTAAAAAGATATGAGTGACAAAGATGATTTAATTTATGATGAAGATGATTCTGTAGCATTTATCCAGAACTATCTTCCCCAGGAATTGAAAGGAAAATTCAGTAATGACGATATTAATTATATTGTGGATCTGATTTATGAATTTTATGAGTCGAAGGGTTTCCTTGATGAAAATTCCGATGACAATGCTGAAATTGATATTGATGAAGATGAATTGATCGGGTTTGTTGTAAAGAATGCGCAAAAAGATGGTGTAGGCAAGTTCTCACCTGAAGATATCACTTTTATTGTACAGGGAGAACTTGAATATTGCGATTCCATCAACATGTTCGATTAATAGACCTGTCTCTTATACACATCTCCGAGCCCACGAGACTAGGCA